>Ga0233439_10001680_pt1 | contig 27315 bp, 32 predicted proteins | sample SI_123_September_6_FD_182713 | JGI IMG/M metagenome (GOLD analysis project Ga0233439, IMG submission 182713) | Seawater microbial communities from Saanich Inlet, British Columbia, Canada - SI_123_September2016_100_MG | ecosystem: Environmental > Aquatic > Marine > Inlet | place: Canada: British... | reverse complement strand
TCTGAGCCGTGCCAGCTTCACGAAGCCGGAAAAGCTCATATCTCTCGTCTATATCGACGTGGCTATATTCTGTTCCCATTGCAATTCCCGGTCATATAGGAATTGCACTTCGTTTGTGAGTCTAGCCCCTACGTCCGACGTGCAACTACCAGGCCCAGACGGGTTCGCCTTCCGCATTTATCCAATTACTGAGTCGGCTGTTAAGAAGCGGTTCTGAGCGCTGTGATCGGCATCATGACGGCCCATATTGCAGCGATAATTTTGCACAACAATGCCCTCAGCCACTTGAGGATGAGGCGGAAGTTATAGCCGACGTCGCTCACTATGGCGTTAACGTGGTCACCGTTGCGGTCTTTCAGGTAGTTGCGGTCCAGATGGCCGTCTGATTTGCGATGTCCAATCACTGGTTCAATGGCTGAGCGGCGGGGGAGTTCCTTTTTGATCTGACCATGCACGCCGCGCTTTTGCCTGGAGCGGAAAACCCGCATGGGCTTTGGCGCTTTGTGACCGATATAGCCTAGGCCGACATGGCATGCGGACGGGCCTTACCCTGTCGCCGCCCTCCGAGCAAGGCTGTAAGAGCCTCCTCAACAATTGCCTGAAGCTGGCGGCCTTCATCCTTTGCCAGCATGCGAATATCCGCCAGTACAACCCTATCGATCTGCGTCGCGAATTTTTCTCTGTTCTGTGCCACAGTTGATCTCGAAATTGGGTAATCCGCCGCCAGATCTATTCCGCCGCCTCGCGGTTCCGCTCGCTTAAGTGCCGGGCCAGTTGGCGGTCATGGCGGCTCATGGCGGAACGGCCCGCGCGCGCGGTCCAGGGTTCCCAACGGGGATCGGGACCTTCGGGTTTATCGCCCATGACCGTGACGCGCTGGATAATCCGTTCGGCATCAAAATCGTTGAGGACGTAATGCTGGGTACAACGGTTGTCCCACATCCCGATTGTGCCTTCCGTCCAGTGATAGCGGACCGTAAAGCGGGGGCTTTGCACCCAACGGGTTAGGAAGCCCAGGAAATTATCACTTTCCTCGCCGCTCATCTCGACAATGCGGCGGGTGAAATGTTCATTGACGTAGAGCGCTTTGCGCCCCGTATCGGGCAGGACACGGACGACCGGGTGAATGGACATCCGATCGGCCCGGTCATGGGGGTGGGCATCATGCAAGGCACTCAGCCCCTCGCACATCTCCTGCATAGGCGGCGAGAGGGCGTCAAAGGCATCGCACAGGTTGGTCCACATGGTATCGCCGCCACTGTCGGGGCATTTTTTCATGTTCAGGATCGACATCAGTGCGGGATTGTCCATGAATGTCAGATCTGTGTGCCATTCATCGGCGATCCCGCCCTGGCTCGCCTGCAATTGAAAGATTTCCGGATGCTGGATGTCATTTCGGTCACCCAGGTTCGGATGACCTTCCAAGGGGCCAAACGGTTTGCCAAAGGCCACGTGTTCATCCTGGCTCATATACTGTTCTGGGAAAAACAGCACCATGTGCTCCCCCAACAGCCGTTTGATCTCGGTTATGTCACCCGCATCCGCCTCTGCCAGTTTGATCCCGCGCACCTCGGCACCGAGAGCACCTGCGAGGCGCCGTACATCCCATTGATTGGAGGTTGAATTATGGGCCATTTCTGCTGTCATCGTCGTTACCTCAGGCATATGGATAAAAGCTTTTCCCAATACTACGTCATTACGGCAAATATTTCGATCAGACTTTGTCAGAAATCATAAACCATCAAAGACAGCTCCATCGCCCCATCATCATGCAGCAGGGGCAGGGTGATCGCCTCCATATCCCTGTCGAGGACGGGAGAGCCCGAAACGCCGATGTGTACGGGCCTATTCTCCTTGCGCATCACGGCATAGGCTTCTTCGGCCAAGGTTTGACCGGGCTTGGTAAGAACTTCATCGAACCGCCTTGACGCCAACGAGCCGCTATAGCGCTCGTTCACCTTGGCCCCGGAAGAAATATAGACAAAGCTTCGAATATCCGCATCCCGCAGTCCTTCGGACAGGGTGGCGTAGAGTGCCAGGGCATCATACAGGTCGGCGGATTGGATTTGCCTCAAACTTGGAAAGCCGTCGTCGTTGTTGACCGCCTGCCACAGCCACAGGACATAGGTGATACGCAAGCGCCGGGACAGATGGCTTGGATCAATATTCCCGGTATACCAATTGGTGATCATGGATACTGGGGCCTCTTCCACTCACTGGGGGCCGGACAATGCTTATAATTGTGATTATGACCAATTTATGCCTCGTCATCAAACTCAAACCCATCGGCGAGGAAATCCACCTTCGCGGACCGGTGAAAGCCGTCATAAAGAGGATAACGATCCTGAGCCGATGGTTTATTCTCCGGCGAAAGCGCATATTCCGCTGTCATAGCAGACACGGCACCGTTGACGCCGATGCTTTCGCCGGAAATAAAACTAGCCGCTGGCGACAGCAAAAACACCACGGCGCCCGAGACCTCCGCCTCCGTCGATAACCGACGGCTGGGGACAAAGGATTTCCGTTTTTGAATTTTTCGCTTATGGGCCAGGGGATATTGTTGCAGGCCGGAAGTGGCAATGTATCCCGGTGCCACCACGTTGACCCGCACGCCATAGTGGGCCCATTCCAGGGCGGCGGTCTTGCTGAAATTCTCCATCCCCGCCCGCGCCGCACCGGAATGGCCAAGCCCGGGCATGGAGCGGGCATGATCAGCGGTGATATTGACGATTGCGCCGCCTGTATCCCGCATACATTGGTTCACAACTTCACGGCTGACCAAAAAGCCGCCCGTCAAATTGGTGCGCACCACGGTCTCCCAGCCCTTTTGCGAAATATCCTCCAACTTAGCCAGGAACTGCCCGCCTGCATTGTTGACCAGACCACCGATGGGCCCATGTTTGGCCAGGATCTGACCGACCCCGGCAGCAACCGCATCCTCCTCCCGGATATCAAAGATAAAACCATCCGCGATGCCACCGTCCTCGATAATCTCGGCAACAACCGTATCCAGCTTGTCCCGCGCCCGCCCCGTAATCACCACATTGGCCCCTAAATGGGCCAATTCGTGGGCAATACAGCGGCCAATGCCACTGCCCCCGCCGGTGACGACAATAGTCTGAGCAGCAAACAGATCGGCAACGAATACGGAATTGTAGGGCATATAATACTCTCCTATGAATACAAATAGTCACATTTGTAATGCAAATGATTGACAACTGCACTGTTTTCATCTATCTCAATAGCATATAGCCACACAGGCAAGGAACAGACCCATGAACCATACCGTGCAATCCCGCGTATCCCCAGAATTGAAGCGGGATGCCGAACGGGTTTTTCAAGCCATGGGCCTAAAGACCTCTGACGCGATCCGGCTGTTCCTGCAGCAAAGCGTCAATATCGGTGGCCTGCCGTTCCGCCCAACCGCGCCACAGCCCAACCCGGAAACCATTTCCGCCATGGCGGAAACCGGTGCAGGGCAGAACCTGTCCGAATACGACAGCTTCGATGATATGAAAAAAGACCTTGGCCTTTAGATGCGGGCCCTGAAGGCCAGCAGACAGTTCAAGAAAGATCTACGTAAAGCCAGCAGACAAGGGCGTGACCTGGATACTCTGGGCAAAGTTATTGGCCAGTTGCAATAAGGCCTGGCGCTTAAAGAAACATACCGGGATCATAGTCTGGCGGGAAACTGGAAAGACCACCGCGAATGCCACCTCGCCCCCGACTGGCTGCTGATCTACAAATCAACCGAGGACGAATTACGCCTAACCCGCTTGGGCAGTCATTCAGAACTTTATTGAACATCATCCCAGCGGGGAAACAGCGCGTGGGTGATGCCCAATTGATCCAGGGCGCGGCCGACGCCTTGGTCTACGATGTCCTGGATGGTTTCGGGCTTGTGATAGAAGGCGGGCATGGGGGGCATGATGATGGCACCGTAGTCCGCCGCCCTGAGCAGCAGATCCAGGTGGCCTTTGTGCAGGGGGGTTTCGCGCACCATCAGGACCAGGGGGCGGCGTTCTTTCAGGGTTACGTCTGCGGCGCGGGCGATCAAATCCGCATCGTAGGAATTGGCAATGGCCGATAGGGTTTTGATGGAACACGGCGCGACGATCATGCCACGGGTGAGAAACGAGCCTGAGGATATGGAAGCGGCGATATCTTTGTTGGAATGGACCACATCGGCCAGGGCACGGACATCGGCGAGAGACATCTCACTCTCGTATTTCAGGGTCTGCACGGCGGCTTCGCTGATCACCAAATGGGTCGGGACCGCTAATTTTCGCAAGGCGCGCAAAATCTCGATGCCATAGATAATTCCGCTGGCACCGGTTATTGCCACCACCAGAGGCAGGCTCATGCTCAATCTCCTTACGTTCCTTCGGCAGCCCGACGCGCCGCCTGACGTTCCCGCGCCGCTATATAGGCAGTTGAGGCGATGATAATCGCAGCGCCCGCGCCTGACCAGATGTCCGGCACCTCACCATAAATAAAATAACCAATGGCGACGGCCCACAGCAGGGTGAAATAGTATCCCGGTTGGGTAAAGGACAGATCGGCAATCTGGAATGATTTGCTCCAACAAAAATGCGCCAGGGTGGCCATCACCGCCGCTGCAAAGGTCATGGCGCAGGTATGCAGGCTAGGCGTGGACCACACGAACATGGTCGGAACCAGGCTGACCAGGGTGACGAACAGGGAGAGGTAGAAAACCATGGCATAGATCGAGGTGTAGCGAACCAGGTGCTTGCCCAGTAACGACGAGGCAGCCTGAAAGGGGGAGGCGACCAGAATGGCGATAGCACCGATGGAGATCGCCTCGATGCCGGGACGCAGGACAACAACGGCACCGATAAAGGCAAAAATGATCCCGCCCAGGCGGCGATAGCTGAATTTCTCAGCCAGAAATATAAAAGCGCCAAGGGTCACGAATACGGGTGAGGTAAAACTAAGCGCCGTCAAATCCGCCAAGGATATCTTGGTCACGGCATAGAACCACAACAGCACGGAAAAGGCGTGTACGAAGCCGCGTAGAAAATGGCCGGCGACCAGTTTTGGTTCAAAATCCGATTTCTGCAACCGTAAGACCATGGGCAGCAGCAACAATGTACCGAAGCCATAGCGCATGAAGCCCGCCTGCAAAGGGTGAATATCATCCGCGACGCTGCGGACGATCCAGGTCAACGAGGTGATGAACAACCCGCCCAACAGTACCAACAGCAGGCCAACAAAATTTTCCCGCCATGTCGGTACGGCGCGCTCCGGCACGCTCATCCTAAAAATATATCTCCGGCGGATTGCCCAGCAGGACCTGACCCGCCGTTTCGTAATGGGAGCCCCGGGATTGGATTTGCTGGGTCAGGGTGTGCATGTCGCGAAAGCGTCGTTCGAACGGGCTGCCGGGGAAAATCGCGCTCACCCCCGCCTCCTTATAGATCCAGTCCACGACCTCCGCCGCGCCATGAATGGCATGGGTCGCGGCCAGGCGCACACGGGCCCGATCCGGAATAGCGATGGCTTCGGTCTCGCCCAGCGCCTCCGCCTTCGTGAAAACTTCGTCCAGCCCGGTTATCAAATAGGCGCGCGCCGCCCCGATGGTGGCCTCTGCCTTCGCCACGCCGACCTGGATCATGGACGTATCCGCCAGACGGGGCCGCCCGCGCGGCACTTTCTCCGACGCCAGATCGACAAATGCTGCCAGCATCGCGCTGGCGATCCCCAAAGCTGTGCCCGCGACGCCGACCGCATAAAGCCCTTGCTGGGGAAAGGCATAAAGCGGGCCGCTTTTACGGCGCAGGGCCTGATCATCACGGGTGCCTGTGTAGGCCTCGGCCACGAAAACATCTTCGATGCTGTAACTATCCGATGCGGTGCCGCGCAAGCCAATGGGGTTCCAGACATCATGCAAGGTTGCCTGGGCTGCAGGAAACAACAATGTGCGCAAGGTTGGATGCCCTAAATGGTTCAGGCGCAGGCTGCCATCGGGCTCCCGCACCCGGCAATGCACGCCCATCCAGGTGGCCTGCCGGCAACCTGAAGCGAACTCCCACCGCCCGCTGACCCGATAGCCGCCATCCACCGCATCCGCCGTGCCGCCATGGGGCGGACCCCAGGCCACCAATGCGCGGGGGTCAGCAAAGATTTCCGTCGCGGCATCGTGATCCACGAACGGCACAATCAACGCGGCACTGTTGCCAACGAAGATATTCCAGGCCACGGAGGCCTCATGCCGGGCTACCTCTTCCACGATGCGCAAATAATCACTGGGATGGATCTCGTCGCCACCCAAATCCTTAGGCAGAAACATTCGAAATAACCGCGCCTCGTGCAGCTGGCTCAACAGCGGCTCCGGGATACGCTGTGTCCGCTCAATTTCATCGCCTGCTGCGATGAGCGCCTCAGTCAACTCAGGGGGCAGTTCAGGGGGCCGCTCGGGGGCCAATGCGGGTTGAGTTATCTGATCCATGCCCTATTGCGGCTTAGATCCGGCCCCATGTCAATCTATCTGGGGCACCGTATTGGGGTTAAGTTTTGGTCTGCAGAAACAGGCCCGAATAAGATTGCGGGAAAGTTTGCATCCCTATAACCAAGTCTTTGATGGCATCCGCCAGCGCAACCGGCGTAACGCGCCATGCGCACAATCATGCGCGCTCAACCGTAACGGTAATCCAGTAGCGCCCAAACGGCGACAAACAATACGATTGCCCCCAGGAACAGCGACGACGACACCCCCGCCATGAAACCCAACTCCCGTCGCGCATCACCTTTAATAGAGCGTTGGCGGGTGCGAACCTCCCGGTCATCTTCTTGTTTTTGTTCCCAATCGATGCGCCGCTGGCTCAAATTGTCCCGGCCAATCGAATTTGTATCGGGGCCACTGTCCTGCAAGATCATGCCCCGCAGCTTGGCCAAGGCAATGAAGACCAGGAACGACGCGCTGCCTACAGACAAGACAATATAAAATACCGGGATTGACCACGCGGTCCACAGCACCAGGGGCGTCACGGCGGCAATGATGCCGGCCAGGGTTAAGCCGGCTTCGATAAAACCAAGGGTCAATCGCGATGGCTGGATTGATGGGTTCATGATCTCTCCCCGATGGCCTGGGCAATAGCCGCATTGAAATCCCGTACCGCGCCGCCGGGGCCGTCGGGATAATTCCAGACCCCGGCGACGACCGAGAGAAAATCGGCGCCTGCCGTGACCAGGGCTGGGCAATTGTCCACGGTGATGCCGCCAATGGCAACGCAGGGGATTTCAAACAATTCCGACCACCATTCAAGGATTTCCGGATCGGCGTTGCCTTTGGCTTGCTTGGTATCCGTATGGAAGAAGGCACCAAAGGCGACATAATCCGCACCCGCCTCCGCTGCCTGCATTGCCAAATGGCGGGAAGCATGGGCCGTGACGCCGACAATATGATCCGGACCCAAAATTTTCCGCGCCTCATCATACGGGGTGTCTTCCTGACCCACATGGCAACCGTCGGCACCCATTTCGGCGGCCAAATCGGGTCGATCATTAATCAAAAAGGCAACGTCACGTTCCTGAGCCAGGGGCAACAACGCCTCCGCCGCCCGGCGCACGACATCATCTTCCACATCCTTCAGACGCAATTGCAGGCAGGCAACATCACCGCCATCCAGGGCGGCGCGCAGGTCTTCAGCGAAGACCTCCCGCTCAAAAACCGGTGGTGTAATCAAATATAGTCTGCAACGATCTTGATCGTCCTTAACTGCTTTACTCATTTAACCGGCACCCCGTTCCAAACTTCTTCTTTGAAGTCATTGCCGGGCTTGACCCGGGTATCCAGGGCAACACGCACAGGTGTTGTACCGCTCTGGATACCCGGGTCTCCGCTACGCTACGCCCGGGCATGACAAAATTTCGTATAGCCTGCAAAGCTTCAATAAACCAGGGTAGACGGGCTTGCAACGCCGCTAAAAAACTGTCCGTAATTGCACTGTAATATCCGTCGCCTGGGCACCTGGGTCAAAGGCCTTGGGCGGTCGCGACAGAACCTCTGCGCCGTAACTTTCAGCGATCTGGGTAATTTTCTCGCGGACAGATGCCTTGCCCCGTAAGACCAGGTTCCGCCAACCCAGGGCCAAAGCCATTTGCGCCACGGCTGCAGCATCGCCGCAATCCAGGATCGCCTGCACGTCTGTCTGAGGATAACGTTGCCGGGCTGCCTCCACTATGGCCAGATAAAACCCCGGCCCGCCATAGCTCCCGGCCCACGGCGCAGTCAACAACGTCAGCGGGCGACCAGCGGCCACAGCCAATGCGCACTCAGCTTGCTGTAAGTTATGAAATATGACCGTTACCATGAGACAGTCTTAGTCTAATTAGGCTTCAGTCTTCCAGTGCCTTGATGCCCGGCAGAACTTTGCCTTCCAGCCATTCCAGGAAAGCACCGCCCGCAGTGGAGACATAGGTAAAATCATCGGCGGCATCCGCGTGACGCAAGGCGGCAACCGTATCACCCCCCCCCGCGACGGATATTAATGCCCCGGATTTTGTTTGCGCGGCAGCGGCTTGGGCCACTTTGACAGTACCCATATCGAACGGTGCAATTTCGAATGCCCCCAACGGCCCATTCCAAAGCAATGTCCGGCAGCCCTGCAGGCGTTGGATCAAATCCAGGACACTGGCAGGCCCGACGTCCAGGATCATCATCTCTTCGGGAACTTTATCCACCGGAACCACAGCGCTGTCGGCACCGGCCTTGAACTCACGGGCCAGAACCACATCCACCGGCAACACGATTTCACAATCCTGGGCCTCTGCCTGGGCCATGATCTGCCGCGCCGTATCGGCGAGGTCCTTTTCACACAATGAGGCACCAATATTGATGCCCTTGGCATACAGAAATGTATTCGCCATGCCACCACCGATAATCAATTGGTCAACCTTGTCCAGCAAATGCCCCAACACCGATAGCTTGGATGAGACTTTGGCCCCGCCGACCAGGGCGGCGACGGGCCGACTCGGGGTTGCCAGTGCAGCTTCCAGCGCCTGCAACTCCGCCTGCATGGCCCGGCCCGGTGCCGCTGGTAAAAGATGGGCCAGGGCCTCAGTGGAGGCATGGGCCCGATGGGCGCAGGAAAAGGCGTCGTTGACGTAGATATCGCCCAAATCCGCCAAGGATTGGGCAAAGCCCCGATCATTGGCTTCCTCACCTGGGGCAAATCGTACATTTTCCAATAGCAGAATGTCGCCATCCGCCATTTGAGCCACCGCAGTCTCTGCGCCCGCCATATCTGAAAAGGCGACGGATCGGCCCAGGGCAGCGCCCAAGGGGCCGGCCAATGGTGCCAGAGACATATCGGGGACGATCTTACCCTTGGGCCGGCCGAAATGGGACAGCACGATGACCCGGGCGCCCTTGTCGGACAATTCAGCCAGTGTGGGCACGGCGCGTTCGATCCGTGTGCCGTCGCTGACCTGTCCATCCTGCATGGGAACGTTCAGATCAACCCGCAGCAATACCCGTGACCCGGTTAGGGGCAGATCATCCAGGGTCCGCATGATATCTCCAGATTAGAGTTTCGCCAGTGCGACAGCTGTATCGCCCATCCGGTTTGAGAAGCCCCATTCGTTATCGTACCAGGTAAGGATACGGACGAAGCGACCGTCGATCACCTGGGTCTGGGTCAGATCAAATGTGGAAGAGGCCTGATTGTGATTGTAATCGATGGACACGGTCGGCCCGTCGGAAGTTTCCAGAATGCCCTTCAATTTGCCGGCCGCAGCCTTGACGATGGCTGCATTGACCGCTTCCACGGTGGTCTTCTTCTTGCTGCGGAATTTGAAATCAACCACCGAGACATTCGGTGTCGGCACCCGGATGGAGGTACCATCCAGCTTACCGGCCAATTCCGGCAGCACCAGGCCAACCGCCTTGGCCGCACCGGTTGATGTGGGGATCATGGACATCACGGCGGAACGGGCCCGACGCAGATCACCATGCAAGGTATCCAACACGGGCTGATCACCGGTGAAGCTGTGAATGGTCGTCATATAACCGTGTTCGATGCCGACGGCCTGGTTCAGAACGAACGCCACCGGGGCCAGACAGTTCGTGGTGCAGGAGGCGTTGGATACCACTTTGTGGGATTTACGCATCTTGTTGTGATTAACGCCATAGACCACCGTGATGTCCGCATCGCCTGAGGGGGCGGAGATCAAGACCTTTTTGGCACCAGCCGTCAGATGCGCCGAAGCTTTTTCCTTGGCGGTGAAGATGCCGGTGCATTCGAGTGCGACGTCCACATTCAATTTGCCCCAAGGTAGATTGGCGGGGTCCCGCTCTGCCGTGACGCGAACCGCGTTGCCGTTGACGTTCATACCGGTCTTGGTGGTTTTCACCTTGCCGGGAAAAGCACCATGGACAGAATCATAACGCAACAGATGGGCATTGGTTTCGATAGGTCCCAGATCATTGACCCCAACGACCTGAATATCCTTACGACCGGATTCCGCGATGGCCCGCAAGACCAAGCGGCCAATACGCCCGAACCCATTAATTCCTACCCGAACTACCATTGTCTTCTCCTATATGTTCGCAAGGCCCAGCCTTCAGAAAAGGGCCCCAATTGAATGTCTATGTATTTTCCCGTGCCGCCAGTTTTTCTTTGGCCAAATCAGCCACGGCTTCTGCTGTAATACCGAAATGCTTAAATAACTCTTTCGCAGGTGCCGAGGCACCGAAACCCGTCATGCCGACAAAGCCACCGCTTTCTCCGAAATATCGATCCCAGCCCATAGATATAGCGGCTTCGACGCCAATGCGGATGGTCTCCATCCCCAGGGTCTGCTGCCGGTATTCCAAATCCTGAGCCTCGAACAATTCCCAGCATGGCATTGACACAACCCGTGTTGGGATGCCCGCACTTTGCAGATTGTTCCGGGCCGCTACGGCGATGGATACTTCCGAACCCGTTGCCAGCAGTGTCACCGCCGCATCGCCTTCAGCGGCAATCAATTCGTAGGCGCCACGGGCGCAGGCGTTCGCCTCTGCATAGGCCAGGCGCACTGCGGGCAGGCCCTGGCGGCTAAGGATCATGGCGGATGGCGCGTCCTTGGTCTCCAACGCCACCTCCCAACACTCCGCCGTTTCCATGGCATCGGCTGGGCGAAAGACATTCAGATTGGGCATGGCGCGCAATGCAGCCATATGCTCCACCGGTTGATGGGTCGGGCCGTCTTCGCCCAAACCGATGGAATCGTGGGTCAGCACATAGATCACCCGGCAACCCATCAAGGCCGACAGCCGCATGGCACCCCGGCAATAATCGGAAAATACCATGAACGTGCCGGCATAAGGAATGAAGCCCCCATGCAGGGCCAAACCGTTCATGACCGCAGCCATGGCATGTTCCCGAACACCGTAGTTAATATAGCGGCCGGAGAAATCCTCCGCCGTGATCATGCCCAAATCCGGCGTCAGGGTGTTGTTGGAACCTGTCAGATCAGCCGAGCCACCGATCGTTTCAGCGACCACGCTGTTGATAACTTCCAACGCCTTGCCCGATGCGGCCCGGGTTGCAAGTTGCGGCTTATCCTCTGCCACCTGACGGCGATAGTCCGCCATTGCCTCTATGATGCCGGCGGGCAGATCGCCAGACATTGCGCGCTCAAACGCCGCACGGTCATCCTGATCCAGAGCTTCGAACCGTTCCTCCCAGGCAGCGGAGGCCGCGTTACCTCGGGCACCAACGGCCTGCCAGGCGGCAGCAACATCATCGGGAATTTCAAATGGTGCATGGGGCCAGTTCATGGCCACCCGCGCAGCCGCAATTTCTTCATCCCCCAAGGGCGCGCCATGCGCGCCGGAGGTCCCAGCCTTAGTCGGGGCGCCGTAGCCAATTTTCGTCCGGGCGGCGATCAAGGATGGCCGATCGCTTAAACGGGCGGCTGCGATCGTAGCCTGCAATGCATCGGGGTCATGGCCATCCACGCGGGATACATCCCAGCCATAGGCTTCAAAACGAGCACATTGATCATCACTGACCGATAACGAAGTGGCGCCATCAATGGTGATTTCGTTGTCATCAAACAACACGATCAATTTGCCCAGCCCCAGATGCCCCGCCAACGATGCAGCTTCGTGGCTGACACCTTCCATCAGGCAACCATCGCCGGCCAATGCATAGGTATAGTGATCCACCAGTTCATCGCCGAAACGGCTGGCCGCCATCCTCTCCGCCAAAGCCAGGCCGACGGCGGTGGCAATACCCTGACCCAAAGGCCCGGTTGTGGTTTCTATGCCGGCGGCAGCGCCAAACTCCGGGTGACCGGCGGTGCGGCTTTCCAACTGGCGAAAATTGCGCAATTGGCCCATATCCATGTCGGCGTATCCGGTTAGATGCAGGACGCTGTACAGAAGCATGGAGCCATGGCCGGCGGAAAGTACAAAACGGTCCCGGTCAGGCCAACGGGGCTTGCTGGGATCAAATTTCATGAAATGGGAAAACAACACCGTGGCCATGTCGGCGGCACCCATAGGCATGCCAGGATGGCCGGAATTTGCAGCTTGCACGGCGTCAGCGGCAAGAAAACGAATGGCGTTGGCCATATCGCCGTGCCCGGCTTGTCCATGTGCGCCTTTGGGTGTTACCCCGGGCGCTACATCTGTATCGGTCGGTGTCATATGAATCTCAAGATTGTGGTTGCATCCGGTCAATAACAGCGCGTTTTTTCATCAAAAAATTCGCTTCTGGCAGCCGCATGATCAAGCCGTGTGGACGGGGGTAACGGTCAAGCCGGGACAATTTCCGATTAACCTAAATCGGGGCCCCCGCATCGTTGGCCAACATAGCCTTTCGCCTTGCAAGGTCAACTGGCAATAGCCACATATCAGGCTCGATATTTACCTAATCCTGTACCATGTGGTCGCAGTTAGGTTGACGCGGTGGCGAAGCGGGCTTTACCCTGTGCGGGAACGAAACTATGCAAGCCTTTTGCAAACAATACGGAATCCACTATGGCCGATGATGATGGCGCGAAAGCAAGACTGGAGGCAGCCGTGCAACGGCTGGAATCGGCCCTGGGCCGGGTCGCCGAACAGGATGGTGCGGGAAGCGCGGACCTTTCGCAGTTGCGCCTTGAGCTTGATCGGCGCGATTCGGAGTTAGCCGCCCTGCGTGCGGAGCGTGACCAGTTGAGCCAAACCTTGGCGGATACCCGTGCCGAGGCGGCTTCCCTGCAGGGTGCCATGGATGCGGTATCGACCCGCCTGGATAAAGCCATCAACTCTGTGCACGCTTTGTTGGAAGAGTAAGCATGGCCCAGGTCAATATTCAGATTAATGGCCGGGACTACCTTTTGGCCTGTGAAGATGGTGAAGAAAGCCATCTGACCTTCCTGGCAGAGTACATCAACCGCCAGGTGGATGGTCTGGTGGAAAGCGTTGGTCAAGTTGGTGAAGCCCGGCTGTTATTGATGGCTTCCCTGCTGGTCGCCGACGAACTGGCCGAAGCCAGCCAGGAACTCGATGCCTTAAAAGATGGCACCGGTAATGTTAAAAACGAAGGCCATAGCGATGGCGCAAACGACGATGGTGCCGACTTGGCAAAATTAACCCAACGCATCGAAGATATTGCCGCGCGGCTGGAGAGCGCTTAAATAGACCTATCGAACGGGTTCTGCCGGGTTAGACGAATAACGGTTCCCTGGGCCAATACCGTTAGAAAGGGAGCTGCCTCTGGTGGGATCGTGGTCCTGTCATAGCGGCACCCACCTGCGTGAGCAGGCCACAGCGGAGCAAGGTAATTCGGCGGCTCGGCGGTCCCGTTCGTGTCTGGTCCGAACCATCGGGTAGGATCATCAGTATTATGCCCAAGGACGAGAAATCGATTGCACGGACACAGGCCCGGGCCAAACGCCGGGCCATCCCGGCGGCGGTGCGGGATAACGCCGGCACGAAAGCCGTCGCGCATTTCCTGGACGCTATTCCGCTGACCGCAGCTTCTGTTATTTCGGCCTTCTGGCCCCTGGGGGATGAATTCGACAGCCGGCCCTTGTTGTACGCGCTGGCCGATGCGGGCCATCAGGTGGCATTGCCCGTTGTTGTCGGGGCCCGGCAGCCGCTGTGCTTTCGCCGTTGGCACCTTGGCGATGAGATGGCGACAAGTTCGTTCGGCGTTTCAGAGCCCCTGGCCGGGGCTGAGGAAGCCCGCCCCAATATCGTGATTACGCCGTTCCTGGCCTACAATGGCCAGGGCTTCCGTTTAGGCTATGGCGGCGGTTACTATGACCGTACATTGCGGGACCTGCGCCAATCCGGGGCGGGCGTTTTAGCTGTCGGATTGGGCTTTGCCGCCCAGGCCATGGCGACACTGCCCCATGACAGCTATGATGAACCACTTGATTGGCTGATCAGCGAAGCGGGCGCACAACGTTTTGTTCACGCGCCTGGGTTAGACTGATAGGTCATTGAGCAAGTGAGTGAGTTCGTAAAGTCGAGTTGGGGGTTGCAGCGTGAAATTACTTTATCTTGGTGACCTGGTTGGCCGCACCGGACGTACGGCGGTAATTGAAAGCCTGCCACAGCTGCGTAAGGACCTGAAGCTCGATTTTGTTATCGTCAATGGTGAGAACGCCGCCAACGGTTTCGGCATCACACCGAAAATCTGCGATCAGCTTTATAGTGCCGGTACGGATGTGGTTGTTCTGGGCAACCATGCCTGGGATGCCCGCGAGATAATTCCTCATATCGATGGTGAGCCGCGGCTTATCCGCCCCGTCAATTTGCCGGCCGGCACGCCGGGGCGGGGCTCTAACGTTTATGAGGTGCCGGGTGGCCGTAAAATTCTGGTTGTCCAGGTCTTAGGGCGCATTTTCATGGATCCTCTGGATGATCCCTTCGCGGCTGCCGTTGAAGCCTTGAAGGCGCATACTCTTGGCGGCAGCGTGAACGCCATCTTTGTCGACATGCATGCAGAGGCAACATCGGAAAAGGCCGCGATTGGCCATTATCTTGACGGTCGGGTCAGCTGCGTCTTCGGCACTCATACCCATGTCCCTACCGCAGATGGCCAAATCCTGCCCGGCGGCACGGCATATATGAGTGATGTCGGGATGTGCGGCGATTACGATTCGGTCATTGGCATGGATAAGGCGGAACCCATTCGCCGCTTTACCCGCAAAATGCCCGGTGCCCGCTTTACCCCCGCAACGGGCGAGGCGACGGTCTGTGGTGTATATATTGAAACGGACGATAAAACGGGGCTGACGACCTATATGGCGCCGCTGCGTCAAGGCGGGCGTCTGGCCCCCGCATGGCCCCTATAACAGGCGGTAACAAGCGGCCGGTCAAAGGGGACGTTTCGACCCCGGACCTGGCTTCACTTAGTTTAGCTTACTTTGGCGGCGAGTTGATCCGTCAGGTCGTTGCACCGTTCGGCCACATAATGCAGGCGGCGGGCGGCTGTAATATCATTCGTCGGTGCCTCAACAATCGACAAGGCGACATCAAGGGCGAAGACGCCAGCCTGGGTCGTGGCAGCGGCCTGCTCCAGGCCGGTTCCACCCAATGGCAGGGCCAGGCGGTCTAATGTTTCGGGATTTGACACAATAAAAACTCCAATCGCTCCGGCCGATAAGTTTCGACGTCTTAACACTGCGCCCACGATGTTAACAATGTCTTACCGAATGGGTTGTAATGGTAAATTCCAGGCATTGGAGATGCGATTTCTGCCCTAATATTGCCATATTGCACATTTATGGCTATGTGCTGCGCGCGATAGCGATATCTGGTAAAATTTTCTACGATTCGGCCCCGTCGCGTAAGCATCGGGAGCATTAGGGTCAGGACACAAGCATAATTGAGGCGAGTAGGGGACCATGGCAGGCCATTCACAGTTTAGTAACATCATGCATCGCAAAGGCGCGCAGGATGCCAAGCGGTCGAAAATTTTCACCAAGTTGATCCGCGAAATTACCGTGGCTGCCCGTAGCGGCCTGCCGGACCCGGAGATGAACCCGCGCCTGCGTGCCGCTGTTCAGGCCGCGCGCGCCGCCAACATGCCGAAAGACAACGTCGCCCGCGCTGTGAAGCGGGCAACGGCCAGCGGTGAAGGTGATAATTATGAAGAAATTCGATACGAGGGTTATGGCCCCGGTGGCGTCTGCCTGATTGTTGAGGCGTTGACTGACAATCGCAACCGCACTGCATCGGAAGTGCGGGCTGCGTTCACGAAATTTGGCGGCAACTTAGGTGAGACAGGCAGTGTTTCCTATCAGTTTGACCGTGTCGGCAGCATCGCATACCCCATCGAAGTGGCAGACACCGACGCCATGTTCGAAGCGGCGGTAGAGGCCGGGGCGGATGATGTGGAAAGCCACGAAGACGGCCACGATATTATTTGCGCGGCTGAAGATCTGCATGAAGTTGCCAAGGCCCTGGAAAAACAATTCGGCGAGCCGAAAACAGCGCGCCTGAACTGGCGTCCGCAAAACACTATTCCGCTGGATGAACAAGGCGCTTCGACCCTGTTCAAACTGTTGGAAGCCCTGGATGACAGCGACGATGTGCAACAGGTCTCGGCCAATTTTGAAGTCTCTGACGAAATTATGGCGACACTAAGCGAATAGGTGGTGAGAAATAGTTAAGTGGTGGGACCTTCCGGCATGCGCCTCATTGGAATTGACCCCGGTCTGCAACGCACCGGCTGGGGTGTGCTGTCAGTCGAGGGCAGTCGGTTAAGCCACATTAGCCACGGCGTTATTGTGTCAGACGCGAAGTTACCCTTGGCGGAGCGCCTGCGGCAGCTATACCAGGCCCTCAGGGAGGTTCTGGTGCAATGGCAACCGGCAGAGGCCGCAGTGGAGGAGACGTTTGTGAATAAGAACCCCACATCGACCCTGAAACTGGGTCAGGCCCGTGGTGTTCTATTGTTGGCACCGGCCATGGCCGGCATTCCGGTTTCTGAATACACCCCGAACCTGATCAAAAAATCAGTGGTCGGCACCGGTCATGCGCAAAAGGACCAGGTTGCCATGATGGTGACCACCTTGTTGCCCGCTGCTGGTCCGGTGAAGGATGATGCGGCCGACGCCCTGGCGGTTGCCATCTGCCATGCGCATTTGCGCCGCAGTCAGCAAATCATTGCCCAAGCAGAAAGAGCGGACCGGAAGCCAAAACAAAAGCGGGGGGCGGCTGGATGATCGCCAAGCTGTCCGGACGCCTGGATACCTGCGATGACAATCATTGCATCATTGATGTGAGCGGCGTCGGCTATCTGGTTTTTTGCTCCGGGCGCACGCTATCCAACCTGGGCGAGCCGGGCCTGGCAGTATCATTATTGATCGAAACCCATGTGCGGGAGGATCATATCCACCTCTATGGCTTCGCCGATGCGGCGGAGCGGGATTGGTTCAAGCTGTTGTTGAGCGTCCAGGGCGTCGGCGCCAAGGTCGCCTTGGCGATTTTATCGACCCTGGCACCAGGTGAATTGAGCCAGGCCATTGTCGCCGGGGACAAGGCGATGATTACACGCAGCCCCGGTGTTGGCCCAAAAGTCGGCACGCGGATCGTCACCGAATTAAAAGACAAAGTAGGCGACCTGGCGCTTGGCCCCAGTGCCGTGTTGGCCGACGGCGATCAGCCGGCTGTGGCCCAGGGCCCGGCGGCAGATGCCATTTCCGCCCTGGTCAATTTAGGCTACCGCCCAGGAGAGGCACATCGAGCGGTCCAGACAGCGGCGGCCGCCATGGGCGACGAGGTGAATTTGCAGGGCCTGATCCGCGATAGCTTAAGGCAGCTGGCATCATGAGCAGTGATACATCAGATCGTATCGTGACCAGCCAGGCGATGAACGATGATGGCAGGGACGTCGGTCTGCGACCACAGGGTCTGGCGGAATTCGTCGGTCAGCGGGCGGAAAAGGAAAATCTGCGCATCTATATAGAGGCCGCCCGTCAGCGGGGCGAAGCCCTGGATCACGTGCTGTTCCATGGCCCGCCCGGATTGGGCAAGACCACACTGGCGCAAATCGTCGCCCGTGAATTGGGTGTCGGGTTTCGGGCAACATCGGGCCCGGTGATTGCCAAGGCCGGCGATCTGGCCGCAATTCTGACCCATCTGGAAGAACGCGATGTGCTGTTCATCGATGAGATCCATCGATTAAGCCCGGTGGTCGAAGAAGTGCTGTACCCGGCCATGGAAGATTTTCAACTGGATCTGGTCATTGGCGAGGGCCCGGCGGCACGCACTGTACGCATTGATCTGCCGCCCTTTACTTTGGTCGGCGCGACCACCCGCTCTGGCTTGATTACCACCCCGTTGCGGGAACGTTTCGGCATCCCCATTCGCCTACGGTTTTACGAGGTGGCGGAGTTGGAGTTGATCGTCGCGCGGGCCGCGGGTTTGTTGGATCTAAACCTGACTGTCGACGGCGCGTTGGAAATTGCCAAACGTTCAAGGGGCACGCCACGGGTTGCCGTACGCTTGCTGCGCCGGGTCCGGGATTTTGCCACCGTCGCAGGGGCCGACGAAATTGATGCCATCAAGGCCGATGCCGCCCTGAACCGCCTGGAAGTGGACCAACGGGGCCTGGACGCCATGGATCGCCGATATCTCAATTGTATCGCCCGGGACTTTGAGGGCGGGCCGGTAGGTGTAGAGACTATCGCCGCCTCCCTGTCCGAACAACGGGATGCCATTGAAGATATTATTGAACCCTATTTGATCCAGCAGGCCCTGTTGCAGCGCACGCCCAGGGGCCGGGTTCTGACCCGCAACGGCTATGCCCATCTGGGTCTGGCGGCGCCGGCGGCGAAACAGGCACAAATTGAATTATTGCCGCTGGTCGACGATGAGGCTGATATTGAAGCGGGGCTGGGCGATGACTGAACCCCACCGCTTCGCTGTGCGCATCCATTGGGAAGATACCGATGCCGCGGGCATCGTCTATTACGCCAACTATCTGCGCTTTATCGAGCGTGCCCGCAGCGACCTGGTGGGAGAGATGGGCATTGATCAAGCAGCGCTTTTGGCGGACCAGGGCGTGGTATTTCCCGTACGCAGGTGCGAGATCGACTATATCCAGCCGGCCCGCCTGGATGACAGGCTTGAGGTGCGGACCATGGTTCGCAAGCTGGCCGGTGCCTCTATGAACATGGACCAGGACATCTACCGCGGCGACGAAAAATTGATCCAGGCCAAGGTGCGCCTTGCCTGCATCGATGGCACGGGGCGGCCACGCCGCCTGCCGGACGGCGTCCGGGCCGCCCTGGCACGTACTGTGACACATACCGTTTTACCTGACGCAGGAAAGTAATTGCATGGAAAATCAAGCCGTTGATGCGGTCGCACTCGCCGGCTCCGTTGCCGCCGCCGACTTTTCACTTTGGGGCCTGTTCCTCAAGGCGGATGTCCTGGTCAAGGGCGTCATGGTGATGCTGATTGTCGCCTCGTTCTGGTGCTGGGCGATCATCTTTGAAAAGGGCATCCGTTTTCGCCGCCTTCGCGCCCAGGCTGATGCGTTCGAAGATTCGTTCTGGTCCGGGGGCAGCCTGGAGGATCTATTCGACAAGATCGGCACCCGGCCGGATCACCCAATGGAATTGCTGTTCGTCTCCGCCATGCGGGAATGGCGGCGATCCACCTCCAAGGGTTTGACGGGCGAAGATTTTTTGCGCGCCGGGATCAAGGACCGCATCGCCCAGGTCATGCACATCACCCTGACGCGGGAGATCGAACGCCTGGAACGCTATATGGGATTTCTGGCCACTGTCGGTTCCACCGCGCCCTTCATTGGTCTGTTCGGCACGGTCTGGGGCATCATGAATTCATTCCAGGCCATCGCGTTGACCAAGAACACCAACCTTGCCGTAGTCGCGCCGGGCATTGCCGAGGCGTTGTTTGCCACCGCCCTGGGTTTGATCGCCGCCATTCCCGCCGTTGTGGCCTACAACAAGTTCTCCACCGATCTGGGCCGCTATACCATTCGCCTGGAAGGTTTTGTCGGTGAATTCTCGGCCATTCTATCCCGGCAACTGGACGAAAGGCGGGATTGATGGCGGGCTCCATGCAAAATTCATCGCGTATGGGCCGACGGCCCGGGCGCTACAACACAATGTCAGAGATCAATGTGACGCCGTTTGTTGATGTGATGTTGGTGCTGCTGGTGGTCTTTATGATCACGGCACCCTTGTTGACCGTTGGTGTACCCATCGATCTGCCGAAGGCCTCCGCCTCCAACCTGCAGGGAAATGAAGAACCTTTGACCGTGTCCATTAACGGCAATGGGAATATATTCTTGCAAGAGACATTGGTGAAAAGCGATGAATTGGTCGCCCGCCTTTTGGCCATTGCGGAGAACCGCACCTCACGCAGAATTTTCGTGCGCGGCGACCGCTCTGTCGACTATGGCGCTGTCATGGCCGTCATGGGTAGCCTGAACGCGGCCGGCTTCAACAAAGTCGCCCTGGTTACGGAAGCGCCCCAAGCCAGCCAAACTAATAACACACCTGCGGCCAAGAAATAACGGTGCCGGACCTTGCGCAATGGAATAGCCATATCAACCCTGCTCCACGCCGGAGTGGTGGCAGCCGTGATTTATGGCTTACCGGATCTGTTCAACACGCCCATTGTTCTGGAACAACCGATCATCGTCGAACTGGTCACTATTTCGGAAAAAACGACTTCGCAAAAACCGCTCCAACCCAGCCCCAAAAAGGCCCCGCCGCCGGCACCAAAATTAAAACCCATTGCCACGCCGGAGCCGGAGCCGGAACCAAAACCCGAACCACCTGTCGCGAAAGCGCCGCCACCACCGCCGCCACCTGCAGCGACACCGGAACCGGCGGCCACGCCAACCCCGCCACCGCCCGAGCCTGCGAAAGCGAAACCAAAACCAAAAGCCGTCGAAAAGCCGGTGCAGGTCGCACAGCCGAAGCCAAAACCCGTGCAGAAGCCAAAACCACCAAAACAGGTCGCCTCGACCGAGCCGCCCAAGGCTTTCCGCACATTGCCCCGCCCCAAGGCAAAGCCGAAACGCAAACGGCGGCAGTTCAATACCAATCGTATTGCCGCCTTGCTGGACAAGGATCATACCAAAAAATCGACGGACAGCCGTCGCAGCCCGAAAAAATCCAAAACCGCCAAACCGGTGCCAAGACGGGCAAACCCGGTGCGTGCGCAATCCATTGCGCAACCCATGACCATGAGCGAGATCGACGCCATCCGCTATCAGATCCAGCAATGCTGGTCCATTCCCGCCGGTGCGCGGGATGCGGAGAATTTGGTTGTACGGATCAAAGTGTTTCTGAATACCGACGGCACCCTGGCCAAGGCGCCGGAAATCGTCGGCAGCAACCAGACCGGCGACCCATTCTATCGCACGGCCGCGGAAAGCGCCCGACGCGCCGTCTTAAAGTGCGCCCCTTTGAAAAACCTGCCGGTAGACAAATATTCCCGCTGGCGGGAATTGACATTGACCTTCAACCCCCGCGAAATGCTGGGCGGATAGAATAGGAAGCCATACGCTATGTTGACCCTGCATCGACCCAAACATCTTCCGACACTTGCCATGCTGCTATTGGTGCTGCCCTTTCTCATCGCGAATATAAACCCGGCACGGGCGGCCCTGGAAATCGATATCACCAAGGGCAATGTTGATCCGCTGCCCGTGGCCATACCGGATTTTCATGGCGCGGACGCCTCTGCCGCCGGTCAAGGCCGGCGCATGGCACAGGTGATTACCGCGAACCTGGATCGATCGGGACTGTTCCGCCCGTTAGATCCGAAGTCGTTTATCCAAACGCCAGAATCCCTGCAAGCCCGCCCCCGCTTTGCTGATTGGCGCGTCCTGAACGCCCAGGCCCTGGTCTCGGGCAAAGTTGGGGTGGAAAGCGACGGCCGCCTTCGGGTGGAGTTTCGTTTATGGGATGTGCTGTCGGGAGAGCAGATGACAGGGTTGGTCTATTTCTCCACGCCCGGCAACTGGCGGCGTATTGCCCACGTTATATCCGATGCGATCTATAAGCGGCTAACGGGCGAGGCGGGTTATTTCGATACACGGGTGGTCTATGTGGCTGAGAACGGGCCGAGAGATCGGCGTATCAAGCGTCTGGCTATTATGGATCAGGATGGTGACGGCCACCGCTTCCTGACCGATGGCAGCTATCTCGTTCTGACGCCGCGCTTCTCTCCCTCGCGGCAGGAGATTACCTATCTTTCATATTACCGCAACACACCGCGGGTCTATCTCTACAACATCGATACGGGCCGACAGGAAGTTTTAGGCGAATTCCCCGGCATGACCTATGCGCCCCGGTTCTCGCCCGACGGCAATCAGGTCATTATGAGCATGGCCAAGGACGGCAAATCGAATATTTTCGCCATGGATTTGCGGACACGCGCGATCAACAACCTGACGACGGGGCCGGCGATCGATACTTCGCCTTGTTATGCGCCGGACGGAAAACGCATTGTTTTCAATTCTGACCGCGGCGGCAGCCAACAACTTTATGTGATGGGGGCAAACGGCAAAGGCGTCAAACGCATCTCATTCGGCAAAGGGCGCTATGCAACACCGGTCTGGTCACCGCGTGGTGATCTGATTGCCTTTACGAAAATGCGCCAGGGAAAATTCTTTATTGGTGTCATGCGACCCGACGGCAGTGGAGAGCGGATTTTGTCTGAGAGTTTCCTTGATGAGGGGCCAACCTGGGCACCTAACGGTCGCGTTTTGATGTTTTTCCGCCAAAAACCGGCACGCGCAGGAGGTAAAGGCGGGCGAACACGCCTTTGGTCCGTTGATTTGACCGGCTACAATGAACGTGAGGTCGTCACCCCAATCGATGCCTCGGACCCGGCCTGGTCGCCCCTAAGCCCCTTGAATCGTTAGCGGTTTATGGTTAATGTCGATACTGAATATCGCCCAAGGCGAGGGGACGGAGGAGTGAGGGATACACTAAAATTTTACCGCCCCGTCGCGCGATTGGATGGATTGTTTTGTGTATTACTTTAATTTCTGTCATTAGGTAGTTGTTAAACTAATGATGCCCATGTATGTCTGGCTCGTTGGTAGTTTGGTTGAAGATGTCGATGGTCGACGGCAGTTTACGCTTGCTGAACTTACGAATGACTTGAGCCGGAATATTGCGTTCAAGTGAGCGAAAGAATTTTTTGCGCCGGTTTTTGTTGGATTGCAAAATTCGACGTCACCGGTGCTGTTGCAATAATGTGCTGATATGCATGAATACCGGAATAACACAATGAGGAGTGTTCTCTATGGTCTTTGAGAAAGTTGCGCTGAAGGCGGCGTGTTTGGCGGCGACCATTCTATTGGTCGCAGCGTGCGAAACACCGGTCGAAGAAAAGGCCGATACGTCAGGCAGCGGGGGCGCCAAACAGTCAACGATGCAAAAGGCTGCGCCCAAGGCCGAAATGAAGTCCGAAATGACGCCAAAGGTTATGCCTGGTTCTCAAGAGGACTTGGTGGTGAACGTCGGCAGTCAAATTCACTTTGACTATGACAAATCAAATTTGCGTACGGATGCTCGCAAGGTGGTGGAGCGTTGGGCCGATTGGCTGCAGCAGTATCCGGCCCTGACCGTGACCATCGAAGGTCATTGTGATGAGCGCGGCACACGGGAATACAACTTGGGCCTTGGCGAACGGCGTGCAGATTCAGCCCGCAAGTATCTGATTGCCCTGGGCGTCAATGCAGATCGCATCGGCACCATTTCCTACGGCAAGGAACGCCCGCTTTGCGTCAGCAGCAACGATGCCTGCTACAGCCAAAACCGGCGCGATAATTTGCTCGTCAATTAATTGACCTCTCTCGCCTAGGCCAGCACGGCTGTGGGCGTAAGGTTGCCAGACGATTTTTTGGGCCCGTCTTCAGGCATCTACATTCGCAAACGCGATGGAGATGGCCAAGGCGGGTCCAATTTCGTTTAGAGCTATTCGCTTTAGTTTGATTGGCTATAATTTTGCCGTATTTGGATGGCAAAGACAGTTTTGCAAGATGTACCGTTTGCTGCAAAAATGGCAACGGCCCCTGAATTCAAATATCCGGAGCAAGGATCGATGCAGCGCCTTCGCCAAATATTCCTGAATGATGCGAAACTTGACCGGCACACCCCGGTCAGATTTAGTCTGTGCCTGCTGGCCGGTCTGTTGATTTTTCCCGTGTTCGCGCCCACGATCGGACAGGCCCAAAACGTCGATCTGCAAACCTTGAACCAACGTATTGAGCGACTGCAACGTGATCTGAACATTTTGCAAAAAGACTATTATCGTGGTGAGAAACGCGGCGCGGCGCAACAAAGCGGCGCATCGACAGGCGCAAATTCCGCCGGCCAACTGGCCAACGCGGAAATTCGTATGAGCACGTTGGAAGCCGATATGCGGCGCTTGACCGGACAATTGGAAGAGGTTCGCCACGGCATCCAAACTGTATTACAACGCCTGGACGGCTTGGTTAAGGATGTGGACTTCCGTTTGACTGAGATAGAGCGGCGGCAAACGGGTGCACCGGCAGCGGCAAACAACGCCACGACTGGCATGGGAACAAGCACGGGCACAAATCCACCTGGCGGACAAACAGGCGCGGCGACGTCAGGGCCACAGCCCCCCGTTGCGCCTAGCGCTCCGCCGACAGTGCTGCCCAAGGGCACGCCCATTGAGCAATATAATTATGCCTATTCATTGTTGTTGAAGGTTCAACTGGCTGAAGCAGAAACGGCGTTTCAGGAGTTTTTGGAAGCGCACGGCGACGATGCCCTGGCCGGGAACGCGCAATATTGGCTGGGCGAGACATATTACGCCCGGAATAAATTATCGGACGCCGCCCGCGCCTTCCTGGTCGGCCTGGAACATTTTCCAACCTCCAGCAAAACACCGGATACCATGCTGAAATTAGGCATCACCCTTGGCAAAATGGGCCAAAAAGAAGAGGCCTGTGTAACCTATATCGAAATGAAAAAGAAATTCCCCAATTTGCGGGCCCCGGTAGGCCGGCGGTTGCGGAAGGAAATGAAAGCGGGCAGCTGCAACTGACAACTTGCGACATGGCACCGTCATCCATACCCATGATTGAGAACTTGACCGAGCCCGGATTAAACAACCCAATAGGCAGCGCGATGGATAGCGAAACATTCGCCGCGCTGATGGACGATCTGGGGCCGTTTGAGGCGGCACCACACATCGCCGTGGCGGTATCGGGCGGCGCAGACAGCATGGCACTTGCCCTGCTGAGCCATGACTGGGTCCGGGCGCGGGGCGGCGCTGTTCTGGCAATAAGCGTCGATCACGGTCTGCGGCAGGATGCGGCAGCGGAATGCCGTCAGGTCCGCGCCTGGCTGGCGAACAAGGGCATTGTCCATCGAACCTTGCGCTGGCAGGGCGAAAAACCCAACGGCGGTATCCAGGCCGCCGCCCGGCAGGCCCGCTATGATTTGCTGGCCGTTTGCTGCCGCAGCAAAGGTATTCTGCATTTATTGACCGCACATCATGGGGACGATCAAGCGGAAACCCTGTTACTACGCCTGGACAAAAGCAGTGGTATTGAAGGTCTCGCCGGCATGGCTAAAGGTCGCGTTCTGGGGAGCGGCGGCGTACGCATGTTGCGTCCGTTGTTGGCGCAACGGCATGCGGATTTGGTTGCAACCCTGGAAGCCCGCGATCAATTCTGGCTGCAGGATCCTTCCAACCGGGATACGAAGTACGCCCGGGTCAGGGCCCGGCAATTGCTTGCCTGCGATGAGGGCCGGACAGCGGAACTGCTAGCATTGGCAAACGAAGCCGGCAATGTGCGCCGGCAATTGCGCGGTGCATTGGCAGATCTGGCAGCCCGAACGGTAAGCTTGCACCCAGCCGGTTATTGCCATTTTGACCCGCGCCTCTGCCAAGGACAACGCAGCGCCATGCTTCAACCGCTTCTGGCTGATCTATTGCGTTGCATCGGCGGCGGAAGCTATCGGCCAAGACGAGAACGCGTGGACCGATTGGCGCAGGATCTGGCCCAAGGTAACCTGGCTGGCGGGCGCACTTTGGGTGGGGCGCGGGTCTTGCCGCAGCAACATGGCGTGCTGATCTGCCGTGAAGCGGGACGCCTGCCCAGTCGTAGTGACGTAGGCACGGCCAAATCAGGGCGCTGGGATCGTTTTCAATGGCGCCTGGGCAAGACGGAGGCAAAAAATCTCTCAGTCGGTGCCTTGGGGCAGGAAGGCTGGCGTCAGGTTCGTAGCCGAACGCAAAATCCACTGCCCAGCCGGGTCAATCCGGTACTTCCCGCCTTGTGGCAGCATGATCGCGTGATCGCCGTCCCGCACCTGAATTTGACCAAAGATGTGGGAGCACCCGTAGAATTGCGAAAAATCGGCTTTTCAGCCCGTTTTTCACCTCTTAATCCCCTACAACCCGATGGCTTGATACTTGTATGAGCGCTTCTTAGCATTATCTTTATGGAAACCAGCCATTATGGTGTAATGAAGTCACCCCGATCCAGCTTTTTCGGGGGATGCCTACGCATTGGCTTGACCGAGACGCTGCCGAAAAAGGATACAAGGTGAGCAATTTTAGTCGGAATATCGCCCTATGGGTCATCATCGCCCTATTGGTTTTGGCGCTGTTTAACCTGTTTCAAGGTCCGGGAACGCGGGGATCAGCGCCTACACTGGCCTATTCCCAATTCATCTCGGAAGTTGAAAGCGGTCAGGTCCGCGACGTCACCATTCAGGGCAGTACGATTTCGGGCCATTATACCGGCGGCACACCCTTTAATTCTTATGCCCCCTCCGACCCGGATTTGATTCGCAAGCTGAACCAAGCCGGTGTCACCATTTCCGCCGCGCCTGACGAGGAAGGCACACCGACCCTGTTTGCCATATTGCTGAACTGGTTCCCCATGTTGCTGTTGATCGGTGTATGGATCTTTTTCATGCGTCAGATGCAATCAGGCGGCGGCAAGGCCATGGGCTTTGGCAAATCCAAGGCCCGTTTGCTGACCGAACGCTCTGGCCGGGTCACCTTTGGTGATGTGGCCGGCATTGATGAAGCCAAGGAAGAGCTGGAAGAAATTGTTGAATTCCTGAAGGATCCGCAGAAATTCCAACGCCTTGGTGGCCGTATCCCCAAGGGTTGTCTGCTGGTGGGCCCTCCCGGCACAGGTAAAACCCTGCTGGCCCGCGCCATCGCGGGTGAGGCCAATGTGCCCTTCTTCACCATTTCAGGTTCGGATTTCGTCGAGATGTTCGTGGGCGTTGGTGCCTCCCGGGTGCGCGATATGTTCGAACAGGCAAAGAAAAATGCGCCCTGCATCATCTTCATTGACGAAATTGACGCTGTTGGCC
>Ga0233439_10001678_pt1 | contig 27349 bp, 31 predicted proteins | sample SI_123_September_6_FD_182713 | JGI IMG/M metagenome (GOLD analysis project Ga0233439, IMG submission 182713) | Seawater microbial communities from Saanich Inlet, British Columbia, Canada - SI_123_September2016_100_MG | ecosystem: Environmental > Aquatic > Marine > Inlet | place: Canada: British... | reverse complement strand
TATAAGACGCCATATTTTGTGCTTTTTGCTGCAGAAAATAAAGTAGGGCCTACCATAACACAAACAGCTTCATCTGAAATTTTTATGAATGCGTTTAATAGCATTGAACTCAGCAAACTAAGCCCTTATTTCAATGTTAAATTTACGTTAAACGAAAGAGTTGAAAATCTTATAAGCACAAGAGATAACCTTCCGCAAACTCCTTTTGGCATTGTAGACGGTGGTCAAGTTAGTCCGTTTGTAAAGCAGCTTGAAAAACGTCTTGACGAGCTTAAAAAACATGAGAAGATTCTTGATTTTGTGTTAATGCATGAAGATAATATGAAAAAGATTGAAACCGCTGCTATAGACCTCGAAGCCACAAAAACAAAAATAAAAAACACAAAAACAAAAATAAACGCAGGTTTTGGAAAAATAAACACAGGTTTTGGAATGGAAACGTTTTTAACGCCACAAACACTAGTACCAGACATTTTTGATACAAAAATAGGTGGTAGCTCTGCAAGAGGCGGTTTAATGAAACCATTTAGTTCATATATGTCAATAAGTAGTTTTACATTTGAAGTTGTTCACGGCGTCGATACTACATCCGATTATGGAAGAATAGGATTAGGATTTAACGTTAAGGATATAAAATTATCGCTTATATTACATGACAAATCAAGATTAAAAGACGTTCTAGGGTTATTCAGCGAAACAGCAAACCCATTTAGGATAGGCCCATCAAGCAAAAACAACATCGAGATTCAATATGGGTATATGCATATGGATGAGTTTGACAATAAAACATACATTAAATCACCATATGCCCAACTTATAAAAAGATCTAGACAATTAGGTAATTTTAAGATCAAATCTACCGATTATTCAATAGACCCATCAGGGCAAGTGTCAATAAATCTTACGCTTATGCCTAACGTTGGATTCGAAGATCTTGGAGAGCTGTCTATTGCGCAATCAGAACTAGATCGAGCTAGCGGATATAGCACGTTTAAAGAAGAAATAGAAGACATAGAAAAATTAATTAATGAAATTAATAAAAAAAGCCCAGCAGATCAGAAAACGTTGAATCTTGATTTTAACGTTAATGCTATAATACGCGATTTAAAACAAAACAGAAATCTTAGTTTTTGGGATATGCAACAAGGTGCAATTTTGACGTATTTTAAAAAAATTAAAAAACAATTAAATAGCAAAAGTCAGAAAAAACAAAGCAAAAAAAACGTGTCGGATAATGTGTTTAAGGGATTGCAGAGGTTGCTCACTTTTTATGAAAAGCAGACTAGATTTGACGGAAAAGATGAAGGCATAGTAGTAAAACAAACAAGAGATGATTTTAAAAAAATTCAGAGTGCAATAACTTTTTTGTACTCAAATGAAGATTTGTATAAAACAATAATAGATAAAAAACAATTTAACGTTTTTGTAAAGCCATTAAAAAAAGGGAAGACTTCAGAAAATATCTCTAAAGCCCAGAAAGGATTGACCGAACGCACGCTCGACAACCTTGAAAAGAAAAATAAAACATCAAAACAAAAAAACGAAGAAATCACCACGCTTGACGTTATGCAAGAACAAATAAACAAAAACATCATTAATTCACTTGATGGTGATCAAGAAACAACATTCGTAAGCTTGGCAAATGCAATACAGAAAATATTTATAACAGAATTTTGTGCACTAAAAGAGGGCACAAAAAATTCTCAAAATGTAGGAGGCGGAAGAACTGGCAAGAATTCAAATTCTTATCAATTTGAACAATTGCAAGTGTATTTTTTTGGGTTTAATAAAAACGCAGGATATATGAGTAGTAAGCATATTGGTGGGTTTTTAATTGACAACATTGTCTTAAAAAATAGAATTTATCATAAAATGTTTATCAGTAAAAAAAATAAAATCTCTATTAAAGATTTTCTTCAAATTATAAATGAAACGTTTGTAAACGATCCTGATTATATCATGTATAAAGACCCAACGAATGATAACGTAACAAAATGGCTAACTAGGTATTCATCATCATCTATAGACATTAAAACAGGCAGACTCGTCGAGGATGACAAAAAAAATAAAAAAAATAAAAAAAATAATAAAAACAAAAAAACAAACCCTACATTTGAAGTACCTCAGTTAATGTACGATATTGATTCAGTTGAAACAAAAGATGGCAAAAAGATACTTCGGTTAATAATCTCAGACGCAAAAGCTAGTGCTCATACAGAAAAAAAAGAAATGATAAGGGCAGTATTTGACGAAACCTTTATGGGTCAAAGAGAATACCAAATAAAAACCACAAGGCGGCTTGAAGATATTTATAGAGATGCATATGATAAGTTTCACGTTAACGTGAAATCAAAGCTCTCCGACAAATCCTCCGTAGAATTGCTGTTTAATACTGGCAATGTAAAAAAATTGGAAAATTTTCATGATTCCGGCGCCGCTATTAGTAATAAATATAAAACTAGATTAGATGCATTTAAAAAGCTTCAGAAAGCTTTAAAATCAGGTATTGTTGGTAAGGAAAACAAAAATAATTATTTTAGTAATCTTAAGTTGCTTTTCAAAGCAATTATGCCTTCAATTAATGTCTATGGCGAATCATCTATTATTCAGGACATTAAATTTAACTTAGCAATAGACAAAGATGTCCAGGACGCAAATATGAGCGCCGAGCTCAGAAAAAATCATAAATCAAATTCTGGAACAAGTAATCGTGCAATAGGCAAAGATGAAATAACTGGATATCCTAGGATTTTGTCTGCAGGAAAAGTAGATATAACAATGTTAGGAAATTTTTATATACGAGCAGGACAGGAATATTTTATTGATCTTGAAACAGGTACTGAGCTTGATAACATTTATAGAATTTCGAAAGTCAATCATAATATAGACAAAGGATCTATAAAAACAACAATTAGCGCAACAAGACAAGACAATAAATTTACATTGTTTGATGAGCTGATAAAGACAGACCCTCTTTCAATTCATGCCATAAATGACGAAGCAGAAGCTGCTGCAAGAAGACAAATACAAAAAGAAGCAAAAGAACAACTGCGCAAGGCCCAAGCTGCAGAAAACCGCCGCAAAGCGGCGGAGGCAGCGGAGGCATCAAGAGATGAGATAGGTCAAATCGTGGACAGAAGAGCCAGATTGGAAAATAGAATAAAAACATTAGATAGACAACTAACTCGCCTCTATGGCATGAAAGGCGATGCGGCCAAAAACGGCGACAAGAAGGAAGAAAAAAAGATCCAAGAGGAAATCAATAATGTAGAAACCCTCCTTGCCAGGTTCAAACGCAACCTCAAAAAAGATCAGCGCCGCGCGACGGAATTAGAAGAAAATCTTAAGGGTCGTCAAGACAGTAAAAAGAAGCAAAATAAAAAAAGCCCTCCTCAAGGTAAGGCAGCAGCCGCCGAAAACGAAATCACCAATGAGATTATTCAAGGATAAATATGATACATTTAGTATTACATGATTATAATATAATGTGGAATATTCTATTTCAAAAGATATTATATTTTCTGAACTAAACAAAACATATTCTTTAGAAGATAATTGCTTCACAAAAACAAAGCAAACTCCATGGGTATATGGTAAGACAGAATATGATTCATATAATATTAAAGAGCTTTTTAAGCTTTACGATATTGAATTAGATTTTCAAATACCTCAAAAATTTAAAAATTGTATTAATCAATTAAATCTTAAGGACAATGGTGTTATATGGGAATACATTTTACCTGATACCATATACGAAGAACTAGTATCTGAGTTTGCTGAAAGCATTTCAATAAACTTCAAACAACTCGATACAGATTATTATACAAACACTTTTAAGATAACAAATAAGTTTCTTAATGACCTCAGGCCTGCAAAGCTAAACCGAAAAAAACTATTAAAATATATTCGTTCTGAAGAAAACAAAACATCAATATCAAACCTTGAAACTTTTGTATCAAACGAACAAGGATATTGTTATCCTGTTGTATGGAATAGGTTTGCATCTAGAACTGGCAGGCTTGTTGTAAAATCCGGCCCACGTATTTTGCTTCTTAAAAAAGAATATAAAGACATGCTTGAATCACGCTATGAAGGCGGCCGAATCATGCAGTTTGATTACGTTTCTTTTGAGGCGCGCCTTGCATTGTCAATGGCAGATAAATATTGTGATAAGCAAGATGTTTATCAGTTCATAAATCAAGAAATGTTTTCAGGAACATTGGAAAGAAATGTTGTAAAAGAAATAACACTGGCAACATTGTATGGCATGTCAATCGATAATCTTGCATCAAAGCTTTATATGGAACATGATGAAGTAAGCGAACATACAAATAAAATAAAAAGATACTTTAGATTCAATCAAACGTATGAATCACTTTTTGATGATGTTAAAAAAACTGGTAAACTAAAAAGTTTTTTTGGAAGAAACATTCGTGTTGATAATCATGCACCTGGCGCAATATATAATTCTTATATACAATCAACAGGCGTTGATGCAGCACTTCTTGGTTTTAATAGTATTAATGAATTTACAAAAAAGCATGAACTTAATTTTGTGCCTCTTTTTGTTCTTCATGATGCGTTAATTGCAGACGTTTCACCAGAATTATTTAAACATATTGATAAGTTAAAATCTTTAGGCGAATCAATACCTGGAATTAAAAATAAATTTTATTTTTCAGCAACTTCATTGTGTACAACTGGGTAATTATTAATAAAATTTACAATGACCCATGAACTAACAGCAGAACAGATTAAAGAAAATTATGACAAGTTTTATAAACTTTGTATGTCAGTAAAAGATCGCGATAAGCAAATTACAAACTTTCTTGATCATTTTGAAGAGCGCATTGCTCTTTGTCCTGCGTCAAGCCGTATGCAATATCATAATGCATTTCCAGGTGGTCTTGTCGAGCATTCTTTGCGTGTTTTGAAAAATGCATATTCAATATCAAAAATTTATGATGAAAAAATCAGTAAAGAAAGTTTGATTGTATCTGCATTGTTTCATGATATTGGAAAAATTGGTGATTTTGAACATGAGTATTATTTGCCTCAAGATTCATCATGGCATATTGAACGTGGAATGATGTATAAATATAATGATAAAATTCAGTACATGACCAGTGCAGATCGAGGCCTATATTTGCTACAGGCGTTTGATGTAAAGCTTTGTGCCGATGAGTGGTTGGCGATCAAGCTTAATGATGGTCATGAAGCAGAAGAAAACAGGCCGTACAGAATGAAAGAGCCTACATTGGCAGTTATTATTCATCAGGCAGATCGTGCAGCATGCCAACAGGAGAAAATTCTCTAATGAAATTTGATGTGATAGTTGCAGATCCTCCTTGGAGTTTTAATGATAAACTAAAAATGTCTGCAGTTAAGAGAGGCGCACAAGATCATTACCCTCTTTTAAACGCAGAGAGCATAAAGGATTTAGACATTATTAATATAACTGCAGATCCTTCTGTTTTAGCATTGTGGGTGCCTTCATCGCATATTCATAATGGAATTGCTACATTAAAAAATTGGGGATTTGTTCCAAAACAAACATGGATTTGGGTAAAGACAAAAAATAACCCATTGGTTAATCTTAAAAAACAGATGAAAAAGACTGAAAAAACACTGGATGTAGTTGATAGTTTTAATATAAACGAAATATTATCTTTTAATATGGGCCATACTTTCAGGCAAACTCACGAAATTTGCTTGATTGGCACAAAAGGTAAAGGGCTGAGCAAACTAATTGATAATCGCTCTCAAAGATCTGTGTTTCTTGGTCCTGCAAAAAAGCATTCAGAAAAACCTGAGTCTTTGCAAGATAGTTTAGACGTTATGTTTCCTAATGGAAAAAAGATAGAATTATTTGCACGCCGTAAACGCAAAGGTTGGACGTGTGTAGGTAATCAATCTCCAGGAACAGTAAATGAAGATATTCGCGATTCTCTTAAACGAATAATTGCTTTGTAATAATATTTATTATCATGCAGACGCCTGTGGCTTTGTTGTTAAATTCAACTTATGAATGCATAGGATTTGTAAATTTTAGAAAAGCATTTAAGTTTTTAGCAAAAGAAAAAGTTGATGTTTTGGCTGAATGGGATTTTGCAATAAAAATACAAGATGGTGAAATTAAGTATCCTGCAGTACTGCGATTGAAAAAATATGTTGCGTTTAAGCGGTATCCTATGAGGTTTAACAGAAGAAATTTATATGTAAGAGATAAATCAAAATGTCAGTATTGTAATAAAAAACTGACATTTTCTTCTTTTACCATCGATCATGTTGTACCAAAAAGTGCAAAAGGAAAAACAAATTGGACTAATTGTGTTGCTGCTTGCAAATTCTGTAATGCAAAAAAGTCTAATAAATCCTTGGCTTTATCAGGGTTACAGCTGCAAAAACAACCTTTAGTACCATATAAAACAATAAAGTATGATATGTATTTTTTAACAAAAGTTCATTCAGAATGGAATTTTTATATTAGTTAATATTATGAAAAATAATTTTAAAACTTTAAGAGAGTATATCAAAGAAATAATATCACAACCTGAAACGCAAGAAGAGGCGTCAGTTGCTGCTTCAATTGCCGGATATTCTTTACCTCTAGGGATGACAAATAAACTGCAAAAAACAAACGACAAAGTTACTGATGAAATTGTTTGGAAGTCTTACGCTAAATCATTTGGTGATGCAAAAAAGATTTAATAATTTGAACAATCGGTTAGCAGTATAATAAAAATTTAATACACAATATGCAACAAATTATTGTTGCTTATACTATACGTACATTTAATATAAAGGAAAACAAAACATGGCAATTAATCTAGATAAAATCAAATCAAAGTTGGATCAACTAACCGGGCAGGCTCCCCGCCGTAATCAAATATTTTGGCGACCGGATGTCGGTGAACATACAATTAGGCTTCTTCCTTTTAAGGATAATGACGGCCAACCTTTTAAAGAACGCTGGTTTTATTATGATATCGTTGATGGCCCAGGTATTCTTGCTCCTGTTAAGATGGGTATGCCTGATCCTGTAAATGAATTTGCACAAAAACTTTATAAGGATGGTTCAGATTCTTCACGTGAATTGGCTAAAAAGTTGCGACCAAAGATGCGCGCATATGCACCGGTTGTTGTTCGAGGTGAAGAAGAAAAGGGCGTTCGTCTTTGGGCATTTGGTCAAATGGTTTACACTGGCCTTTTACGTCTCTTTCTTGATGAGGACTATGGTGATATCACAGATCCAAAGGAAGGATTTGACGTAAAGGTTTCTGTTACACAGGTACCTGGTCGTAAGTGGCCGCAAACCGATGTAAAGGCGCGCCCCCGACCATCTGTTCTTAGCGAAGACATGACCCAATCGCAATCTTGGCTTGATACAATGCCTGATCTTAATCAAATTTATGAACTTAAGTCATATGATGAAATCAAGCGGGTTCTAGACAATTGGTCTTCAGGCAGCACTACTTCTTTATCAGGCTTGGGAACCGAGGCTGTTGTTCCTGCAATGACAGCAGCCCCGCGGCAGGCTCATCACAAAAAAAATATTGACGAAGTATTTGACCAACTTCTAAACGACTAAGGTAATATATGTCAAAGGCAACTGAATCAACTAAAAAGCTGGATGGTTTTGAAGAAGATTTAATCAAGAATTTAAATAAAGAATACAAAGACAGGATTGCATACAATCTTAGCACTGATATTGCTCCGACGCATATTAAGCGTTGGATATCAACAGGTTCAAAATATCTTGATTATGTTATTTCAAACCGCAAAAATGGCGGTCTTCCAGAGGGTCGAATAATTGAAATATTTGGCGCGCCAAGTATTGGAAAGTCTCATATTGCTTTGCAGATTGCAAAGAATGCACAGACCATGGGTGGTGTTGTAATCTATATTGATACTGAAAACGCTACGAGTATTGATAACCTTGCATCACTAGGTGTCAATGTTAAAAATCGTTTTGTGTTTATTGAAACATCGTGTACAGAAGAAATATTTAGTGTTATTGAATCTACAATACTTCGTGCAAATTCTCATGAATTAGATGTGCCAGTTGTTGTAATTTGGGACTCTATTGCAGCTAGCTCTCCTAGAGCAGAGCTTAATGCAGCATACGATAAAGATTCTATTGGGTTACAGGCTCGTGCAATGTCGAAGGGTTTGCGTAAAATTACACAAATTATTGGCAACAAAAACATTACTCTAGTATGCTTAAATCAAACAAGGATGAAAATTGGTGTAATGTTTGGTGATCCTACTACAACTCCTGGTGGTATGGCATTACCATTTCATGCATCAGTTAGGATACATTTGTTAGGTGGTAAAAAACTTGAAAAAAACGGTGATCAAATAGGTATATTAGTATCTGCAAAAACTGTAAAAAATAAAGTTGCGTTTCCACATAGAAAAGCTCAGTTTGAAATTCACTTTGGAAAAGGTATTCGTGAACATGAACAATTATTTGATCTTATAAGAGAATGTGAACCTTTAATTACGGATGACAATAAAAAAATTAACGCATCAGGTACTGGTGCATGGAAATTATTTGAAGTTACTGATAATACAACAGGCGAAGTATTGATTACAAAAAAGTTTCATAAAGCTGAATTTGATCAAATTATGAAAAATCCTGAATATTCAGATTACCTTAACGAATATATTGACTCGGTACTATCAAGAAAGCTAGGAGAATAATGAAAACAGAATATAAATTTACTTTTATACCAATTGTAACAACACACCCGGACGCGATTGTCCCTACGCAAAAACAAGGAGATGTAGGTTTTGACGTATCATCTGTTGAAGATATGGAAATTTTGCCAGGAAGTACGCAGAAAGTCCCGACAGGTCTTAAAATTGCGGATTCTATAATTACCCCAAGCCAGAATGAGGAAGTACAGTTCTTAAAGGTTGAGGGTCGTTCAGGACTTGCTAGCAAGGGTATATTCCCTGTTGGTGGGATCATTGATCCGGATTATCGTGGTGAAATTGGAATTATTCTTCATAATAGTTCACAAGATATTTTTAAAATTAATAAAGGTGATAGAGTTGCTCAGCTTGTATGTTATAATGTATTAGCAACAAACATCTTTAATAAAGTTAGATTTACGATTGTTGAAGATGTTTCAGAAACAAACCGCGGTAATAAAGGATTTGGTTCAAGCGGAATGCAATGAGCAATGTTTTGCTGATAGATGGAATGAGTGTTTTCATGCAAATGTGGCACTCATTTTCTTGCTATGATCACAAAGGTGTACAATCTAATGGTGTCGGCGGTTTTTTAAATATTATTGGCAACTTTATTGATGAAATAAAACCATTAAAAGTATTTATTATATGGGATACAGGACCGTCTAGGCATAGAAGAAATATCAATAATGAATATAAAAAACGTAAATTTAAACGTTCACAAAGTGATATCCAAAGCAGGACAAGGCAGATTGCACAAACAATCAAAATATTAAAAGATACACCAGTCTGCCAAATTTATATTAATGGCTGTGAAAGTGTTGATATTATTGCATATTTATGCAAAACACAATATAATAAATATAATAAAGTTATTGTATCAACGAATAAAAATTTATATCAACTTATTGATGAAAAAATTAGATGTTTTTCTCCAATTAAACGACTATATATAACCAAAGAATCAATACGTAATGAATTTAGAATTTTTTCAAAAAATTTTGCAGTGGCAAATTCTCTATGCGGCGACGTATCAACAAACGTTAAAGGTATAAAAGGATTAGGTTTTGTTAGGTTGAGCAAAATGTTTCCGTCTGTACAAGACCGTAAAATAAAATTATCAGAAATTTATCAAACAAGTAAAAATATGTCGCTAAAGAATAAGTTATATAGCAAGATTTATATGAACTTCACGATGATTCAGGACAACTGGAATTTAATTCAACTTGAAAATGCTACAATTGACAATGAACAAATCAGCCAAATTGATGATATAATTAAACAACATAGTTCAGATTTTGAACATCAAAAATTATTAATATCTTTGGCAAAAACCCAATTACCAATTAATCATGAAAAATTAATTGAATCAATGTTTTATCTTTTTGAAAATGGTACACAATTATGACAACAAAACCTACTTTTAATCAATTTGGCAATAGTTTTCAAGAAAAAATTATGCAAGCTCTTTTAACTGACAGAAAATGGGCTCAGCAAATGGAGGAAATTATTGATGTTGAATATTTTGATTTGGAGTATTTAAAATATCTTGCGAAACAATATTTTGCTTATTTTAAAAAATACAAAGATTTTCCAACGTTGCAATTATTAATTACTGTTGTAAAAGATGATTTTAAGACAACTACAAAAAAGAATGATGCATTACTTACGCAGATTATTTCATATATTACAAAAATGAAAACAAATCCAGATGTTAGTGATTTGAAATTTGTTAAAGATAAATCTTTTGATTTTTGCCGCCGACAAGCATTTAAGCGCGCCCTTGAAGATGCCGTTGAGCTTGTTTTGGTTGATCAATATGATGATATCGTAAATAAGATGAAGCATGCAATTTCTGTTGGTACCCCAGTATCTGTAGGCCATGACTTTTTTGAAGATTACGAAGCTAGATTTACATTAATGGCTCGATCACCTGTGCCTACTGGTCTTAAGGAACTTGATAAAAAACATGTCTTTAATGGTGGCGTCGGCCGCGGAGAATTAGCTGTTGTATGTGCACCAACGGGTGTAGGCAAGTCACACTTTTTAACAATGTTAGGTTCTAATGCATTACGAGCAGGCCTAAACGTTTTGCACTATACATTTGAGTTGTCAGAAACAATTACAGGTATTCGATATGACTCAAATTTATGTGATATCAATTCAACATATGTTCCTGATTCAAAAGAGCAGATTATTCAAAAATATAACGATGATGGTAAAAAGCTTGGGAGACTATTTATTAAAGAGTATCCAACAAATTATGCTTCAATTAATACCTTAAGAGCTCATCTTGAAAAATTACAATTACAGAAAAATTTCCTACCAGACATTATACTTATCGATTATGCTGATGTTATGAGATCAACACATAAATACGATTCATTACGTCATGAACTAAAGCTTGTATATGAAGAACTTCGTGCATGGGCATGCGAAGTTGATGTACCGATTTGGACTGCTAGCCAAATTAACCGTGAAGGTTCAAATAATGATGTTATTGAATTAAAAAATATTAGTGAAGCATATGGCAAAGCAATGGTTGCTGATATTGTTGTATCAATATCAAGAAAAATATCTGATAAGCAAAACAACACAGGTAGATTACATGTTGCAAAAAACAGAGCAGGCAGAGACGGATTAGTTTATAACGTTGCAATTGATACATCAAAATCAAAATTTGATGTTATAAATGAGTATGAGTCTGTTGAACAGGCACAATCTGAGGGCAAAAAAGAAGTAGATAACATGCTAAAATCTAAGTGGAAAGAACTAAGAAATGATCCTATACTTGATTTAAAAAAGGTTGCAAATTAATAGGCAAACAATGACCCACGAGCCCATACTACAACATAACAAAAACAGATTCGTACTTTTTCCAATCAAACATAATGATATATGGTCATTATATAAAATACAAGAGGCATCATTTTGGACTGCTGAAGAAATTGATTTATCACAAGATATGCATCATTGGAATAATAATCTTAATGATAATGAAAAACACTTTATTAAAAATGTCTTAGCATTTTTTGCAGCCAGCGATGGAATTGTAAATGAAAACTTAGCACAAAATTTTGTTAATGAAGTGCAATACCCAGAAGCAAGGTTTTTCTATGGTTTTCAAATCATGATGGAAAACATACATTCTGAAACATATTCATTATTGATTGATACATGTATTAAAGACGCAGAGGAAAAACAACGCGTATTGAATGCAATCGATACAATTCCTGCTGTACAACAAAAAGCAGAGTGGGCGTTAAAATGGATTGAATCAGACAGTTTTGTTGAGCGATTGGTTGCTTTTGCCGCAGTTGAAGGAATATTTTTTAGTGGCAGTTTTTGTTCCATATTTTGGCTTAAGAAGCGTGGCCTTATGCCAGGGCTGTCGTTTTCAAACGAACTCATATCTAGAGATGAAAATTTGCATTGTGATTTTGCAGTGCATCTATACAATAATCATATTGTGAATAGGTTGTCACAAAACACTATTAATAATATTATATGTTCTGCTTTAGATATTGAGAAAAAGTTTATAACAAAATCAATACCAGTTGATTTGATTGGTATGAATGCAAAATTAATGATACAATATCTCGAGTTTGTTGCAGATCGGTTAATTGTTAAACTAGGGTATGAAAAAGTTTACAATTCAAAGAATCCATTTGATTTTATGCAAAACATTGCACTTGAAGGAAAAACAAACTTTTTTGAAAAACGTGTGTCAGAATATCAGAAAGCGGGGATTACAAATAAGTCTGAAAAAATGTTTTCATTGGACGAAGAATTTTAATAATATTGAAAACGGAAAATAAATATGAAAGTCGTAAAAAGAGACGGTAGTCAGGAATCTGTAAAATTTGATAAAATCAGCAGTAGAGTTAGAAAATTAACTTATGGATTAAACAATCAATATATCGATGAAATTGAGATTGCAAAAAAAGTAATTAGCGGTCTTTATGATGGCATTACAACGAAACAGGTTGATGATTTAGCTGCAGAAACTGCCGCAAGTTTTATTCCTGTTCATCCTGATTATTCAATTCTTGCAAGTAGAATTTGCATAAACCGCTTACATAAAACATCACATAAGAAATTTTCAGACACAATCTCAGAGCTTTACAATTATATTGATGAAAAAACAAATCTAAATGCTAGTTTAATTTCTGATCATGTCTATGAAATTGTTATGAAGCATAAGAAAACACTTGATGCTGCAATCATTACTGATCGTGATTATAATTTTGATTATTTTGGATTTAAGACACTTGAAAAAAGTTACCTTCTTAAGAAAAACGGGCAAGTTATTGAAACACCACAACACATGTATATGCGTGTTGCAGTTGGTATTTGGGAAGGTGATATCGATAATGTACTGAAAACTTATGATCTTTTGTCACAAGGCTTTATGACACATGCAACACCTACACTGTTTAACGCAGGAACTCGTCGCCCCCAACTTTCAAGTTGTTTTTTGCTTACCGTAGATGATGATTCCATAAAGGGAATTTACAAGACGTTATCAGATGTTGCTATGATATCTCAAAACGCAGGTGGAATTGGACTTGCAATTAATAATATAAGGGCAACAGGATCATACATAAAAGGTACTAATGGTACATCAAATGGAATTATACCAATGCTTCGTGTTTTTAATGAAACAGCAAGGTATGTTGATCAAGGAGGAGGCAAAAGAAAAGGATCATTTGCCATTTACCTTGAGCCATGGCATGCAGATGTTGAATTGTTTCTTGATTTGAGAAAAAATCATGGTAAAGAAGAACTTCGTGCAAGAGATTTGTTTCTTGCTTTGTGGATACCTGACTTATTTATGAAACGAGTAGAAGCAAACGAAACATGGTCGCTGTTTTCTCCAGATGAAGTACCTGATCTTCAGGAGATATACGGTGAACAATTTGAAAAGGCGTATTTACTAGCAGAAGAAAAAGGATTGGCGAGACAAACATTAAATGCTCGTGATTTATGGCAAAAAATTGTTGATTCACAAATTGAAACAGGCACACCATACATGCTTTACAAAGATGCCGCAAACATGAAATCAAACCAGCAAAATCTAGGTACTATCAAAAGTAGTAATTTGTGCACTGAAATCATTGAATATACATCAAAAGATGAGCAAGCAGTATGTAATTTGGCATCCATTGCACTTCCTAAATTTATAAAAGGATTAACACGACGAACAAAAAGTCGAGCAAAGCAAAACCTATCATTTGATCACAAATTTCTTTATGATGTTGTTTATCAAACGACAGTGAATCTTAATAAGGTAGTTGATATTAACTTTTATCCTACAGAAGAAACAAACAGATCAAATATGCGCCATAGGCCCATAGGAATTGGCGTTCAAGGAATGGCTGATACTTTTGCAATATTAGAATATCCTTTTATTTCTGATGATGCAAAAAAATTAAACAAAGATATATTTGAAACAATCTATTTTGCAGCAATGACTGCATCATCAGATCTTGCAAAAAAAGATGGTCATTATGAATCATACGAACATAGCCCTCTTTCTAAGGGACAATTTCAGTTTAATCTATGGAATGTTAACGAAGATACGCTATCAGGTATGTGGGATTGGAAGAAACTACGAAAGAGTGTTTTAAAGCATGGTGCTAGAAATTCATTATTAATTGCTCCTATGCCTACTGCGTCAACTGCACAAATCCTAGGTAACAATGAATCTTTTGAACCTTTTACAAGTAATATCTACACAAGAAGAACATTATCAGGTGAATATATTGTTGTCAATAAGCACCTTGTTAAAGAATTAGTTAGGCGCGACATTTGGAACGAAGAATTAAAAAATCAAATCATTATGAATAATGGTTCTGTACAAGGTATCGATGTAATACCTGGCAAACTGCAAGAAATTTATAAAACTGTTTGGGAAATAAGTCAGAAAGAAGTACTTAATATGTCTGCAGATCGTGGTGTATTTATATGTCAATCACAATCTCAAAATCTTTTTATACCTAATGTTAATGCAGCGAAATTAACTTCTGCACATTTTCATGCGTGGAAATTAGGTCTTAAAACAGGAATGTATTATTTAAGAACAAAGGCTGCATATACTGCCGCAAAAGGTCTTGGCATTGATACCACAGCACAGGTACAAAAAGAGCCACAACAACAAATTGACACGTCAGAAGGTATTGCGTGCTCTCTTGATGATCCAGAATCATGCATAAGTTGTGGTTCTTAGCTATACATTTTAAAATCTTGATTTTATAATATAAAATTATGTCGATACTTGTATCATTTGAAGGCCCTGATGCTGTGGGCAAAGAAACACAGGCAAAGATGCTTTGCAATTACTATAATTTAAACAATATACGTGCAGTATATTATGAATTTCCGTTAAATGATTCAGGTGTTATGCTTTCAAGCGTGACGTTTAAGTTAATAAAAAAAATGCTAACATCAGGATTTGCAAACAAATATCCAAACTTGTTTCAAGCAGTCCAGTTTATGAATAAATTCTTTTTTAATGCATTAACATTGCCTAAATTAATGAATGCATATGATGTTATAATACTTGATAGATGGTCTGCGTCTGTTTTGGTATATGGATATGCTTCAAACGTAAATAAAAAGCTAGCATTAAAAATGTTTACTTCATTGCGACATGCAGATATGACTGTTATTTTAAATGGAAGCTCGTTTAACAAAGATAACAAGGATTCATATGAAAAAGATAATGAATTGCAAACACGTGTAAAAAAATATTACACAGAATATCAAAATGATTATAATTCTATAAGAAACATTTTAAATCTTTCACCAAATCAAGATATTCAAAAAATTCACAAAACAATAATTGATTATATTGATATTAAAACTACGAGGTAAATATGAAATTAGACGATACGGTATTAGTAAGAATTGTACAGATTATTCAAGAAGCAATGTTGACAGGCACAGATTGTGTTGATTACATGAGGTTAATTGAGCTTGAAAAGTCTGGTGACAATGGAAAATTAGTTTTAACAGAGAATTACAAAGATACTGTTAAAAAAGAGCACAATGATTTGCTTGAATTTGCAGAAAAAGCCGAACAAACTGTAGAATAAATTAATTTAAATGTCATATAAATCTCATATACACGAATTTACCCAGCAGCTCACGTTAATAAGCAAACTGCTAGGTATGGATTGTATTATATATCAGGATGAGATAATACAACTGTTAAAAATGTTCAATCAGGCAAGAGATAGTCTTGATAAGGCATTACAGGTAATTGAAGAATATAATGACGAAGAATTAAAAGAATGTCCAGAGGATGTTATATCAATCTCTATGTTGGTTGATTTGTTGTACAAATCTTATTGGAACATTTATAATAAGTTACAATATTGTACAGGTGTATATTATGAGCAGCGATAAATTACAAAATATGTTTGATCAACAAAAAGATTTTATGCTGTTATTAAAAAAGCATAGAAACTTTCCTTCGTGGCCTATTGATATAACAGCAAAAAAAGGCCAGCAATTTTGCAGAGAAATTGTTTTCAATAGTGTTGAGGAGTATTTTGAAGCACTTCAACATTTAAAAAATTGGAAATCACACCGTATAACAGAGATAAAAAATATACAAAGAGATAAATTTATTGAAGAGCTATGTGATATGCTACATTATTTTATTGAGTTATCTATAGTAGTTGGTATATCACCCGAAGAACTATATGACGCATATATAAAAAAAGGTGAGATTAATGAATCAAGAATAAAAACAGGTTATTAATCTTTTTTCTTAAGTTCATTAAACAGCTTCTGTATTTGCAGAAGCTGTTTTTTTATTGTTTGTGATTGTTGACTCATAAGTTTGAGCCCTTTTCTTGTTCTTACGCCTGCAGTTTTAATACCGCTTAATGATTTTGCAAGATCAAGTTCAAGGCTTTCACGTAAAATTTCAAGCTCTTTCCAAGATTCGACAATTTGTGTTTTAAGTTTTGCTATTTGTTCATTTGTATCCATAATATTACCTATGCGATTAAATCTGCAATTCCATACTCAATAGCTTTTTTTGCATTAATATAGATATCCATATTTTGCTTGAATAGTTTTGTAAGTTCTGTTTTTTTCATTTTTGATTCAAGCACCAGGCTTGATATCATCAGCTCTTGCATTCGCTTAACTTCTTCTATTTCATTGATTGCAGCAAATATTGTACCAGATGTAAAAGTCGATATAGGATGTAACATAACTCTAGCATGTTTTCCAATTATTCTTTTACCTTTTTTGCCAGCAGCTAATAATAAAACGCCTGCAGACATTATTTTTCCTAATCCAACTGTGTGTATCGGACAGTTTATATACTTAATTGTGTCATATAAAGCAAACATTTCATCAACAGAACCGCCGTAGGTATTAATAATAAGAGTTATTGGTGTTGTATTACATGCCTGACAATGTGCAAACAGTTGATGTGTTACATTTGCAATTGATAATTCATTAACCTCGCCGGTTAGCAATACAATTCTTTCTTTTAATGCGGAGTATTCAACATATTGCTGCTGAGCATTTTCAATTAACTCTTGTGTCTTCTCTTCGGTTGTTAATGTATTACGTCCCATTATACTAATTTAAGACCTTCTTGGGTTGTTTCATCGTCAATAACGCTGAGATTATTTAATTCTTTTATTAAACCACATATTTCTCTGGTGTGTTCAATGTTTTCTAATTCTAGAGATAACAATTCTATTATTTTTAATATTTGTTTTTGCGAAACACCAAATTTTGTTATTTCTTTTATTATTTGTCGGCATTGTAATGTTTCTTCTACTAAAAGCTCTGTTTCTGTTTTTCCGTAGTTTGCCATAATATAAGTCTATAATAAAAATTATTTTTTTTAAAATTTTAATCAGTTATAACGTTTTCTTCATCAAATGTTTCGATTTCAAAATCATTTTTTGAATTAATTATAATGTATTTTCCACACGTATAATCATCATACGCTTCATGCGTTATTATTATTTTTGATCCCCATTTTTTGTGTTTTATTACAAAATTGATTTCTTCCCAGACATGCAATTGACAATTGAGACTTTCTAGCAATGAAGATATATTATTAGGTAAATTAATTTTATAATCATCAATTGACATAACTCCGCGGAGATTATCTTTTTTATTGATTATTTCTGATTTACATATTTCAGTTACTTTATGCACTGCAGCACAATTATTACATTGAACTAATTTTTTTTCAACTTTGTCATCGTCTATAATAGAAAACACAACAAATTTATGAAATATCTGTTGTGTTTTAAACTGAGGCAATATACATTTACATTGAATTAAATGTTTAATTCCTTGCATAATCAGGTTTTATTTGCTGAAGAACGTCGCCCACCGCGACTGCTTGTTTTTTTTTGCGCAGAAGCTTGTGTTTTTAATTGCATTGTTACCTTTGCCGTCGTTTGCTCTGCAACAGCTTGTTCAAGTTCATTCAGTGACCTTTGTACTCTAGCTGCAGTATTATTATATGCAGTTGTTACAGATGTATTAACAGCCTTTTCTACGGCACTTAATAGGTTTGATTGTTGTGAATTATTTTGAATTGCAGATAATACGTTTTGTGTTGTTGAAGTTTTTACGTATTCTAAAACCTCTGCAAATAGTCTATTGATATCATTTTTTGTTGCCATAATTAATTTTCCTATAAAATAAAAAAAAGTTTAAAACCTTTAGTATATTTAATAATAGTTTAATAATAAGTAAATACCTAAACTGAGTAAATTAATTTATGGATACATTACAAAATAATTATAAGAAAAACAAGCTAGTTGAAAAAGTTAACAAGTTAAAAATAGAAACTCAAGAATTAGATCAAGTTATACTTGAAAGCTGGACTATAGATGAGATAAAAGGTTTAGAGAGATGGCTGGACAGTTTTCGTAATGCTTCAAGAAATTTTAACCTCAGTTCAATAGAAAACGCAATAAATGATGCTTATGACGTTCTAGTAGATAGCCAATTAACTGCTTCAAAAGATAAAAAAATAACTGATCTCTGGGTTGATGATATGTCTGATGTAAGTTCGTTTATTGCGTCTGTATTTGCGTTTTTTCAGAACTTTCCAAATATGCTTGATACATTATGGAAATCATTTGATATTACCGACGATTTTAAAAAAATACCTTTAAAAGATGCATTTGAGCAAGGTAGCGCCGGCCGTGCACAATGGCCAAAGGAGCAGAGTGATAAGTTTGTAAAAATGGTTAAATCAAACTTTGTTGTCCCAAACAAATTTACATGGTCTGGGAGAGCATCTAAAGTGCCATTTATGGATGACAAAATGGATGATTTTGTTAATGAACTTCAAAGTCAATCTTTTGAACAATTAATGAATATTGCAAATTCACCATCTGTTGATAGTCGCCCGCCTATTGATTCAGATGATGTTGATGCATTAAAAAATGCGCAAGATGATCCTGATTCGGCCGTCATAACATCATCAGAAGAAGAATCTGAAGGGTCTGAAGAATCAGGTGAAAAATTATCTACGCCAACAGAAAACGAAGCAGATCCAACTGATGAGCTGGAAAAAATAAGCGATCTTGATCTGCCACTAAAATCAGCAATTTCACAAGCTTTAAATACTTGGACAAAAAGTCATCCACTTATTCAAAAAGAGTTCGGCCCAGACGGAGTACATTTGCCGAATATAAAAAGAAGAATAAATAAAGCAATTGATTCTAGTGCTGAAACAATGTCAAAAACAGTACAAGATGCAATTGAGGATTATATATTGAATAAAGGCCTTTTGGATGATGAAGGCAACGAAAGCTCGGTTCCTGAAGGCACATTTGAGAAACTAGTTAATGTAATTAGTCAAGAAGTTGTACAGTCAATACAAAAACAAACATCTGAATCAAAAGGCAGATTTGAAATCAGCTTAAAAACAATACAAAAAATTACATACAAGCATATGGATAGAGTATTTAATAGAATTCTTTAATTATCTGATACAACAGCAGCATTAACTGATACAAGTAGCTCTGCATTAACGATACCATAATTTAATATTGCCAACAACGTATTTGTTGAAACAACGTCAACATTAAGTGATTTAAATGTCTTTAAAAGACAATCATTAAATAATCCTTTTGAATTATAATTAAAGACATCTTGCATATTAACAAATCCCCTAGATATCAACGTTTTTAGCATATGTATGCAGTTATTGATTTTTTCAAATGCTTCATCTTCTTTATATTTGATATTGTCTGGAATCGATATTTGCACATAATTTGATGTCATTGATTTGATACGTTTATCTAATAAATCTTTAACGTCATTAATATTTGATTCATTTTTTTTGTCTAATAAATATTTTAAATGTGCATGAATTTCTTGTTCGTTGTTATTTTGAATTATTATTGTTTTTTGTGAACATATAATTCTATCTACTGTTGAAAGATCATCAGCAGTAAAGCTAGTTAGTGTCTGTCCTTTTAATGAAGATATTAATTCAGATTTGCAAACAATAGATAAATCTTTAAGTGTATTTATGTTTTCCATGCTTGACATAATCCGCACAGGTACAACATCTAAAGTTCCTCTCACTTTGTTTGTGTACAACGTTGACAGAACATCATCACTAAAGCCTGTTGCAAATATAATCAAAGGTTGCTTTGTTTTATTTATTTCTTCAAGTATTCTGTGTATTTCATGAACGCCTTCAATAATACCTTCTACGATTAAGCATTTTATATTTTTGTTTTCCCATGTTACTCCATTTAAAAATTGATTATTAACATGTAAATTAAAAATATTTCCTGAAATTAATTCAATTTGAGGTTCAGGAATGTTCTTTTTATCAATAAATATTTTTCCTGTTAATCCTGCAAGCTTATATGACTCAATTACAATATCTGCAACGCTTCTTTGCGATTGTTTATAAACTTCTTTTTTGAGTTCAGAAAACTGTGGATATGTTCTGCATGAATTGATTGTTTGCTTTAATTTTTCTACGTCAATGTGTTTTATCTTTTTTTGAGATAGTAAATTGTGTTTGAACAATTCATTCATATATGTAAACATAAAATTTAATACAAGCTTGTCATCACCACCTACTTTAGTAGTTGATTTACACGTCTCTATTATAACATCACGTATAATACTTTTAAGTTGTGTATCGGTTTTTAAAAAAGATAATAGATGAACAATGTTTTCTGTATGAAGTGTTCCATTGTTTTTTGTTTTTATCGTATATTCTTTTGAATTTACAAATCTGCCAAGCTCTTCAAGCATTTCGTGTAATTCTTTTTGATAATCTTTTTTATTTTTAACAATAGAATGCATAATAAATTATAAAACAATTTTAGCTATCAGGATAAACTAAGTCAAAGTCAAAAAAATCACAAATTGTGTACCAATCAGCCAATCTTTCTTTTTTGACTGTTAAAATGTTTTTATTTGGTTCTTTTTGATTATTAGCATAATAACGCCATGTTTTTATGTCATTATACTCATATATAAAATGTTCTTCTTTTATTTCTTCAATAGGATCGTTTAATGATTTTTCATAATCTAGATTATAAGATTTAATTTCTTTCATTGCATACTCAGACATTTCTTTGTAAAAAATACGCTGAAGCTCTGCAAAACATGGCACTGAATCATAATATAATTTTTCTTGTGGTATTGTATGTTGTATAGGTTCATCAACAGTATATTCAAAATTACCATCAGCATTATGTATATCAATAATTATGCATTTAACGGCTATAAATGGGTGAACGTTCCTTATTTTTTCCGGTATGTACCATGCATAATCACCAACCCTATAATCAAAACTCATTCTTTTTTGAAATTCTTCATCTGTTTCAGGATCAAGAGGTGTTTTCTTTTTTCGTTGTTTTCTTATATATTCAGTTATTTCAGAATAACGGGCGTTAATGATATAATCAAGATATTTAAAATTATTGTTTTTTTCGTCTTTATTCATTTGTATTATCAAACACGGCGCATTCAAGCATCGTAAACATTGAAGCAACTGACAACGCGTTTTTAAATGCACATTTTGTTACTTTTACAGGATCAATTATTCCTTGTTTAATCATATTACAATATTCTCCTGTGTTAACGTTATATCCTGTTACGTCTTCTCGTAAAATAGTATCAATTATGACATCAGGCGAATTACCAGAGTTTGTCATAATCTTTGTAAAAGGTTGTTTACATGCGTTTATAACAATTTGCATACCAGGCTTTAAATCATCATTAATTTTTACGCTTTCAAGGCTTTTTCCTATCATATACAATGTTAACCCACAGCCTGGAACAATGCCTTCGTCAACAGCTGCTTTTGTTGCGTTAAGTGCATCCTCTATTCGATCTTTACGCTCAAGCATTTCTAATTCAGTTGAACCTCCTACTTTTATAATTGCTGCACCATTAGCAAGATTTGCTAGCCTCATTTTTGCATGATCTATTTCTTGTCTAGATAATGAAACGTTTTCTAAATACTCTTCAATTTGTGATATTCTACTTTTTACTGCACCTGTTGATTCTTTTCCTATAAGAACTGTTGAATACTTATGTGATATAACTTTTTTGCATCTTCCAAGATCGTTTATTCCTAATTTCTGCAAAGAAATGCCGGTTTCTCTTAATATTGCGTCTGTCCCTGCTAGTGACGCAATATCTTTTAATATCTCTTTTCTGTTTTCACCATATGAAGGTGCTTTTATTGCGCATATTTTTAATGATGCCTTGAGCTTATTTAGAACTAATCCTTGAAGTGCATCACCATTAATATCATCGGCTATGATTAATAATGATTTTCCTGTTTTATGAATCTGTTCTAGGATACCTATAACATCGTTTAATGATTCAATTTTTTGATCTGTAACAAGAACATAAGGATCTTCAAGTTCACATAACATTTTGTTTTCATGTGTTACAAAATATGATGACAAATATCCCCTGTCTATTTGAAGTCCGTCTATTATATTAAGTGATGTAGCTAAACCTTTTGCTTCTTCTATTGTTACGACTCCATTTTTTCCTACTTTTGAGACAGCGTCAGCAATGAGCGAGCCAATGTTTTCATCGCCATTTGCAGATATTGTTGCAACATTTTTCATTCCTGATTTATCGTTTATTTCAATTGATTGCTTTCTTAGCATATTATTGACATGCTCTAAGGAACTTTCCATGCCTTTTTTTAGTGATGTTGGAGAATACCCAACCGATAATAATTTAAGTGCTTCGAAGCACATAGAATATGTTAATACAGTAGCGGTTGTTGTACCATCACCAGCTTCTTCGTTTGTTTGATTTGCAGCCTCTTTTATTAATTCTGCGCCAAGAGACATTGGCTTGTTTTTTAATTTAATACTTTTTGCTACTGTAACACCGTCTTTTGTAATAAGAGGTAATGAACCAGGTTTTTCAATTATAACGTTTTTACCCTTAGGGCCTAATGTTGACGATACGGCATCGTACACAATTTTTATTCCATTAAATATCTTTGTTCTTGCTTCATCATTAAAAATAACACTATCTGATAAATCACTGTTTTCCATAACTTGCTTTTTCCTTGATAAACATTTGGTTCTATATTGTTTTATAATATTTTAAGTAAAATGAATAAAAATATTAATATAAAATCGTTGCTTTCGTACACCATACTTTTACTAGCTTTACCACTTATTGTTGTATTATCTCCTATGCTATCAGGAAAAGAACATAAAGCTTACAATTATAAAAAAAATCTAAATTATTTCAATTATGTAACAGTTGCATTATTAAAAAAAGATGAAGTTAACGAATATTACATGCCATATTGTTCTGGAGTTTGGATAGCAAAACGATATTTCTTGACCGCATATCACTGTGTTGAACATGCAATATCTGAAGGAAAAATTGATATAAACTATGCAACAGCTCTTGATGCGTATTCTGCAGGTTCATTAAAAATACAATTTGTAAACCCAAAGGTCGCAAAAGTTGCTGATATCGATATTAATTCGGATCTTGCATTACTAGAAGTGCAAGATAATATACCTTTTCATTATAATGCTAGTCTATATAATACATCAATAAGACAAGGAAATAAAGTTCATGTTATAGGACACACATCAGGATTATCTTATTCATATTCTCATGGTTTCGTAGCAGCAATAAGAACGATAAGGCCTTTCTTCTCAATGCGTAGCATAAAACTTATACAGTTAGACGCAAAAATATATAAAGGAAATTCAGGAGGCGGAGTATTTGATGAATACGGAAATTTACTAGGTATTTCATCCTTTCTTGTAATAGAAAGTAATACGCCTTTTTTTGTTCATCGTGATGAAATAATGAATTTCTTAAAACAAACAAAATTTATTTTATATTAACTTTTGCAACAGTTCCGTCAGGAAGCGTTATTGTTTCAGAAACACTTTCAGGATTTGCATCCGTATTTAATTCAGGAAGCTCTTTTTCTTCCGGTTGTTTTTTGCTTTCACTTTCGGGCTCACTGTCTGCAGAACTTTTATCTAATAACTCTATATCATTATTATATCCTAGTAATTTTGCATTCTCTACAGATTCTTCGATAATCCCTTTTATTGCACTAGACGCGTTATTTAACATATAGTTGTAGACGTCTTGCGTATTAAACATAACTGTGCCTGATAATTGATCAAGATTATATTTTTTATTTTTATTAAAATATGGTGTTACAATATATTTTGATTTTTCACCTTCAGCAGTTTTTGATATAATATGTTCTGTTACTTTTACTGGTATGACTTTGTTATATTTTTGTGATAAAATAAATAAAATTTGTCCAATATTGTAATTTTGATTTTTCATAATGTCTATTATTTTAGTACAAGAAACACTTGTTTTGAATTTTCATCAAGATGTACGTGAAATTTTAATTCAGATAATGCTTGTTTGAGCTTTTTGTTTTCTTTATGACCGCCCCATAAATCATATACGTTTACTAATTTTTCAATTGTTGAGTTATGTAGTTTCATTTTTTTCAATTTCCAATATAACCTGTTGTATACCTAGCTCAGGCTGTGATAACGGCAATATTGCAAAATCACTAGCATCTTTATCAGTAGGAATATTATTTGTTTTACATAAATTGTATATTTTTTTCCATAAAACATTTTCAGTTTTTTGATTGTTGCTTGTAATTGCAAGTGATTCGCTTAGCGTTATCTTAAACTCTTGAGGTAATAATACGCTAAATAGATCTCTAATATGTGTTAGCTCTTTTTCACTTAGGTTCAGTGCTATATTGTCGCTATTTGCGTTCTTCATATAACATATTATAAAAACGTTTTAAAAAATTAAATACTTTTTACGGTATTTATTGCTTGATCATAAAGTTTAATTATTTCAGATACATCAAAACCAGCGTTAGAAAAAGATTTTTTTTCATTCTCTAATGCACCCAATATACTGTTTTTAACTTGTTCAGTTGCGTCATCAATAACTTGAATCTCAATTTCTTCTTTATCTTCTTGTGATTTTATATCATCGTGTTGTATTAAGACTTTTTTATTAAATTTTAATATTTTTTGAAGTTCATCAACATTTTTAGCATTATCGATTTTATCAACAGTGTTAAAATATCCTTTTAACCTAGTTTTGATTATTTCAATAGCTTCTTTTTTCATTTCATCTGCTAACTTACTGTCATTTATATTTTTAATAAACTTTTCACTATCTGTGTCTTCGTTAAGTCTTTGGTTTTCACTTAAAAATTTTCCTGCTAATGCATCAAGGCTTTGTTTATGAGCTTTTTTTGCAGTATCCCAAGTTGCCTTAATTGAGTCTGTGGCAACACCAGGCGCTTTTTCTATTGCTTTTTTTGCTTTTGTAGCAATTTTTTCTGATGACGAAACGATTGCTGCACCTGGATTTACTAGGAATAACAATGTTTTAAAATGATTGTCTTTCAAAACATTATCTGTTCTGTCAAAAACATCTTTAAATTTGCTTTTTATTGAATCTGTGCGCGCTTGAGTTTCTCTGTGAATTTCTTCGTATTCAACGTCAATAAATGGTATTACGCTGGCTAGTACACCGCCTAACATTGTTTTAAACAATCCATAAGCTTGATTGCCTACTTCAAGTCCTGCCGCAACTGCAGTTTGTGCAACATCTGTAAATGGTTGTATAAAAGTAGAATATAATGAACCAACATCGGCTTTGCCCCAACCCCAGCTACTTTCTGTATAGAGTTTAATTTTTTCGTTGTTTGCCAATGTTTTTTTTGTTTTTTTCATTGATAATTCCTATTTAATATATAATAATTATAATATATACCTAATAAAATGAAAAAAATTGGTTTAATTGCAATGAGTGCCAAACCGGCACATTTAGGACATTGGAGCCTAATAACAAAAGCAGCTTCTGAAAATGATGAAGTCGAGTTATTTGTTTCAACGTCAAACAGAACTCGTTCTGGTGAAATACCAATATACGGAGTAGATATGGAAGAAATTTGGAATTCATATCTTGTACCAGCACTTCCGCCAAATGTTAATGCAAATTTTGGTGGATCACCTATTGGAAATGTATATACATTTCTTGAATCAGAAGAAGATAAAAACGCTCCAGAAAACGCATATGCTATATACTCAGATCCTGTTGATTTAGAACGCAATTTTTCAACTAATGCACTTAATAATTCGGTACCATTATTATTACGGAATAAGCAAATTAAGTTACAAGATGTATCTCGAGAAGGCGGTGTCGATATATCTGGTACAGCCATGAGACAGTTTCTTGCAAATGATGAAAAAGAAAATTTTTTACAATATCTTCCTCCTATATCAAAAGATAAAAAACTTGCAATTTGGAATATATTACGTACACCAATCGTAACAGAACAGATGTTCAAAAAGTACGTAAATATGATTTATTAACGTTTATTTCCTTTATTTTATTTATTTACGAAATATTTATGTATAAGGCTTGTGATCTATCGCGAGCCTAATTTTTAAACACTTAAAAAGGAGGAAAACATATGCCAAAGACATATGTAAGAACCGAGCAAATCTCAGGTTCTAACACATTTAGCGATTCTGCAACAGCTGGTTCTTCAATGGAAGCAACTTCAGGATTGCGTACTCTTAATGATGATTTGAACAACTTGCGTTCAATCATTAAAAATCTTGCCGGTGAATCTAACTGGTATGACGACGCAACAGCCGTTGGTGGCGTACAGCGTAACCACGCTGAATTACACACACATTTAGACGCTCTTATGTCAGGCTCCCGCCCACAAGCAGGTGCTTTACTACAAGGCGACTTCCAACAAAAAGCAGGCGCAACATTTGATGTTGATGTCTCAGGTGCAGTTACTGTTGACTCATCTGCAGGTGCAATCAGCCTCGCCGCTGCTGCTGCTTCAAGTTTTACAACATCAGCTGGTGCTCTTACCGTTGAAGGTGCCGCAGGTGTTACCGTAACATCAACCGGTGGTACATTAACAATGAATGGTACCGGACAAACGGTAGATGTTAACTCAGCATTATTAGATGTTGACGCAACAGGCGTTCAAATTGATTCAACTGGTGGTATATCTATTGATTCAGCCGGCGGTAATACAAATCTAACAGCCGCAGCTAGTCTTACTATGGCGGCAACAGCAGGACCAGTCGACATT
>Ga0233439_10001677_pt1 | contig 27356 bp, 23 predicted proteins | sample SI_123_September_6_FD_182713 | JGI IMG/M metagenome (GOLD analysis project Ga0233439, IMG submission 182713) | Seawater microbial communities from Saanich Inlet, British Columbia, Canada - SI_123_September2016_100_MG | ecosystem: Environmental > Aquatic > Marine > Inlet | place: Canada: British... | reverse complement strand
GTGTTAAGAAAATACCAGTAGATGATTTAGAATTTATGTATTTACATTGGGCGAGTGAAATACCTATTACGGAATTATCAAAAATTATTAAAGAAGATATAAATACAGAAAAAGATGTCAGTAATATAACAAAAAATTTACATTTCTTTTCAGTTTGGAGAACTCCGCTAAATAATACAATATTTAATGTTGCTAAAGAAGAAGATTTTGTTGACAATACATTAATATACAATATTATTAATGGACGGTCAGATTATTTAGATAAATTAGGAGAAGTTGAAAAATATGTATATAAAAGAGTTTCTAATAAATTAAAAAGTGTTGAATTACCAGTATCTTTCAACTCTCTTTACATATCAACCTACTTTGCATCTTACTATTTAAAACAAACAGAAACTTATATGAAACGAAATATGAAACATATAGAAAAAATTAAAAATAAAGGAAAAAAGAAGAAGCATGTTGAAAGAATATTTAAGCAATTATATCAAGATAAAATGTCTAATGTTGTTCCATTAATTAATAAAACAAAAAATTTGTATGATTTGGTTATGACACTTTTTCCAGATGGTTATAAAACACAAATTGCTGCGAATGAATCTTTAGTTAATACAATGGGATTGCCATTATTACCAATACAATCTAATTTATTAAAATTATTAAAATGTATTTTTCCACCTAATAGAGATGTTTATATGATAAAGAATGATTGTTTGTCGTATATTAAAATTGATGAAGGAAGAACAAAATTAGTAAAACAAGTTCAAAAAGAAATAAGAGATAGTAATAAATATATTAAAATATTTACAAGTAATCCAGATGAATATTGTGAAAGTAAGCAAGGTATCTTATTACGAATTAGTCAAAAAGATGATAAGTTATCTCAATATTTAGGACATATTAATAACTATCAATCTAAATTAGAAAACGGAGAGTTTGATGATTTTACCAATGAGAGATTAAATAATATATTGACACTTTACCAATCATTAAATGAATTTTTACTCAAAGATTGTAGTATTCCAGAAACAGATTAAGATTATTAATTTTTTATTAACTTTTTATTAACTTTTTATTTTTTATCAAGTTATAATAAGATTAAAGAATATTAAAAAGTATTAAAGAATATTAATAAATAAAAATTAATAAATAAAAATTAATAAATCAAAATTAATAAATAAAAATTAATAATGTTATCAAGTAATTTATCATATCCAATAACATATTTTATAATAGCAATTGTTGCATTTATAATATTTGAATATTTATATCAAGAATATACAGTAGAAGCTTTCTCTTCATTCTCTGGTTTAGAAGGTATATTACGTTTATCAAGTAGTAAATTTGTAGAAGATATTAGAGGGGGAAAAATTAATAATAAAGAAAGACTTCACGAAGAACAAATTGAACAGTTAAATAAAGATTATATTGAACTAACTAAAAAACTTCAAACAAATTAAAATATTTTTAGTAATCTTTTATTTTATCATCATTGTTAATTTGAATAATATCTATTATGATTATAATATTATTGTAAATTAAAAAGTATTGTAAATTATATTATAGATAATTATATTAATAATAAATATACAATAAAAATATAATAAAAATATAATAAAAATGAATAAAGATATGCAAAATAATATCCTAATTGTCCTATTAGTCATTGGATTATCATATATATTTACGGTTTCTAATAGTGCATTAGATCCGCAAATGGCATTTATTTTCCTCGCACTAACACTTTTAATTATTTATAAACAAATAAGCAATCATAATATTAATCGCAATCCCAAAAATGTAGTTGAAAATTTTGGTGATAATGAATTGGATAAGATTCGTCAATTCCTTCATAATATTAATAGAATTCCAGATGATGCTGATGTTCCAGACACAGATGTTGCTGAATTAAAACAAACATCAACAGAAATTAGAGGAACTCTTAATCAACTTATTGGTAAAATGGATGCTTTAAATACTTCAAGAGACCAATCAAGCACATCATATGACAGAAGTGATTTAATTGGTGTTGGACAAGTTCAAACACTTCAGAATGAAAGATTAAAAGATTTAGAAAAGAAAGTAGCAGTCGCAAAGAAAATATTAAACGAAAAAGAAATGGCAGATGTTTCTAGAACTTATCCTAAAATCCCAGTATATAGTTCTTGTATTGTATCAAACGCAGGGGGAGATTACTCAGTTGATGAACCTGTTAATGAAGATAGTGAAGTTGTTGTTAATAGTACTAATGTTAAAGGTGGAAGTTATAGCACTACTGGTAAATGGAATGGTATGTTAGACAATAAAGATGGTGTATCTACAATGAATAATGATGACGAAGATAAATCGTCTGAATCTAAAAAAACTGATAGTGTTGAAACATCTATGGTAAAATTTTTAGAAAATATTAGTAAAAATGGTATCAATTTAGCAATAGCATAAATGTAGCATTTAGATAAATTTTATTTTTTTTCTTTTATTTTTTCTAACAACTTAGTAAAGTTAAAAGTTATATATAAATTATAAATTATAAATAATTAATAAATAATTAATAAATAAATAATTAAAATGAAAACTGATATGGCAATTCTTTTAGCAGTTTGTGTTATCTTTCTTCTTATAGTTTTAAGCAATTCAGAAAAAAGAGAAGGTTTTGTAGAAAATAACTCAAATAAATGCGATAATTCAGGAAAAGATATAAATAATCCAGTTAGATCAATTCGTTCAAAAGTTTATGGTGCCGCGATTAATGTATGTCCTGCTAAATCAAATGATTGTTCGGTTGGAACAATTGATAGTGATTATTTAGTTCTTATTAAAAAGGGAACTGTAGATTTAGCATTACAATCTAATGCCGATGGTTCATTCCATTTAGATAATCCTAATGGAGATTCAACTAAGCAGATGTGGATTATCAAGCAGATTTCAACAAAAGCAGACTTAATAAAATTAAATAAGAATTTAAGTGTATCAGAAGTATCAGAAGTTTCCAATCCATATCATGTTATTGTTGCTAAAGACAGTTTAAATTCAGAAACAGGTGTTTTAGCATTAGAATATTCTAAAGGAACAATTTCTGTCAGTCCATTAAATGATTATATGGACCAAAGATGGGATGTATATTATACACCAATTACTAATAAATCAATTAATGTTATGGCAAATAAAAGTTCAAACGCTATATTTCCATCTGAATTTAATCCTAAAACAGGAGGCGCAGGGTATAGTTCTCAGACACAACAAGGAAATTTACTAAATTTACAACAAAATATTGATAGTTCAACACTTAAAAGTTTAAATGAAGTAATTTCATTACTTAAAGCACAAGATAAAACAAGCCAACCATCAGCACATTCTTTTTCAGATAAACCAATTAGTATTAAGGTTAATCTTGGAGAAGCCGCTACAACATCTCTTGGACTAGAAGGCGATAGTGATTCATTCACAGATGTTAAAGGAAATGATGTAAATTCTCTTTTATCAAGATATGAACAACAAAATGAAAAAAGCGCATTACAAGAAGAATTAAACAACCAAATTGCTGGAACTAAATGTACAGCACCTAATTTAAATAATTACGTTCATAAATCTAAAACAGCAAGTTGTTATGGATGTGCTTTCTAATTTTTATTATTTTTATTATTTTTATTATTTTTATTATTTTTATTATTTTTATTATTTTTTCTTCTAATTTATCTTTTCTGATGGTTTATTAATTTCTATTCTAAGAATAATAAAGAAATATAACGAAATATAACGAAATATAACGAAATATAACGAAATATAAAAAAATTAATTAAAATCAAATTAATTAAAATCAAATTAATTAAAATCAAAATAAATAATAATATAGTAATATAAAAATATAAAAATAATAATGGTTCAAAAAAATCAAGAATTATTAATTGGTCTTGCTGCTCTTGTAGTAGTAGTAGTATTAATTTATTTATACAGTAATGATACACAGAAATCCGTAGAAGGTTTTGATTTAGGAGATGACATTCAAAGTTTAGAAGATAAATTGCTATCAAATTACAAATCAGAAGATAGTTCTAAAACAAAGGAACAATTACAAGATCATCTTGCCAGAGCAAAATTAGTATTAGATAAATATGGTCTTCATCCAGGAGCAAATAGTCCAGATTTAAGCAAATGTAATATAGACCCGGACAGTAATAAATGTACTGTTGCTAAAGCAGAGGACCGTGATAAATATATACATAAAAGTGATATGCCAGAATCTGGACCCAATGTTGATTTAAGTAAATATGTTCTCAAATCCAGTATTCCCCCAGAAAAGGTATGTCCTCCACCAAAAGAAGTTGATTTAAGTAAATATGTTCTAAAAAGCACTATTCCACCCCAACAAGAATGTCCTGCTTGTGTTTGCCCTAAAGTTCAAGTAAGTGCCGGTCTTTGTCAGAAATGCCCACCTCCTCCTAAATGCCCTGCACCAAAGGCGTGTGAAGAAAAAATATGCCTTGCCCCCGCTCCTTGTCCATCACAGGGTAAATGCCCACCTCCCGTGCCATGCCCAACTCAAGAAGATAAAGTTCGTTATGATATTAAATATATTAAAGTTCCAACAGTTGTTACCAAAACTGTTGAAGTAGATAAATATGGTAATATGATTTCTCAACATATCGGTGATGAAAATAAAAATAGAAAAACTTCTAATCAAAAACTTGCAAGATTAATTCAATCTTATCAAGATGCTAAAAGCAAACAATATACATCTGCCAGTGAAACTATTTCATCTACATTAGAACAAGGAGGATCGTCAAGACAATCACCCTATAATTCTAATACTGAAGCGTCCAAATCAGTCAGTTACAGAGAACATATTCCGGAAGTAGAATCTGAAGATAAAGTTAATATTTCTTATAATGTAAGTCAACAAACACCAACTTGCTTAAACCCAGAATTAAATAGAGACTTCAAGAAAAGAGCAGAAGGAGTCTATGGATATCCTTTTTAAATATTAAATATTAAATATATAATTTAATTTTTATCGTTTTATCGTTTTATAATTTTATCGTTTTATCGTTTTATTCGTTAAGAATTATACCAACTATAAATATAAATATAAATATTCAACCTTTTAAAATAAATACAAATTATATACAAATTATATACAAATTATAATAAAAAATGTTTGAATTATTAACAAATATCTATGTATTACCACTTATCATAACTCTATGTGGTTTAATTATGATGAATCTTTATCTTCGTATATCCAAGAAAGATGATGAATATACTAAATCATCTTATATTAAGTGTGGAACTTCAATTTATTTAACATCTTTAGCAACTTTGATGTTAAATAATAAACTTTCTTCAACCTCTCAATTTGGTGGAAGTATTTTGCCATCAACAAGCATCCCATCAGTTAGTCCTCCGTCATATAATAATATGAATGATAACTTTAATGTAGGAAAGGTTCCATTCTAAATTATTTAAAAATTATTTAAAAATAGATTATTTTATTATTTAATTTTATTATTTAATTTTATATTTTTACATTTAATTTTGATAAATTATATAAATAACTATTAAGTATAACTACAAATATTTATCAGTAGTAAAAATAATCAAATAGAAAATGTTTACACCGACAGAAATAAGTTTATTGTTATTATTATTAATTACTACAATCATTATGGTATATCATTATTTTGTTAGTAGAGAACCTTTTGTCAATTTCGTATCTGATGTTGGAAATCAGGTCGATGTAGATAATCGACTTGATTCTTATAAAAAAGCAGCACAAAATTTAAAAAGAGAATATAATACTGAAGATGCGACAAATAAAAATTTAGATGATTTTTATAAACATTTAAGCAGTAGTGTAGAAAAAAAGATAATTCATATGGATACTAATGTAATTGAACAAGATGAAATCGCAAATAATAGAATTCGTAAATTAGAAGATGAACTTAAATATTATGAAGAACAAGCAAGTAATGTCAAAGATTTAAAACATCCAAAAACAATTAAATCTATTCAAGATGGTAAAAATTTATCGGTATTAGGAACAGATAATGGTTCTTATTTGATTGCGGTTAATGGAGGTTGTCTCAAAGTCGCATCCAATGGTTCATATGATATTGCGAAATGTAATCCAGCAGATAAATCACAATATTTTAGATTAGACAAAATATATGATGATACACAATATGATGCTTCTCTATCAATGGGGTTAGATAAATTAGAAAAAACCGATAATATTAGATATCCATTTTCTATGGTTCGTTCAGACAATACAGACAATTGTTTGAAAAATAATTTTGGAAATGTTAGTGTCGAACCCTGTGTTGTTTCCCAAGGACAAAGATGGAAATTATTAAATGAAGAAATTCAGTGTAATAAATAAAAACAATATATTTTATAATATTTATTCAGTTTTTTTAAATTATTCTTTTTAAATTATTCTTTTTAAATTATTCTTTTTAAATTATTCTTTTTAAATTATTCTTTTTAATTTCTAACCAATAAATAATATAGAATTTATCTACTAAAAGAAAAATAAATAAAATGGAAAATAATAAAAATCTATTATATGGATGTCTGGTTGTATTAGGATTATATTTATTATTCAGACTTACAAACAATAATGTTGTTGAAACATTCAAAAATAATAAAAATAAATCTGAATCATTTCATGCTATTAAGAATGTCAATAACGAATTAGAAAATTATGATAAACTTAATAAATTATGTGAAGCAGTTGAATTACAAGATGAAATTAAACAGGAAAAATTAAAATTAGAAAAAACGAAACAATACTACTTAAAATTACAAAAGCAGAAGGATGAAATAACATCATTGGAAGAAAAGATTCAGAAATTACAAAAAGTCAGAAATGATAGAACTAAATCTAATGATGCTTTAAATCTAATTAAATACGAAAAACAAGCAACCGATGAAGAAAAAATTAGACAGAAAATGTTAAATACTTTAGATAATCAAACAGTATTAGATATCGATTTGAATTTTGTTCCATACAAAAACACAACATAATAACTTATTTTTAAATGTTTATTTTAATAATTTTAATAATTTTAATAATTTTATTTTATACTCTAAATATTTTCAATCAGAAAAACAAAAATATAATATAATATAAAATATAATATTAAAGTAATATAACCCGTAGTATTTCACTATTAATTGTAAAATAAAATAATAAATTAAATTAAAACAAAAAAGAAAATAATAATAAAAATAATAATAATAATAATAAGTAAATATGAAACTTCCAGAATTACTAAAAAAATATAAAACTTGTATAATTTGTTTATTAGTAATAATCATTGTATTAATTTATTTATATCTAGTCAATTCTAATAAAAGTAATATTTTCGAAGGTTTTATGCTTTCAGGAGATAATGAAGTTGATTTGCCAAAATATATTGAAGGAGAATCTCAGTATAGAGTCCTTCTTAATACTACCCGACATTATCTAAACTGGAATAATTATAGCAAAACTATGAAAGAAGGTCAGAGAAAGTTTTCTATTATGAGTCCTAAATTAGAAAAGGACGAAAAAATGATTGGTATGACAAAACATAATACTTTCAGGAATAGTATTGATATTAAATCTCTAATTCTTTCTAAAGAAATTGACAAATCTCTCGCAAAACCGAATGGTTATAATTTAGTTTTTCAAACAGGTCAAAAATTTAATGGAGAAGTTCAAATAAATATTAAATCATATCCGGCAAAAATTAATAAACAACAAATTGTAAATCGTCAGAAATATGAAGTTAATGAAAACTTTAATACAATCTTAAATGCTGGGGAACTTGATAAACTTAATGATACACTTCGTAAAATGGAAATTAAGAAAAAAGAAATGAAAAACGATTTAGATGTCTTACTTGGAATGAGACGAGCAACTTATAGTTATACTGATTTTTATAATAGTAAAAACGCAAAAGTAAAATTATATACTACATCTGATACAAATATTGTTTTAAAAGTAGAAAAATTATTCCGTGAATTTAGAATTTCCGATTCATATCAAGAAAAAATTCCAATGCTAACAGAATCGATGAGTGTGCCCTTTGGAGTTCAGTTAATATGTAGATTAAATTCTGAAGATGGTTCGGAAGTTATGTTCTATATACCATTAAAGTTAAATAGTAAAACAATGGATGGAGTCAGAAGTGCAACTGCTGAAAATATTCATAAAATGTTTAATTCAACAGTTAAATATGATAGTAATTCAGAATTATCATATTGGCATGTTAATGATTTAAGTAAAGGTGGAAGGGAATTTGGTAATATAAAGAAGAAAATATATTCTATTAAACTTGTGATTCCAGAAGAAACGAAAGACCATATTAAAAATATTTATTCCAATGAATTCTTTGTTGAAAATGGTAAAACTCTAACATATATTGAAGGTGAATTGAAGAAATTGGAAGAAACGCTGGATAGATTAAAATCAATTAAAGAAACGTTTGAGAATGATGGACCTGTGTCATTTTTAAAATGTTATAGATTTACTACACAAAAACATCATATTGCGATTGGTGATATATTTGTAACTGACGAAAAAGATTTAATTAATTATCAAAATATTTATGCGTGTGTTCCAGATCATTGTTATCGTAAAGTAAGAGATTGGAAACCGTCTGATATTGTTTATCAAGGAAGTAATTTTGATATATATTATAATCCATATACTAAAACTTTACATGGTGATAAGAATGGTTATGTTGGTAGATTAGTTGCGTGTCCTTATAAAAATTTTGCGAGTGAAATATTAATTGATAATGATAAAGCAATTAGAAAAGCATGTACTGCTTTTAAGAAAGTAGAAATAGAAAATCCAATTATCCCAGATTCATATAATAGATTAGAAAATGAAGTATTAGAAAGTAAAATATATGACCACGCAAAAAAGATTGAAGTATTAAAACAATATGCGATTGATTTAAATAAACAAAACGCAGAAGTAGTTATAATTAATCAGGAACATAACAGAATTAAATTACAAGAACATTTAAATAAACAACATAATAGAATTAATAAAGGTGTTAATAAATTAATGAAAGACGCCAGTCAATTAGCGATTAACATTAAATATCCAGTTGAAATTTTGAAAAATATAATTAATATTATTGCATCCAGTGATAATATACCACACCAGAAAAAGTTAGATACAATTAATAAATTGAAAAAGTTAGAAGAAAATGCGAACCAAGAAGTAAATGGAGAAGAAGTTCAAGATGCTATAAAAGATTGCCCTATCTTTGATTTATCAGAATATGTTCGCAGAGATGCCGCTGGTAATATTCCTTGCTTCGGATGTTTAGTTTAATTTGTCTATTTATCACATACATCATTACCACTTCGTCCAATATCACCTGTATATCCAGATAATCCTCTTTCTCCGATTAATTGATATTTTTCTACATAATATTTATGTAATAAAATACTAATAATTACAATAATATTAATTATTAATAATCCATAAAACCACATCATTATATCTCTTTTACCTAAGGTTTTATTTTCTTTTGTTTTTTCAAGTAAATTAATAATAGTATTATAAAACATAAATACTACTCCAATTATAACACCGAGAATTATAATATACATTTTACTATATTTTCTATTTATTATTTTCTATTTATTATTTTCTATTTATTATTTTCTATTTATTATTTTCTATTTATTATTTTCTATTTATTATTTTCTATTTATTATTTTCTATTTATTATTACTATAATATTTATTTTATTGCTTCTACTTGAATTAATGTTAGATTAGTTTGTATATAATAAAAAATATCTATCTTTGATAATAATAATAATAAATTAATTATATATTTATCAATATATTTCAGATTAACTAATATATTTTAGATTAATTAAAAACTAAATTACTATACTGACTATAAAGAATATATACATATATAAACATACATATATAAATATAATTAATAATGTCATCTACTGAAAACAAAAACGAAGAAGTGAATGATATTCAGTCTATTAAAAATATTTCAAATATGGAATTGGAAAATCTTCTATTAAATTTAAAAATTATTGCTAATGTTAAAGAATTTGATAAAATCTCTACTGCGTATGATACTATTACAATTGATAGGAATGATATTTTACAAGGAACACGTAGAAAAATGTATTCAGGAGATAGCAGAGAAAAAACAATTAAAACAATTGAATTATTAATTACTCGACTTTTTGAAATTACAGATGAATTATTAGAAAAAGAACAAACAATTCAACTTAAAAAAGATGAAGTTCGTATTCAAATTACACAAACTGGATATACTACTAAATGTAATGGAAAAGAAAGCCCATTTATGGATGAACCTATAGCAACATTTTTAAATATTACAAATCAATTATCTTCTTCTATTACAGGATTGCAAAATCTTAAAATTACATATTTAAATGATGTAACAACAACTGCTAAATTAGATTTGGTAATTGGAAAAATTCAAAATCGTATAAATAAAATTAATAAATTAATGAGTATTAAAAAACAGAAATAGATTATTTATTATATTTTTATTATATTTTTATTATATTTTTATTATATTTTATAAATTAAAAATTTTTTTAACTGATAGAGCAACATTACCTGGACTTAAAATTGTCATTACTGGAACATTACTTGGACATCTTAAAGTTGAATTAATATCTATTGCGATATCAGACTTATCTTTGAATGGAGGACAAGCAATTACTGGAAATTTAGTATTACACGCAACAACACCAGAAAGAGCATTACTCATACCAGCAACGGTTACCCATATAATTTTACTAAAATTATTTTCAACATTATCAATAATTTCTAAAACTTTCTTAGTATTTTTATGAGCGGAAGAATAATACATATCAGAATGTAATCCAAGTTTAATTAAAGCATTATTAATATTATTCACATGCCATTCATCACTTGTTGAACCTGCTATTATTATTACACGAGGTATATTATTCCAAAATCTTTGATAATTATATTTATTTTTAATAGTATTCTCATTATCATTATTAAACTTTGGATTAATTCCAGTAATACTATTATATAACATTTTATAAGCATTAATCAAATTCTCTCTACATTCATTTGGTATTTGTATTGATATATTATTACCAGATTCAAGTTGATTTAATAAATCATTATTTTTAATAAACATTCTAATAATATCTTTATCCAATTTTTGTGGTTGTTGTTTTGTATTAAACGCTTCTAAATAACTATCTTTAAACCAAAATCTACTACTATCAGCAGTATGAATTTCGTCCATTAAAATAATATTATTATTAATATCAAATCCAAATTCATATTTAGTATCAACTAATATTAAATTCGTTTTTTCGCAATGATCACTTCCAAATTTAAATAATTCCATAGATTTACTTTTAATAAAAAATAATTGTGCTTCTGTTAATATTTTCTCTTCAATTATTTCATTCATACTGGTTGGATCATCATTATCATTTTTAAGAGTTGGTGTAATAACAGGACTTGTTAATTTTTGATTTTCACTTAATCCAGGAGGAAATTGAACTCCACAAAAGGAACATCCATTTTCTTCTCCATTAACACTTTGATAATATTTCCACAAACTACCAGTAATATATGCTCTTACGATTATTTCTAATTTAATTGGAAAACATTTTTTAACATACATCATATTCACATTAGAACGAATTAAATGATTATCAATAATATTATTAGTTTTGTTAAACCACCATACTGCGGTTTTAGTTAATAATTCACCTTTTCCTTCAATATTACAAACGTGATGATTATAAGAACTACATCTATCAGTTTGGACCATTATTAATTCATCAGGAGATTTTGTTGATTGATAAACATCTCTAACTTTACCAGTATATATTAATTCTCCCAAACACTCACCGATATCATTTTCTTGAATAATTAAACTCATTGTTAATTTATTTATAAGGTATTACTTACAAGGTATTACTTACAATTATCGTCAATATTTTAGTATATTCAAAATACTTTTAAGATGTTTATTTTTTTTTTCATTTTTCTTACTAAATAAAAAGAATTATATTTAAAAATTATATTTAAAAATTATATTTAAAAATTATATTTAAAAATTATAATGAATGTCCAACAGTTAATCAAAGAATTATATTTAAGTAATCATAAATTACACGAACAACATCATATACACGCCGAAGAAACAGATAAAAAGTTATCTATTTTAATATCTCAAGTTAATGAGATTAATCAAAAAATAGAAATATTAATGGAACAAAATCAAATGATTTTAGAAACTATAGAAAATAATAAAAATACAAGCACAGCAATGATTACCAGTCAATTAGACGAAACAGAAAGAAAAATAGTTGAAATGCGAGAGTTACAAAAGTTTGATAAAATAAACTTACCAAACTTACCAATTTTAGACTCTAATATTATTTTTAATAATGACAATCAATATATCAATCAATCTGATAATATTAAAGTTAATATGGTTAATAAAAAGAATGAAATGGATAATTCATTAGACCAAATTATTAGTTTAGATATAAATCATTAATCATTAATTATTAATCTTTTTTATATATTCCAATTAAATATTTCATTTCTTCACTAATTGCTGCAGAATGAAACATTTTACTTTGGATTGATGTGAATGACTGTTTAATATCCATGTCTGCGTATTTTTTAAAAAATATTAGAAATAAACCAACAGCAAGTTCTAAGCGATTATCAATTAGAATTAACATTTCTGTATTATTATAATATGTTTTATGTAAATCCTCTGATTTAAGTAAATAGTATTTTGTTAATCTCTCTATTTCATTTTTTAACATTTGATTTTTAATTTCATTAATATAATCTCTTGATTTATGCCAATAATCTATATCTTTATCCAATCTTACAATTTTCTTCATCTTTTTAAGAACACAAAACTTCTTCAATTTTGTTGATATTTCAATATTCGGTTTTCCAACAATATAACCTAACCAAACAGATGGTATGATATTTGTAAAATATATATCATTATCTAAAATATCTGTTTCCATTTTAAAAAATATTAAATTTATATTAAATTTATACTAAATTTATATTAAATTATAGTTTATTTATAAAATGAATATTATGATATAACGCAATCATTAAGAAATGGTGGAGGAAATTCAGGCATTCCCGGATATACTTCATTTACATTTTGTCTTTGCTTTTCAGTTGTTAAATAAGGTAATCCAACCGCACTTCTTATTTCGGTATGATTCATACCTTCCCCCCCTTTCTGGATAATATTTTTTGATTTACTATTATTGTTAATTTGTTTTTTACTTTTTTTATCATTCGGATTTACTTTTAGTATTTTAATTTTATTAGATGTAGGACTTATTTTACTGTCTTTACTTTTACTATTTTTTAATGTTTTTTTTTCAGTCATTTTATAATTTTGATTCCTATTACTAAAAAATAATATAATAAATTCAAATATTAATTATAAAAAAAAAAGTTATAATAATAGTTTAATAATAGTTTAAAATTAGTAATATTAAAATTAGAAATAATAAAATATTATGACAGATTCTATAAATACAGTTCAACTTGAAAAACCGGACACTTATACAATAGGAGGTTTAATAACATATATATTCATTGTATCATCAATTATTTTACTTGGATATTATTTATATAAAATTTACAAGAAACATTTGTCTAAAACAAATCAAATAGAAACTTTTTTAGATAAAGCATCAAGTAATGATAAAAATTTAATAGAAGGTTTTACATCTACAAACTTTAATGAACACAGTTTATTATTTCCAAAAATAGAAAAAGAAATTACTTTAACTATTGATGAATCATCGAATCCGACATTATTAATTGGAACTTCTTCAAAAGGAACTTATCCTCCAGTTCTTGGTTATTATATTAGTAAAAATATATATCCGTCTTTAGTCTATTATTCAAAAGGTTCTTTAGCATCTATTCTTGGATTATTAACAGGACAAGTAGATATAGCAATTGTAGATGAAGATATTTTAATGAGTTGTTTTGATGCCAGTGATAACAATGATAAATATATTCAAAAAGGTTTTAAAAATATGAATTTACCTTTATCTATTTTAGATGGTATTGAAAAGAAAATATCATATATTTCCTCTTTATATTATCAACCTATGCTACTTATTACTAAAGAAGGAACTGGTATTTCTAATATTATTCATTTAAAAAGTAGTTATACTAATAAAGTTGCTGTTAAACCATCTTTAGGTGTGATGGATAGAAATGGAAATAGTTATTATCATTTAATGAAATTACTTAAATTATCAGATATATCTATGATTGACGATGTTAATGTTATTATTTATGATAATCAAGAAGAAATGTTTAAAGATTTCAATACTACTAAATTAGATGTTATTTATTTAACGAGTAATCAAAAGAATAAAGGTTTGTTGGAATTATCAAACGAAATTAAGTTAAGATTTATATCTCCGTTTGCCACAAATTCTAACTTTATTTCTTCATTAGAAGAATCGTATACTAAAGATATGCCTATTATTACATTTAATGATAGAAAAATTAATAGATGGACGAATTTATCAAATAAAAAGATTGGTTTATTACCTAAAACATTTAAAAATCTAAAAAAATTATTGGATAATACTGGTATTGTAAGATACAGACTCCAAACATATAAAAATGTTGACCAATTATTTAACGCTTTATTAAATAATGAAGTAAGTTTAATTTATTTACCAGACAAAACTGATAGAAAACAACTTTTAGATGGATTAAATAATATAACAACCAGTTCATTATATTTTCTTTCTCCTTCAATATCAACAAATCAATTAGTAGATGTTTATACAGATGATAATAATAATAGAATTGTTATGGAGGATTTGATTAAAAGACAATTTCCACAATCTCATAAATACACTTTAGATTTATCGTCATTTTATCAAAATATCAATACTCACAATTTTGTAGAAACCAGAGCAACAAGAATGATTTTAATTTGTCGTTCAAATATTGAAGACGATATTATAGAATATTTTACTACAAATTTAGTAAAGGAATTAGATAATCTTAAAATAGATATTAATCAATTCCTATTTAATAAAAAATTAAATAATGTAGATGCAACTAGTTTTAAATTAGAAGAATTAGCAAGTGCTCCTATTGAACTTCAAATTCACGAAGGTTCAAAAAGAGTTTATCGTCAATTAGGTTTAATTAAAGAAGTTGAAACAGAAGCATGCGATTATAATTAACAATCAACAATCAACAATCAACAATCAACAATCAACAATCACATTTCTAAGTAATTACCAGTAAAACAAGAATTACATACGCTTCCAATTGTATTATTAGATACTTCTACTAAATTATTTAAATCCAAATAATGTAATGATTCGACACCTAATTTATTTGATAATTCTTTAATAGGTATTTTATTAGCAATCAATTCTTCTATATCTGGGAAATCAACACCATAATGACAAGGATATTTAATAGGAGGACACCCAGATATTAAATGAATTTCTTTTGGTTGATGTTGTCGTAAATATTTAATTAGATATTTAATTGTATTTCCTCTAACAATACTATCATCAACAACAATAATAACTTTATTTTTAATAATATTACCGTCAATCTCATATTTTTCTTTACAAGAAGCAATCCTTTTTTCATCATTTTCTAATATAAATGTTCTTAATCCATAATTATTTCTTCTTTTAATAAATTGTTGATATTCTAATCCTAATTCATCTGATATACTTTCGCCATAAATAATACCAGATTTTGGAACACCACATATAATTGCTTTTTTATCAATCCAAGATTTACCAATTGAAAAATTTAAATCAGATTCAGATTCTGGTTTATCTAATAATTGTTTAACTATTTTCTGTCCTAATTGTTTTCTAAAATCATTAACGATAGTATTATCTACAACACTATCTCCTCTCATAAAATAAATATATTCAAAAACACATTGTTTTTTATCAATATTCGTTATTTGATAATGTTCTCTTTTATTTTTATTTAAATATACAATTTCTCCTGGTTTTACTTGATATAAATTATTCTCCTGATAATCAATTCCTTCAAATGCTACTGTTTCAGACGCAACATAATATATATTTTCTAATTCAAGAATTACGATTGGTCTAACACCATATTTATCTTTTATAATCCATAAATCACCTTCTAATGTTTGAATTATTAAAGAATATGCGTATGGTATTTCATTTATTATTCTCGTTAATATAGATTTCCATTTATTATTATTATCATTATTATCATTATTATCATTATTATTATCATTATTATCAGATTCTAATAAAAAATCGATTAATATCATTAACTTTTTTGTATCAGATTCGGTATGATTTAAATCTTCTATTTCATATTTTTTTATAATATGATTCCAAACATTTGATGGAATATTTCCATTATGTGCGATTGAATATTTCCATTTAGTTGATATAAATGGTTGGCATCCTTTTAATATAGTTTCTTTATCCTTTTTCCCAGAGGTTGCATATCTTAAATGCCCTACTAAAGAAGTCGATTTAATTGTTAGTTTATTATTATTATTATTATCAATTACTCCTTCCAAACAAAACTTTTCTAAATTATTTTCAGAATTAATATATGTTATACCATAACAATCTCTTCCTCTATGTTGTAATTGACGCAATCCTTGATAAATAATATTAGAATCTATTGTTTCATTTTCATTTTTACTTCTATTTTTTATTAATGTAGCAAATATACCACATTCAGTTTGTATTACCATAATTTTAAATTTTTAAATTTTTAAATTTTTAAATTTTTAAATTTTTAAATTTTTATTTTAAAAAATTAATGTAATTTAATTGATATAATATAATATCGGTTTTATCATAAATTATTAAACTAAATTAAAAATATAAGAAATAAGAAAGTTAATTTTATTTAAGGTATAAAACTTTTTATAAAATTTAATATAATCATTACAATTTAAAAATAAAACAATAAAACAATAAAACAATAAAACAATAAAACAATAAAACAATAAAACAATAAATAATTATGACTTCAACTTATTTATCTTATTTTTATTATCATATTGATGATGATAGATATAAAGTTCCCTCGAGTTATGAAAGAGAAGAATATGTTGTTTATATAGTTTGGGAAATTAATAATGTAAATAATTGCAGACCAGAAATATTAGCAATTAAAAATATTGAAGAGATATTACAATTACCTTTCAAACTTAATAAAGAATTCATTGTTACAAATAAATCTAAATTAGGGCATAATGTATATAATGAAAATAATTATATATCTCTTAATAACAGTGATATAATTAGGAATGTTTTGGGTGATTATGTAAAATTATTTAATTCTTATAATAAAAGTTCAAATGTTATTGAGTATGGACCAAAATATTCAATGGAAACACCGTGGAGTAGTAATTTAAAATCAATTTATTCAAGAATGGGTATTAAAGTTATTAGAGCGGAAAAATACACCAGATGTTATTATCCAGTTAAAATAAATACTCATAATAAAATTAATATAAAATTATTAAAAAATTATGATCCAATTACACAACAAACCGAATTATTTACAGATAGTTTATTTAAATATTTATTTCCATTAAATCAATCATCTAATTTATCTAATTTATCTAATTTATCTAATAATAACAAATTAGATGGATATCAAACTATTCCTACAAATACGGAAGAATCAATTAAAGAATTTAACAACCAATATAAACTTGCTTTGGATAATGATGATATAAAATGGATTAAGGATTTATCGGATAAATTGGGTCGTAATTTAACAAAAGTAGAATTATTTGATTTAGCACAATCTAATAGCGAACATTCAAGACATTGGGTATTTAATAGTAAATTAATTCTTGAAAATGATTCTAATAATGATGAGATTGAATTAGAAAATACGCTTTTCTCTTTAGTTAAACTACCTTTAAAATATAAAAAAAATATGGAAGAAAAAAGAGGTATTACAGATAATTCATTAGTTGCTTTTTCAGATAATTCAAGTGCGATTAAAGGTTTCAATGGTATTAATCCTACATTAACCGCCGAAACGCATAACTTTCCTACTGGTATTGCTCCATTTCAAGGTGCAACTACAGGAGTGGGTGGAAGAATTAGAGATAATTTAGCAATTGGAACTGGTGGTGATATTACAGCAAGTTTAGCAGGTTATTGTGTAGAAGATATTGGAATAAATTCAGTTAATATTGAAAATAAGTGTCTTCAATTTTTAAATGATAATTATTCTAAACCTTTACATTCTGGAAGACATATATTAACTGAAGCAAGTAATGGTTCAAGTGATTATGGTAATAAAGTTGGAGAAGCAATTATTGGTGGATTTGTCAGAACTTTTACTGGCGAAGTATATGGAGATAATGAAGAATATAAAAGAATATATAGTTTTAGAAAACCGATTATGTTTACAGCAGGTATTGGAACTGTTTTAGATGGTAAAGAATTTAAAAAAGAACTTATAAATGATAATCACGATAATCACGATAATCACGATACTAATTATTTAGTAGTATGTCAAGTGGGTGGTCCAGCATATCCTATTGGTATGGGAGGTGGTAGCAGTAGTAGTGTTGGTCAAGATGATGGTGATTATCAAAATGCAGTTCAAAGAGGTGATCCTGAAATGGCAACAAGAGTAGTTAATTTTCTTAGAAATTTTAAAGATAGTGATATTATTTTAAGTATTCATGATCAAGGTGCTGGTGGTTGCGGTAATGTAGTTAAAGAAATATTAGAACCAGTTGGGGGAGATATTGATATTGGTAATATTCCATTAGGTAATAAAGATATGTCGTTTTTAGAAATATGGTGTAGTGAATATCAAGAACAAATGACATTTATAATTAATAACAAAGATTGGGATTTTGTTGAAAGAATTGGTAAAAAGGAAAATGTGCCGGTTTATAAAGTTGGAGTTGTTAATAATACTGGTATTGCGAAAGTTTCAAACAGTAATTTAGATTCAGAAATGAGTCCAATTAATCTACCATTAAAAGACATTCTAAGCAATGTGCCACAAAAAACATTAAGGATAAAAGAAAGAAATTTTCCAATATCATCTTCTTTTAAATGTGAATCTTATAATGAATCTAAATCATCGGATTTATATAATAAATTAATAAATATATTATCAACACCACCGGTTGGTAGTAAAAAATTTCTAACAAATAAAGTTGATCGTAGTGTATCAGGTTTAATTGTTCAACAACAATGTGTAGGTCCATTACAACTTCCATTATCTAATTATTCTATTACCGCTCATACTCATTCACCAACGGAAAGATATGGCACGGTCTCTTCAATTGGAGAAGGTAGCACTGCTGGATTCATTCCAAATAAGAAAGGATATAGTAATCTTGCATACAAAGTTGTTATGGAAATGATAACAAATATTATGGGTGCCAATATTACAGGATTATCTGATATAAAATGTTCTGCCAATTGGATGTGGTCTCCAAAAAATGACAAATATGAAGCATATTCTATGTATTCTGCTATGAAAACATTATCTGATTTATGTTATCAGTTAGGAATTGCGATTGATGGTGGTAAAGACAGTGTTTCTATGTATAGTAGTCTTTCTAAAAATAAAAATGATAAAACAAATGATAAAACAAATGATAAAACAAATGATAATACAAATGATAATACAAATGATAATACAAATGATAAATTAACAATATTTTCACCACCAACTTTAGTATTAACGGGATATGTAATGACAAATGATTTTAATATTAGAGTTACCCCAGATTTAAAACATACAGATTCTACTTTAATTTTCATTCCTTTAATTAAAAAGTGGGGTTCTTTAGGTGGTAGTAGTTATTCTCATTTAATTAATATGGATGGTAAAATAAATGATTATTCGGAACAACTTGATATAAATAAAATAAAGAGTGTGTTTAATATAATTCAAACTTTAATAAAAGAAAATTGTATTAGTTCTTTGCATGATATTAGCGATGGAGGTTTAATTACAACATTATCAGAAATGTCATTTGGTGGTGATATTGGTATTAAATTAACTGATTCTAATTTATATAATAGTGATTTATCAGAATTATCTGAAAATCAGTTATGGTTTTGTGAAAGTCCCGGTATTGTGATTGAGGTTGCGAACAATATGTTAGACTACTTTAATATTAGATGGAAAACCGAATGTGTTTCAATACCGAATTACATTATTGGTTGTACATCTAAAAATAAGGAAATCTCATTATTATCAAAATCTCGTAATTTATTCAAAGTTAGTATAAAAGTATTAAAAGAATATTGGGAATATCCAAGTGATTATATGGAACAATTTCAAACAAATATGGATACTCTAAACCAAGATATGGAACATCAATACAAACATACAAAAGAAATATATAGTATTACTGATAAATGTAAGAAATATTTAAATACAATATCAGAAAATGTAGAACCTAAAAATGTAGAACACAATGTGATGATTCTAAGAGATGTTGGTGGAAATGGTCATCGTGAAATGATTGCTGTTTTCCAACAAGCGGGATTCAAAACAGATGATATTACTATGTCAGAATTATTAAATATGGGTGATGATTTATCTTTAGAAAAATATAGAGGAATTGTATTTGTAGGTGGGTTTTCAAATGGAGATGTTCCAAGTGCTGCTGTAGGTTGGGCGTCCAGTATTTTAGGAAATACGATACTTAAAAAAAAATTTAATCAATTTAAAGAAAGAGAAGATACATTTAGTCTTGGTGTTTGTAATGGGTGTCAGTTATTAAGTTATTTAGGGTGGATTGATACAGATTTTTCCTTAAGAAGAAATATTTCTGGAAGGTTTGAAAGTAGATGGAATCTAATAAAAATTCCGGATACAGAAATCAATCGTAAATCAGTTTTCTTAGAACCTATTATTGGTTGTAGTTGGGGTATATGGTCTGCTCATGGAGAAGGAAAGTTTGTATTTGAAGATGAAAAATATGGAAATACATCTCATCATAATCATATTTCGGCCCAATATATTGATAAAAAAGGTTCTGGAACAATGAGTTATCCTGAAAATCCAAATGGTAGTCAATATGGAAGTGCAGCAGTATCATCGTCTGATGGTCGCCATTTAGCAATTATGCCACACCCAGAAAGATGCTTTATAGAATGGCAAATGCCATATAATCCAATAAAAAATAGTAAAAATAATTTAAATAATTTAAATAACGGTTATACTCCTTGGTTTGTTATGTTTAGTAATGTTTATAATTGGTGTAATCAATAAATTAAATCTATTTATTTTTAATTTTATTTTTCATTTCATTTTTCATTTCTTTGTAATTTAATAAACCGTTTGAGGCGTATTCTAAACTTTTAATATCATGGAATATTTGATCTTCTTTAGACCAATCTGATAGAATAACATCTTTCTTATTTTTTTCTTTATTTTTCAATTGTATTTTTTTATAATCAGAAGAAAATGATTTTGATTGAATTGCTGGTAGTAAATATATCTTAAAATTTTGAGGAAATAATAAACTTCCTAAAGTAATACTACGTTGTAAAAGAGTTGCCATATTTAATAAATTTATAGACCAAATTTTAATTGAAATAGATAAATATTATAGATAAATATTATAAGCTTTTAATTTGTATAAAAATCAATTTTACTTAAATAAATTAATTATAAATTAATTAAACTTTATAAGTATTTCGCCATTCTTTTTTAACATATCGTGTGTTTTTTTCTTATTAATTGGAATTAATTTATACATAGTATATTTTTTTGTTTTAATATACTTTTCTCTTGTAATAAATGTATAATTAATGATTTTTAATAATTGCCTACATATTGTAATACACTTCTTTTCTGTTAAATTTCTTAAATAAATTGAAGCTTTACAAGGTATATAATATTCTTCCAGGTCCGGAACTAATTTTCTCATTTCTACTTTTGTAGCATTATCTGATAAATCAAAAATTGATATCTCTCTTTCATCATTTAAATCATCAAATCCAATATTATTTAAGACTTTCATAATTAAATCTCTTGGAGGCGGTTCTGAAAATAATTGCTTAATACTCATTTTTTATTATAAATTTTTAATTATAGATTTTTAATTATAATTTTTTTTATTACAAATTATATAAATAATCAATATTAAAGAAATAGTATTAAAGAAATAGTATTAAAGAAATAGTATTATAGATTATTATTATAATTTATTATTATTATTCAAAATAAACAAAAAAAACAAAAACAAAGTAAATAAAAAGATTATTTGATATATAAATTAATTAACCAACAAACTATCTAATGTAGTTCTATTATTTAATGGATTACGTCTTTTTAATCGTAATTCATTATTTGCGTTAGATATTCTTGTTTTATCAATTGGAATAAAACCAGAACTTGTTTGTATTTTTTTCAAATTAATTTCATCCATTACTGGTATTACAGATATAATTGGTGGAAATTTAACAGGATAAATACTATATTTATCCAAATGATTTTCCCGGTATTCTTCGATTGGCATTCTTCCTCCAAATTTTGTTAAACACATTTTAGAAGGAGCAGGTAATATTTGTCTATATTCACCGTGTATTTTATAATATAATAAATTTATTAGTGAATTTAATTCCCAAATATTATAATCATCTTTCATTTCATAGAAAATATAAGATGTTGCACAATTTGGAGAACAAAATATTCCAAAACATTGAAATTTATTATCTACATATCTTAATGGAATTCCCCAAGGTATTGTCTCGAATTGATGACAACACCAAAAACAAGATATATCTGTTTTATTTATCCATTCATTTTTATTGTTTGATAATTCTACTAACAATTCTAATTTTTTTTCATTTTTATATTTATTTTGTAGTAATATATCAATTTGTCTGGTGCTCTTTGACCCAAGAATATTTGATAATACATTCTTATTTAAGTTATTTTCTTTTAAAATATTATGATTTTCTATATTTTTTCTTAAAAGAGAAAAATTATCTTCCTCTAATGACAAATCTTGATAATTATTTATATCAATACTTGTAGTAATATCATATGTTTTTACTTTCTTATTCTTTAAATTTATTGTTTCATTGGAAGTTGATAAATCAGATTTTTGATTTTCATTTTCATTTTGATTTTCATTCTGATTTTCATTTTCATTTTTTTCATTTTCAAATACTTGATTTTGAGTTTTAATATTTATAATATCAGGATCATTCGGGTCATAAGGATTTGGATTATATACATTTGGATTATACATTAATAAATTATTAATAGAATAATCTATTTCTGAGTTTAAATCTAAAGAAGAAATAGGTAACCTAACAATAATACTTTCATTTTCATTATCAATTGTAGAATTGAAATCTAATCCACTTGTGCTAAAATTAAATTTTTCCTTTGGTTTCCGACCTCTTTTTTTATTCTTTTTTTCAACGACTTCTACATTTTCCTTTGGTTTCCGACCTCTTTTTTTAGGTTCTTTCTTTATTGGTTCAACTACCATTGTGACAGTTGATTCTTGAGTAGGAATATTATCCTCTTTAGGTTCTTCCTTTTTTCGGCCCATTATAAATAATTTACTATTTACAAAAAAAATATAATTTACTATTTACAAAAAAATATTATTTACAATAAACTATTAAAAGTATCTATATATATTATAATAAAATATATACACAATTTATTTAAGTTCAAAAATAAATATGATAAAAATTAAAATAAATTTAAGTAAATTTATATGAAAAGTTAAATATGATAAAATTTATAATTTATAATTTCGTTTTATTTTTTATTTTGGTTATCAATTTGGTTATCAATTTGGTTATCAATTTGTATGATGTTCTCTACATGATGGTTGATATAATTCATTTCCTCCAACAATAATTTGGTTATCATTTTCGTTATTTAATCTCTTGGTAAATGGAGCTGGATTATTACAGATATAACATTTAGCAGTTAGTTTAGTAATATAATCCGCTTCTGGTATTAATTTTAATATATCACCAAATTGATTTCTTTTATAATCTCCATCTAAACCGGCAACATAAACATTTTTATGATATAAATTAACTAAATCATATACTGAATTGTATAAATCACCAAAGAATTGCCCTTCATCAATAAAAACTGCTTTAATTTTTTTATCTACTAAATGATTTATATTATCGGAAACAAATTCTTCTAATGTTTGATATGATAATGACGGAATATTAGTTCCATCGTGTGTTGCGATATATTGATTACTGGACCCATATCTATCGTCTGCTATATGTTTAACAATTAACCTTTCTGAACTATTATAATTTTTTATAGATTTAATTAATTGTGTAGTCTTCATTGAATACATTGGTCCAATAAACAGAGACAAAGAACCAACCTGCATTTTGATTTTATAATAATTACAAATATTTCAATATTGAAACCTTGAAATATTTTATTAATCTATAATATTTTAATTATAAATTAGTATGTTAAATTTAAAATATATTAAAATTTAAAATATAAAATTTAAAATATAAAATTAATTAATTTCAATTTTATATAAGTATAAAAAATAAAAATTTATTATAAGTAAATAAGTAAATAAGTAAATAATTTCATTATAAGTAATCAAATATATTTTAATTTAATCTTCGTCACTTTCTTCTTCCGAAGATGAATCTGCTCCACTATCTTCTTTCTTAGCATCGGCACCATCCTTAGCATCAGAATCAGAATCAGAATCATCTTCCTTACCATCAGAATCATCACCAGAACTTGCAACTTTTTCGGATTTAGCATTATCACCAAAACGAATCTTTGGTTTAGAAACAGTTGAAGCCAATTGAACACGATAACAATCCCACCGAATTGTTGTGTTATCACTACCAAACCAAACATGCTTAAGAGAAATATCCATATCATATTTACGAGAACTATCACATTTCTTTTCAGAGTGTCCCAAAGTTAAGAAATCTGTCATATCTGTATCTAATTTTTTTCCGTCCTTATCAAATGCTTTTGCTGAAAATTCATTATTGTATTTACCAAACATTACTCGAACTGTCGGAGAATATGTCGGTTCTTCACCATTTTTAATCTTTTCCTTATCATCTTTACTATAGTTGATAAAAGGCTTTAATTTAGAATCAATTAACTTACTATTTAACTTCTTTTTGTAATAATCCTTGGAATTCTTAACTAATTCATCTTTAACATCATTTTGTAAGTTGACAATTGCTTCTAACATTTCTGGATTATCCAATTTAATATTAGCAGAGTAACTGTATTTTGACTTATCAGTTTTATCTTGTTGTTCAAACATAAACGGAGCAATACTAACATCTTTAACTCGGAAAACAATTCGTCCACCATTAACTTTTCCAGTTGTAAATTTACCACCTGTTAATTTTCCATCTTTGTCCTTTTTCTTTTCGATTTCGCCAAGTCTCAAAGAACCTTTTTCATAAGTTGTAATATCAGAACAAGAACTTGTCATTTCAGAATGTTCGGTTACACCAATTGTTTTAATCTTAATCGCAATCTTAATAGATTTGTTCGCCTTGATAATTATAGAAGTTAAATGAATAATTAAACGCCCTTGATAACCACTTTTTAGTTTTTCTGGTAAATTAGGATTTTCAATTTCAGTTCCATCTGGTTCAATTAAAAGAAGATTCTTATTTTCATAATCATAAATAGTTAAACCAAAACTGGCAGGATATGATTCAGGTTTATAAATAATACTCTTAACATATTCTTGCATTATTTCTTCATCAATTTCTTCACCAAACCAAGCAATCGAATTTTTAACTCCCATTTTAAGTAAATAATCTCCGAGTTCAACATCCAACTTTTCAACAAATTGTTTTGCATCATCATTTTCATTATTACATTCTAAAGAAGCTTTAAACATAGACCCTTCATTATTATCACGATCTTTTAATTCACAAAATCTGAATTGACCAACATGAGTAGTTAGATAAATATCATTTCCATCTTTATCAGTAATAGGGATACGCTTAAAATTATAATCTTTACTTTCAATACTTTTTTTTGAAAAACGAATAGTCTTAGCAGGAATAAAATCCGGAAATTTAATCAGATTAGGTTGTTTATCAGCCATTTTGTTTAGTTTTTATTAGTTTTGTTTAGTTTTTAATATAGTTAAAATAATATAATACAGATGTGTTAATAAAAGTTTAAATAGTTGTTAAATTTTTATTCAGATTTGTTAAGTTTAACTGAGACTGGTGTTATTTAATAACGGTTAATTTGATTTTATATTTATGTAAGTGTTATATTCTTAAATCGAGAAAATATAAATCAATTTTAAAATCAATTTAAATTTTATTAAAAAAATCGTTAAAAACGGCGAATTTAGTAAAGGTAAATTAAAAATATAATATTAAAAATATCTGAAAAATTAAATCGTTAAACGGCACTTGTAATAATTTTATAATAATTTTGTAATATTTAATTAAACTTTTTATTTTTCTAAATCTAATTTATAAGGATAATTATAATCTTTTATATTTACAATGAAATATATTTTAGTATTATCTCTATTTTCTGAGAATCAGGAGATAGAAAATAAAACAATTAGTTCTCACTCAACTATATCTGATACCAAAGATTCTATAAATAACACAATTCAGTTAGATATAGGTAAAAATGGAAATATTAATATTATTCCAATTATGGGACATTTAGAAAATAAACCATCTGAATCAGATTTAGATGGATATTATTTAATCAAATCAGAAAGCAATGATTCTCAATTTGTTCTTTATCAGAAAAAGACAACTATTTCTTATGGATATATTTGGAATGGAGCATCTATTGATATAACAAAATTAGGCGTTTTATCAATCATCAATATTCCAATTCGCAGTGAAGGAAACATTAATAACATTAATAACATTAATAACATTAATAACATTAATAACATTAATAACATTAATAACCAATCTGTTATTAAATGTGGAAAAGTAGAAAAGAAAGTTGCCGATTCTAAACAATTCGGACAAAATATAAAATTTATGAAAGAATTAAAATCAAAGTTATTACTAATTAATGATTATTCTGACTGTGGAGAAAATATTATTGTTGGTGATAAAAAGAGAAGGTCTTTACAAGGACGTTATCTTAAAGATAAATCAGAATAAACATTTTAGATTTTTAGATTTTTACATTTTTAGTCAGTTATTTAACCTTAATTTTATTGTGTTATTATAATAAAGTTAATTTGATATATATATATTATTTTATATGGAAGACATAAAACAACCTGATATTGAAAAGGAAGAACCTTCTGAAGTAGA
>Ga0233439_10001676_pt1 | contig 27370 bp, 22 predicted proteins | sample SI_123_September_6_FD_182713 | JGI IMG/M metagenome (GOLD analysis project Ga0233439, IMG submission 182713) | Seawater microbial communities from Saanich Inlet, British Columbia, Canada - SI_123_September2016_100_MG | ecosystem: Environmental > Aquatic > Marine > Inlet | place: Canada: British... | reverse complement strand
AAATCGAGACGTTCTTCAAAATCATGAAATCGGCCGGACACCAACTGGAAGCGTGGCAACAGGAATCGGACTTAGCGATTGCCAAACGCTTATTGGTTGCCAGCATGGCTTGTGTGACCGTCTGGGCCATTGCTGCCGACGAAAGCCAAGAGGTGGCCGAACTCATAGGGTTTTTGGTTAAACTTAGTGGACGACAAATGCGACATCAGAAGACAGTCACCCATCCGGCTTTATTTGCTGGACTCTGGGTGTTCCTCTCCCTGTCTGAACTCATGCAGAGTTACTCTCCACACGAACTAGAGCGTTTTCGAAAAACCGCTCAAAACCTCTGCTCCAAGATTGTGTAGATACTTATGCCTTCAGGGAAAAGGACAAACTCTCATTCGATTGAAACCCTCGCTCATTCGCAAAGAACTTTTGAACCAACACTGTCTGAAATCCCTCGCCCAATAGCAGATCGTTGAGTTAGCACTGCTTTAAAATACCCTCGCCAGAAGCAGCAGTCCAACTCAGGGTATTCTGTTGTGTGCCAGCTACAGCAACTAGATCTGTGACTGGGGCCAACTCATCACCACTTCCAGAACCACTCTCATTTCCAGTATCAACTTCATCGACTCTGGGAAAATCCACATTATAGACAGTCGTTCCTTCTTCCGGAAGTTGCCCGCATCCTATCTGGATCAGACAAACCAGAACTGGCAACAATAGCAGTTTGTAGTTGTTTTCATAAGTTCCACATTTCTCAGAATCATTGCTTGTATTGGATGTGTTGGAATCCAACTAGGTATACTCAGCAAATGTATTGCAGGAAAATTAACTCAGAGAATCCACTCAAAGTTAGGAGAATATCGGTGCGCGACCGTCAGGCCAGCAAACTTTAGGGGGAGAATGTCAGTACAAAAATCAAAAATTTCTTAACTTTCTCATTTTGCTGATCTTTATGAAAAGATTTCGGAGTTTGAATAAATCTCTGCTGACACCCAAGAATGGACCATTGTGGCGGACGGACTGTAGCGGATGGTCAGCTTAGAGAATGACAACCATTTTGGAAGAGGAGAGACGACACAAGTGGTGCCTGAGAACGTTGTGGAATTGGAAAAAATAGTGCGAGTTGGATATTTGGAAGAGTTCTCTCATCCAGCCTGAAGGCCATCTTCTCCCTGATGGAGAAGAATGAATTCCGGTTATGTTGAAAATCGGTGGTTGCCTTGACAACCCTCACACAGTGGGAAGGAGGTCACATCTGAAGCGGGGAGGGAGGGAGGGAGGGAGTTTGTGGTGAAAAAATATAGGAGTCACAGCGGTCTAATACCTGATGAAAAATAAATTCCATCAGGACAGATCGTTTATTTGCAGATCATATAACGTGTTGCCCTACAGTCAACTTCGCCAAGTTTGGTCCCAATGAAAAACATATTGGAGTAAATATGGTTTAATCTGCCCTCCACTTCGTCGTAATCAATATAGAGTGTATTGCGATAAAAGGCTGATTTTACTCCGACAGTCCAAGCATTATCGAAATCAGCATATAGTGAAAGTTGGTAGCCAACCAGGAAATCTGTTCCGAATCTCTCACCGTAGTGTACTACCTCGCCCAAAGCATTTCTTTCAAGTTTGTCAAATTGAAGAATGCCAAAACCACCCACTAGCTCTAGACTCCCTCCTATCTGTATCAAATCATGCTCTACACTCTTCAGTACCTCCACAGCTTTACCAAAGCCAATTGAGTAGTATCCATGAATTGCACGGGTCTTAATACTGTGATAAAGTCCTTGATCATCTAAGAAATGGTGCTCAAAACGAGTATCTAGGAGAGCCTTGCCAAGTACCATGTTATCTTCAAAGGAACGGTGGGACGCCATCAACTCGAGAGAAATTCCTTCCATCTCCTCAGACTTCAAGTCATCTTGTTCATAATTTCCATAAGCCTGCCCCCAACCGAGCCACATCCGTTTTTCAGCTGGTTCCTGAGCGTTTGAAGTGACTGCGGAGAAAGCCACACTCAAAATCCAGAGCCACAAAGAAATTGTAGATTTCTTCCAACTTAAAATGTAATGGATATTTTTGTAAGGCAAATCCATTTGTCTTAGCTAAGTTACTGAATTTCAAAACTGATCAATGTTTTGAGAGAAAAATACAATAAATTTTGAAGTGACTAGGGCAATGTTTTTATCCTTTTTCAGCAAATCTAAGTTGGAGTTTATTGGTAGCCTGCACTTAGAGTAAAAATCATTTTTTACAGTTTTTTTATTCAACTGTGACGAATTACGCCAAAATTGAAGTCGTTTGATTTTTTAATGCTAAAAAGGACTGAAAATACTAGCCGAAAAATAGCTGGAGATACTTGGGGATTTGTTTGGAGTGAACGATACAAGTCAGTCTGACACTCAATTTAATCTTTCATTTTCCCAAGATCAAAAAGGTCAGTACCTACAAAGTGAGCTTTGACACCCTACAAATCAGGATTCATCCCCGCACAAACCCTCAAAAATCGATGCACACTTACTGCCACTAGCATTGTTTTAAGTAATGAGGAAAAATACTACGTACACTGGGATTTTGTTCAATCTGAGAGACAGTCACAACAAACTTCATTCAACATTGTACTTAAACAGTGAATTCGATTACCCCAGTTGAGGTGATTTTTTGAGGAATGAATAATTAGGAGACAGTTTCTTCAGGAAGATTTCTGATCAACAATAGCTGGAGCAGAGAAACTGGCAAAGCAGTTTTCTTCATGAGATTTTAAATGGAATTACAATGATATAGCACTATTAGCTATTGAAATATAAAAAAGTTTGAAGAGAATGTTGTAACAGTTATTGAAAATTCAGGAGTGTACCCGAAACATAATTCATGAATTGACAACCAGGAACATGTGGAATGATACAAATTCAAAGACAAAGGCCCTAATGCTAGTAGCTTGAGCTCAGGCAATCTCATTAGAATTGCTAGGGTTGTTTTTGGTAAGACTTCTTGCTGCTGTCAATATAAAGGCTTGTACCTGCTAGGCTGTACAGATCATGTACTACTGCATTAAGCGCTGGATTTGTGCCGGAGCCACAGTTTCTGCCTGCAATACTTGATGATTGGTTATCTTGCCAAGTAGAAACACCGCAATAAACCGTATTATTCATTGTTACTCTGGCTTCACTGGTCAGGGGAGTCACACTAAACTCTTGCAGTCGACTGTTCATCGTGTAGCCGACAGATCCATTCGGCAAAATTAGAGGAGATGAACCTCCGACAAGACCCGAGTAGTTTCTTCTCACAGAGTATCTGGCAGAACTGCAGGAACTGTCATCGAAAGTCATTATATCCAGTGTCAGGTTAAATCCAGCAACTTGAAGTGTTTCCGTTTGATAAGGACTTCCACTCGTACAACTAGAGTTCCAAGTCCCATAAAGTGCAGTTAGAGGAACTGGGGGAGTTGTGTCCACGGTACTTTCCTCATCTTCCAAGCCCATCAAGGAACAGTTAAATAAGTAAGGAAGCAGAAAAGTAAGCAGGTATATTTTGATATTTGAACTACTGTGTACAGTCATATCATTATCAAATCTCCAGTGGGGATCCAACAGCTAGATGATTTTCTGACTGAGAGGAAATCATGATCAATCAACAAAATTAATTTGGGCGGTACTCTGAGAAAGGTCTATTGTTTGAGTTAATTTCTGGAGATAGCGGATGCACTAAGAAAGCATTACCTGTGTAGTCTAAAGCCAACCCAGTGGCATCTGGAGTTTCTGTCTTGAGTGGTAATGTCCATAATATATCGCCTGTCGATGCATCCAAGCGAGTGTAAAAGTACTCTACTTCGGTGTTTTGTGTCTCAGACACCCTCAGGCCCAGCAAATTCAGCTGACCCTGAACATCTACAGAAATTTCTGCCCCCAGATCATGTCCACCTGTTCCCCACTGTTGACTCCACTGGAGCCTGCCTACAATATCAAACTTCGCTACAAATAGATCAACACCTCCAGCGCTCTGATGCCCAGCCAAAGTTTGACTGGTCTGGCCAGTCAAATAGACACTTCCCTCTTCATCAGCTGTCAGAGCGAGAACCACATCATCTCCAGATAAACCGAACTGTCGGCGCCAAAGCTCCTTGCCGAAACTGCTAAATTTGACCAGGAAAGCATCAAGTCCACCTGCACTATTGTTTTCTGTCAGTTCACCTTGTGTGTAGCCAGCCATAAAAGTATTGCCCAACAAATCTGTAGCAGTACCCATACTGACATCCTCACCAGCTGAACCAACCTGACGTGTCCAGAGATGTGTACCATCTGGGTCATACTTGGTCAGGAAAGCATCTGTGTTGACCAGTTTTTTTGCTGTTTGTTGAGGACTTGCAATAGTGCTAGCAACACAACCTGGACCAAGTGCATCGAAGGTTATAGTTGCATTATCTGAAAGGGCGTTGTGCACATCCTTGACCTGAAACACTAGGTTCTCTCTAAAAGCAATATTAGGAATTGTGAAGCTATGAGTACTAAGGCTTACTGCTCCATTCAATTGGTTGAAACTAGCGACCGGGGTATACGTTGGACTTTTACTGAGAACGTAACTAATACTGTCACCATCTACATCTGAGCCAGTTAATGAAAAGGTTTTGGTTGCTTGCCCGTATGCAATATTTCCTTGATTTGCACTATTAGCAACTGGGGCGTCGTTGGCACCATTAATCGTAAGACTAACAGTATTAACGGTAGATGTTTTGGATTCATGAGTCTCCTGGCCCAAAACGACTGTGGAAGAATTATCAGTAACCATGTAGTTGAAACTGTCTGAATAAACTTGGTTTTTAGCCAGCGTCTGAAGTGGAGTGATAGTAACCGAGTTCGTTCCTATCGGCAAATTGTAAGGTAAATTACTGCTGGTTAGTAAAGTACCTCCGTTGTGAATATTTCCATGGGTGATTAGGGACGTAATAGTGTATTGAAATGCACTATCATCTTGATCAATATCTGAAAATGAGAGGGTTATTCCTTTCGGAGAATCTTCCACTACGCTATCAGAAACTGCTCCGGCTGTTGGCCGATCATTGGCACCATAAATGTTTAATTGAACTGTCGCATTATCAGATTCTTTGGGTTCATTATAGATTTGGTCAGGTTGTCTTAAGTCACTCTTTGTAGTGGAAGAATTATCTGTGGCCGTGTATTTAAATGTAACAGGATTACTACCTGCGCTTACATTGTCGCGGACAACAAAAAGTATTGAGGCTGTGTTGTTGTCAAATGCCGAAATATTATCCCCTATGACGATATTAGAATTATCTGTCTTAAACAGTTGACCGTATCTGGAATCAGGAAGTTGGGTAATTGTAAAATGGCTTATTTTATCATCTCGGTCTATATCTGATCCACTCAATGTAATTGGACCTGGTATTCCTTCACTAACATTAGCTGTAACGTTATCTGCAACAGGCTGATCATTTAGTCCAAAAAGTACTAGACTAATTGTCTTTCTTGCTGAATCTTTACGGTCATTAAGTTGAGTTAGGGTGCCACTGTTATTATAGACACCATATCTTCCACCGTCACGTACTTTAATTTTCTGTTGGTCAGTATATACTGCATAACTCAAGTTATCAAATGGGACGGCCTTAAACTGTCTTTTGGTTCGCTCACTAAAAGTGGTGTGAGAGCTGTTGGATTTTCCAACAATGGAACAAGTTGATTTTGCACAAGAAGAGCCATTAAAATAGAAAGTTAAATTATCAATTGTATCTTCAATGTCTGAACCCTGGAGCATTATTTTGTTTCTTTCATTTGCAGTGTTATTCCAGTTGTCACAGTACCCATCACTACAATTAGAATCGACATGGCTCACATCTAGTGGCGCAGGAGTGTCTGTTGCTTCTACATGTTCTGACGCTAAAGTGTTGTTATCATAAGCTACTGGAGTGTCATTGACTGCCCGAACTGTAACTCGGATTATTGCATCGTTGTAGAAATCTGTTTGATCAGTAAAGCGTACTTTAAAGTCATAGTACTTGTGTGCGCTATCATTCAATATGTAGTCAGAGTAATCATTAGGATTATTTGAGTGTTGATACGTCCATTGTGTTGAGTTGTCAGTCTGATTATCTGGGTCTTTTATTCGGGCATAACCATAATCTTCGTACTGCTGGTAATTTGGCCGATAATCAGTTCTTTCTGTGGATCCACAATTGTATAAATGTATATTGTTATTGCCATCAAAACAGTTTTTACCATTCACTAAAGTTGATGTAGGACTTCCACTTTGAATTGAACCATAGCCAGGGTCTGTTCCCTCCAATATTCTGAAATCAAGTCGCTGATTATTTTGATCATGAGCATAAATTACTGAAGTTAAATTATCTCCCTCATTGATCGAATAAACGAATACATTATCAAAGGTGTTTGCCAATTGATTCTGACACCGTAAAATGGGAGTGCTGTTGTCACTCTGATGAGTTACAGAGGCGACACAAATTCTTTTATCTTGGCTGTGATTATCGTTGTCAAAAACTTTGACAGAGAAATACTGTCGACCATTGAACTTTATATCCGGTTGGAACCACCAACGGCCATTTGGTGTAATTACTACTGTGTTGTTACCAAAAACTGTGGTGTTGTCAGAATTGGTGTTTTCAATTTGAGAAACACTCCAATTATCTGAGCTTATATTACTAAGAGTATTATTGCCTACCAGGCCTGCATCCACTGAATCAAGGACATTTTGTAAACAGCCGTTTGCAGACTCACATGTGAAATTATCACCTGCATCTATAAACCAGCCTGGATTTTGATCACTGTTTGTGAGTGGATCATCATTCTTTCTGTTGACGATTAACTCAAATGTTTTCTCACAATTATCTGATGATCTTGTGATTGTTATATTGTCTGCACCATGTTGGTTAGCATGTAATCCAAAATTAATGAATCTCCAGTTTGTACCTTCTCGAAATTCTATATTATGAAGTGGGTACCCATGGTTGCTTCGATTATTAGAAGTGGTTACTACGCTGTAAGTAGCACTTGCACACTCTGGATCAGATTTGGGGCAAAGTTTTTTTGATGGACTCTCGTCTTCGTTCAGCACAAATTGATTACCACTTCCTAAATCCGTGATTGTGCACTCACTAGATACGGCTACATAATTCTCAATACTTCCCAATGTAAAGCCAGTAACGAGCAGATTTCGGTTGTTGTCAATGCTTGATCCTGTGGCAACTTCATCCATTGGGGAACTTATTATATTTCTCCATTTCTCAAGACCATCTGAATCATACTGTATGACTTCTACATCCAAGTCACTTCCCGCTGTTGATGAGGCTCTTGTTGTATAAGTTGAGACACCACCCAATGGATCTGCAATAATTCCAACGTTTAACTTTTCCTGGATCTTACCTATTCGACGCTGCCATGCAGGCTGCCCCAAACGATCATATTTTGCCAAGTTACTCTGTCCTTCTGAGGACATTTCAACGGAATATGTGTTCGCTGCTCCATCAACGGACAAGCCACCAAATCCTGCCAATTCCAGTAGCTTTTTTTGTCGAGCATCCCTGAAGAAACTCAATTGATTCAGATCACCTGACCCCGACACACTGCAGGCAATTGATCCCCTTGGTGGAAGCGTGCCAGGTGGATTTCCACCAAAACCACCACCACCACCACCACCACCACCACCACCACCACCACCACCACCACCAACATCAACATCAGGATCAAGATCGAAGTCGAAGTCATAAACTACAACACCGTCCACCGGGTTGCGGCCACTATCGCAACTAGCCAAGAGTAGAAACAGACTCCAGCAGACTATAGCAAGGAGAATGTATTTCATAATTTACACATGTGGCTGGAAGGTTTTTTCAGAGATATCACTTGTTTCAATTTCTTTGCTCTCCTTTAACCTCTTGGGGTAAAAAGGTTTCAAGTTGATCTTTGTGATATTCGTGTCGATTTTTGTACAAGTCCTCCACTGCTATTCTAACTTGTGAAAGAGTTTTTGCAGTTCGACTCCCTTCAGCTGGCTTCTCCATGGCATCAAATCGATCAAGATACTTCATATATTTTCCAGTGACATCAATATCTTTGAGGTATATCGATGTTGCTACGAGCAATTGGGCTGCTAACAGACTTTGAATTTCATCTAATTTTTCAAAGTTCTCATCAAGATCTTTCTGTGCTTCTACCAGTAGTTCTTGAGCTTTTTCTTTTCCATTATTTAAAGACTTAAGGTTAGTGATACACAATTGTGCTTGACGCAATCGAATCATAGCTAGAAGGCCTACGAAAGCTCCATTTTTTGGATTAACATCACACAGTGTTTGAAAAGTTTTTGTAGCCAATTCATAACTCAACAGAGCCTGTTCAATAGATCTTTCTTCTCTGTTAATTCCTTCTTCCAGAGTTCGGTATTTTTCACTTAATTCAGCTCTTACATCAGTCCATTTATCTGAAAAAACTTTGGACTTAAAGGAGGCTTCATCTTCTTTACTGTGTTTGAAGAACTCATCACCCGGCGCCGTAAAATTACAGTTAGGACAGATCGTCAGGTAGAGTAAGTTATAGTCGACTGGATCAAGTTTAGGAAAGGGTTCACCGTAGGTTGGGATTCCAAAAATATTGTTTTGGATATGAACAGATTTTTTCTTGAGTGAATACTGTTCAATATTTTGATAGCCACAAGCAAAACACTCTACATAACGCCCTCTCAGGGATGAGTTGTCACATGTCAATGTTTTTACAAGTCCACTATGGTTCTCCTCTAAGAAATAGTTCATACCTTGATTACTATTTGGCACTGACCCAAATTCTAAGCCCATTATGAAATACCCTTCTTGGTGGCTTGGCTTTGTCCATCTTACTAATACGTTACCAATTGGATCACCCAAAGTATATTTCCCCTCTTCTGCAGAAGGAATGTAGAATTCAAAAATTAATTTAGTTAGTATATTTATTCGATGTCTAGACTTAACTCGACATCCCATTGCCGCAAGATCCAGACCGACAACATTTTCAATCATATCACGAACCTGAAGACGTGCTGGGAAAACGATTTTCTGACGCTCTCTTTCTTGCTTTCTAGATATCTCGTACATACTTACTCCTGCTCATCAAGAAGCCCATTTAAAGCTGATAAAGTTGATTGAATCAAAACTCAAATAGATAACTCATGGTTGATATAGTAATTCGCAATTTTTCTACAAATGATAATCCAAAAGTTTTTTATCAAGGTTTTGCTCAATCAGTTCATCTACACCATGAATTCTGAGCAATGCGCCACGAAATTGGATATTGATGATGTAGTGGTCATGTGGTGTGTGATGAGAGCGGACTACTCTGGCAAGGATTTGAGACCGAACCTGTAATTGTTTCTGATGGATCTTGGATGGTATAAGGAAAGTGAGGTATATGTTAGCTTGAGGCCTGCAATGATGATTTGCGACGAGTCTGCATCCCCCCCTACTTAAATTTGATAATTTGGCCACCATGTCCTGCTCATTGAAATTCATTTTCACTGAGCCTTTCACTTCGAAGCGTTCCTGGGTTCTGCGACAGTCACCTCGGTAGTGTTTGCTGTCTACAAAAACGAGTGTCCGATCCATTTTCTCCTCCTAACTCTCAGTTCTTAGGTCGATGTTTCTTACATATTAGGGAAAACCGATTCCCTGCCGAGTTAAAAATCTCTTCAGATAACGGTGAGCGTTTCTGTAACAATTTAAATTGAATTTACTGAGTAGTATTTTCAACTGGTAGGAGAATTTCGGAACACGGCCGCCATGTCAGCAAACATCAGGAGGAGAATTTCGGAGCAAAAACACATAATTGGTTGACTTTCTTATTTTGCTGATCTTTAGGAAGAGACTTCGGAGTTTGAAAAAATCTCTGCTGAGCCCCAAGAATCGACCATCGTAGGGGACGGACTGTAGCCGATGGTCAGCTTAGAGAACGACAACCATTTTGGAAGAGGAGAGACAACGAAAGTGGTGCCTGAGAACGTTGTGGAATTGGAAAAAATAGTGCGAGTTGGATATTTGGAAGAGTTCTCTCATCCAGCCTGAAGGCCACCTTCTCCCTGAGGGAGAAGGATGAATTCTCATTTGTTTGAAAAACCTCGGCCGAATGGGAGAGAGGATGACCACACCAGTAGTGGGTGAGAGATTCTGCTGGGCAGGGAAATATGAGTGAAATTCGAAGAATGAAAAAGCTCGCACATCCAGTCTGATTTACAATTCTTCACTGAAGAATCGGGTGATTCTGTACGTAGCTACTTTTTGGTATGCCTTTGCCCATCAGGCATGATGGTTTTGAAGAATTTGGCTGATTCCAAGTTGGTGCGCTCTAAGCTGAGCCCCTCCAAATTTGCTTCTGTCAGGTCGGCTTCAAAGAGATTGGCGCCCTCCAGATCGGCGCCCTGCAGATTGGCGCCCTGCAGATTCACACCATGGAGGTTCGATTCCCGTAGGTCGGCTTTGTACAGATTGGCATCACGTAGATCGCTTTTCTCCAGATCAGCCCGATACAGATCAGCTTCAGAGAGATCGGCGCCCTGCATTCTAGCCCTGAACAGATTGGCTCCTCGCATGTCGGCTTTGACCAGAATTGCTTTTCGGAGATCTGGCTGATCCAGATTTGCATCCTGCAGGTCCACATCTTCCAAGTTCGCTTTGAATAAATCAGCTCGGTAGAGATCCGCACTTTCTAAGTCAGCGCCCTTCAAGTCGGCTTCTTGCAGGTTGGCTTCTCGCAGATTGGCTTGAACCAGAATGGCTCGACGGAGCAAAGCCCCACGTAAGTTTGCTTGAGAAAGATCGGTTTCCCGCAGAACAGCCTCCAGTAGACTAGCTCCACCCAGATCCACACCGCGCAGATTCCCTCTGGGACAATTTCCTGTATCTTTCAGTCGTTGAAGATCTTCTTGTTTCATGGAATGCGCTTTAGAATGAACAGACTATTTTTCAATAAGTCTGCACAGACTATACAAAGTTTTAAGGAATGCACCTGCTTTAGTAGCTCAATGCTACGCAAGCTCTGATTTCCTTAAAACTTAGTATTCACTTGCTACCACCTTTAGTAACTTTGATTCCCAAATTGAAGACTTTGGCAAATTGGAATCACCACCTTCAGAAATTCCTCCAAAATGATTGGTTTGATCAGATAATGAATCTTGTAGGCTGCCAGTTCCTGCCGCAACACATCTTCATCATGGACACTCATGACAATGATCAATTGCCGTGAAGATTGCTAGCGAATCTCCTGGAGCAATTGGGAAACACTCATCCTCGGCATTCTTAAGTCGGTAAGGACAATATCGTAGCTATTTTCAGCCGGCTGATCTAGAGCCTCCTGACCATCAGCTGCAGCATCTACTTGCGCAAAGAAGTAGCCCAGCATTTGCTGTAGAGATTCTCGCAGCATTGGTTTATCTTCAGCAACCAGAATATTGTGGACACTGGTCAATTCCTGTACTTCCTGAATGTTCATTTCAGGTAAGCCCTCTGAAAATTTATATTACTCTTGAGGTCCGAATGATAGCGCCAACAACCTCTGCTTGTTGTTCTGCTTGTTGTTCTGTTTGTCTCCCAAATGAAGAAACAGCCTCAATGAGCGATGACATCGTCAAAAAAGTTCCAATTCATTGGCTGGTCTTCTCACATCAGGATGGAGCCGATCAGCATCAGTAAAAGCACAGAGCGAATCCCATGTTGACTGAGGACTTTTTTTGATTTCTTCGTAGAGTTTTTTAGTTCAACTACGTTTCAAGCTACGAGACTGATTCAGGAGAACGCGTCTGCTCTAGACGAACGAACGGATTGAGGCGAAGTGAGCCGACCAATCCTTTGATTGCTGTAGCCTTGAAGGGTTTTTGCAGGACGTAAAATTTACCACTCCCTAGCGTCCGATGAAGATAGTCTTTGTCTTGTCGATCAAAATATGCGGTGACGATCACAATTTCGATAGTGGATCGAGCTGTTTCAGGCGAATAGCGCCATCAACTCCTGTTAGGTTTTGTTCAAGGTTTAGATCAACAAAAGCGAGTGAATAGGGCTCCTTCAACGTTATCGCGCGCTGGGCCTGTTCCAAGCTTCTCGGGGACTTTGACAGATGGGACTAGTAACTTATACATCATCTCGAGGATCCATTCGTTGTCATCAACAACTAAGATTTTTTTCGACATGCTCATTTACTGTTCTGAATAGATTCGAATTGGAAAGCCATTCACTGCAGGTTTAGTAAAAGAGAAGGAACCAGAACAGAAAAGCTCCCATCAATACGCTAAGGCCCAGCAACAATAGCCATATGGGATCTTTCTCTGAAAATTTCTTTTCTTCCGTGAGCAGATGTCTTTCTTCTGTTTGAGACACTTAAACCTCTCATTTGTTAAATAAATAGCTCATATTTTGAGTTCATTCCCATCAATCAAATTATTTGACAGACTTAATAATTGCTATTGCCAGAATTTAGTAACTTCTATGCACTTTGCTAGGAGAATATTGGAGTATTTTGGAGAACGGTGTTGCACCTGCAGACTATATTGCTGAACATAATAGCCAGATTAAATAGTGATCTTCTTGATTTCAGCTTAAGGAAACCATGCTGAACGTGCTCACTAAACTATCATCGTGGATGTTGATTGTGCTGATGATCGGACTCTTCCTAGGGTCCTGTCAGAGAGAGTCTGAAGGCAACAGCTTTCGTCCATTGGTCAAGTACTATCTCGATCAGGAGCAAACCCTTCAGCCCAGGCAACTACTTCAGCAACCCACCATGTTCAACGATTGGACTCCATCCGAATTCAATCAAATGGCATGGCGGCATGGGAATGCCTGGTTCTTCGTGGAAATACCAAAAAAGCAAACCCCAAGCGTGCTAGAATTTCAGACTCGGAACCTGATTGAATTTCAAGCCTTCCTGGTTATTCAAGGTCAGGCAATTCAACCACTACGGCCTTTCACAACAACTTTTTCTGAGCACTATTCCTTCCAGTTGAGTGATCCAAGTGCAGCTGTGCTGATCCTAGTCAAACAGCAACATGGCGGGACCATTCAAGGCTTCACCTTGTTTGAACCAGAGGCATTTGAAGATCACCATCAACTTCGTATTTTAGTGGTGGGGCTGGTGATAGGGCTGTTTCTACTGAGTTTCCTGCTCACAGCCTTAGTTGGTATGAGTCAGAACCAGTTTTGGTTGTTGATTGTGATCATCAACGGACTCTTCGGACTGCTGCTGGAAAAAAAGATTTATCTTTTGATGGGACTCTCCGTTGGCTCTGAAATCTATCTGAAATTGTTTGGTATTCAGCTCGCTGTCAATTCAATCGCTTATCTGAAGATCATTTCCCATGAAACCGGCTTGGCGAAGATTCGGTTTCAAAATCACATCCAGAATGTTCTCATCATTTCCATAGTCATATTTCTAGTGCTGGGCTTCCTAGCCTTTAACCAGCAAAGCATTTTGCATTCTGTCAATAATCCATTTCAGTTCATCGTTCTTGGATTTATTCTCGTCCATTTCTATTGCGTCATGGCACTAATTTCTATTTGGAGGAGTAGAAGCCATCTACAAGAATTTACGGTCGTCTTCACCATAATCTACTCTTTGCCAATGCTCTCCCTCTTGGCAGTCAAAGGAATTCTTCCACCAATCTTTGATGCCTGGGATGGAAACTATCGGGCTGTCATTCCGCTGATTCTATCGATCATCCTCTACAAGGACCGGGAGTTGCGGCTGCGTCGCTTGACTCATCTCCTGGAAATTCAAAATCACAATAAAGACCTGTTTCTAGCCCGTACTTCCCACGAACTGCGGACACCACTCGCCGGAATGATTGGTATGTGCGAGAGCATTCTAGAGAAAAAAGCGGGGCTGACAGCCACGTTGATTCGCAAACTGGAAGTTGCCGTCAGCAGTGGGTGGAGAATGAATCAATTGATCGGGGACATCACTGATTTTACAAACATGCGAGAGGGGAAACTGAAGCTGGAGCGGCATCCCACAAATTTCTCACAGATCTTCCAGACTATGCTCCCCTTGGTTAATCCAGCCATTGAACGCAAGCAACTGAATCTGAAGGCACAGATTTCAGACAATTTGCCAAAAATAAATGTCGATGAGAACCGCATCCAGCAGGTCTTGTTCAACCTGATCAACAACGCAATCAAGTACACCCAGGTTGGAGAGATCCGACTCGAAGCCAAACTTACTGATTCAGAAGTTTTGGTGATTATTGAAGATACTGGAATAGGAATACCCAAAGCAGAACTGAGGACAATCGAGAAAGACTATGAACGTGCGACGAATGTTGACAACATCTCTGGGATGGGGCTTGGCCTCAGTCTCTCCAAGCACATCATCGAGTTGCACCATGGAAGACTGCAGATTAGTAGCCGCCTCGGCGAAGGGACCCTTGTTTCGTTCACACTCCCCTTGGTTAGTGGCCCAGAAGTGCTTTCTCTTGAAGAAAAGAACGAACAACCCCCAATAGATGAAGCTAAGGTGTTAGAAACCTTACCCAATCATTCTGAAGAGCAAATTTTCAAGGGCAAAGCCAAGGTAGTGATTGTTGATGATGAAGACCTCAATGTTGAAATCTTTATCAATTTTCTGGAAAGTCTGGATCTGGAGATCATCAACTATTCCAATAGCAGCAGCATGCTGGAAAATCTGACAACGGATGAACCCGACCTGCTTATCCTGGACTTGATGATGCCAGATCCGGATGGGTATGCCGCCATAGAACAGATTCGAAGTGAATATTCCTCTGAGGAGCTACCAATTCTAGTGGTTACCGCGAACGAACAGGAGCGTTTGACTCACAAGTCACTGACCTTGGGAGCCAACGATTACTTGATCAAGCCCGTGGTGGCTTTGGAACTACGGATGAGAGTCAAAGCTCAGCTGAATCTGCGCCAGCGACTGCAAATGCAGGACTCACTCACAGAGTTGGAACATCAACGCATCTCCCTGATTCAAGAACACGGACGGATGGAAAAGCTGTTTGACACTGTTGACACTGCACTCGTGGTCACAGATGAACAGGACCGGATCATACTTATCAATCAAGGCTTTGAGAAGCGCAGCGGCTTGGTTGGTTCAGAACTGCTGCAACAGCACCTAGATGGCTTCTTTCAAAATGCCATTTCCAACCTCCCTCGACCCTCAGTCAGCCAACAGATCCTTACCTCCAACGACAAAGAAGAATGGCCCTGTCAGCTTTCGGTTCATTCACTGGATTTTGCTGGGAAACGTGAATGGGTCTGGACCCTTAGTGAATTTTCTGCAGCAAAAGATATCGCAGATCAATCTCTGGATCTCAAAAACGAGCCACAAAGACTTTTAGACAAATCGAATCCGGATATAATACGGAATGATCTAAGTCGTTTGCTAGAGTTGACTGCGAACTACTATCGGCTGGCTACAGGCGGGACCTTGGCAGAATTGGGAGAACAAAGCGGATATTGGCACATCACAATGAATGGGAGTACTCCGAGGGCCTACATGCTAGAGCGTTACCTCGACCCCAAGCGCTTTCCCAAGAAGCCAAATTGGGCGCCGATCATCAAAACCTGCAACTGGATACTGGAAAACTGTGAGGAGCAGCAACCACTAAAAGGAGAGATCCTTCAGTTAAAGCGGTCTGTTGAGGAGAGAATCATCTGAGTGATGGGACTCAGATGATTTACTAGTTGCGATTGTCATGGTCTGGACGGATCATCGCCTGGATCACTGCTTCCACGGTGATGCTGCCCACGATCTGACCCTGCTTGTTCTGCACCGGGACCGCTTCATGACCAGCCGAAGCCAAGCGAGGTAGTGCATCTTCAAGTGAGATATGTTCTGGAATCGCACCATCTGGATTTTCAGGCAGCCCTTCTCTTTCCATCACACCACGTACACGCAATACACGGGCTCGATTGATATCACGAACAAAGTCCATGATGTAATCGTCTGCGGGTTTCATCACGATCTGTTGTGCTGTGCCCTGCTGAACCATTCCGCCATCACGCAAGATGGCGATCTGGTCTCCCAGCTTGAGCGCTTCATCCAGATCATGGGTGATGAAGACAATCGTCTTATGCAGTTCTTCCTGAAGATCCAGTAAGATGTTCTGCATGTCTGTGCGAATGAGTGGATCCAGCGCGCTGAAGGCTTCATCCATGAGTAGGATGTCGGCATCGGTGGCCAACGCCCGGGCCAGTCCCACGCGCTGTTGCATTCCCCCAGAGAGCTTGGCTGGAAAGTGTTGTTCGTATCCGGCCAATCCTACCCGATCAATCCAACGCTCAGCCCGTTTGTGTGCCTCATCCTTTGCAATTCCCTGAATATCCAATCCGTAAGAGACATTCTCCAGTACAGTCCTGTGGGGTAACAGGGCAAAACGCTGAAACACCATTGCTGTTCGGTGCCGTCGGAATTCCCGCAGTTGAACCTTGTCCATCTGCATCACGTCTTCAGCACCGACCCAAATTTCACCAGCGGTTGGCTCAATCAAGCGATTGATGTGGCGAATCAACGTAGATTTCCCGGATCCAGAGAGTCCCATCACCACCTGCAGACTGCCCTTGGGAATTTCGAGGTTGATGTCGGAGAGTCCCAATACATGCTGGTGTTCCTCCAACAATTCCTGTTTACCTATTCCTTCTTTGACCAAAGACAACTTCTTCTGAGGGCGTGTGCCAAAAATCTTGTAGAGATGTTCGATGCGGATCAATGCTTCCGAGTCAGACACTAGGTCCTCCTATTTGATGGCGTTGAAGCCGTTTACCGAAAGCCTGTGTGACACGGTCAAAGATGATTGCCAGGGCAACAATCGCTAGTCCATTGAAAAGCCCAAGCGCCAAATATTGGTTGGAAATCGCCTGCAAGACAGGGATACCCAAACCCTTGACGCCGATCATCGAAGCAATCACCACCATTGCCAGAGCCATCATGATCGTCTGGTTCACCCCAGCGAAAATATTGGGTAAAGCCAATGGAATCTGCACGTCTTTGAGGCGCTGCCAGTAGCTCGAACCAAAAGCGTCTGCTGCTTCCAGGACTTGCTTGTCAACAAGTCGGATCCCTAAGTTGGTCAATCGTACAATCGGAGGTAGCGCATAGATGCAGACTGCCAAAAGACCCGGAACCTTACCAATACCAAGTAACATTACCACGGGAATGAGGTAGACGAAGCTCGGAATGGTTTGCATCACGTCCAAGACCGGAGTGATGGTGGCTTGCAACCGATCCGAACGGGACATCAATACCCCGATTGGGATTCCGATGCTGATGCAAATCAGGGTTGCCACAGAAATCATGGCAACCGTGGACATTGTATCTTCCCACATGTCCAGATAACCAATCAGCATGAAGCAGAGAACAGAGCCAACGACAATTTTCCAACTTCGTGAACCAAGCCAGGTCAGACCGGCAACAATCAATAGAATAATCGGCCAGGGAGTTGAAATCAGAAGCTTTTCGAAGAAAATCAGGAACTGGAGCAGAGGATCAAAGAAGTTTTCCAAGTCCTCGCCATAAGAGCGGGAAAAAGAGCGGAAACCTGCGTCAATTCCCTTGCGCAGGTTCATCAGGTCGCGACGCCCCAGAGAGGGCATCTCTTCTAAGAAGTCCATTTTTTATCTTTCCTGAAGCAGGGGAGCCTACGTGGCAGGACAATCCTACGGTAGGCCCCCCATTTCAGAATTAGAGTGCGGACTTTACTTTCTTGACAACGTCAGCTGGAACCCACTTGGTCCAGACGTCTTCTTTCGTCGCGAGGAACTCAATCGCTGCGTCTTCTCCGCTGGCTTGGTTGTCGGTCATGTAAACCAACATACCGTTCATCACGGGTCCAGGCCAAATGCGCTTGGAGAGGAAGTCCAAAGCGACTCCACCTTTCTTCTTAAACTCATCTGTCACTACGGTGTGGACCTCAGATTCTGTCCAAGCAGAGGGCTTTGGATTTGCACACTCCTGCTCCGCCTTGGCGATACATCCATCCCAGTTGTCTGCACCTGCGAATGGAGCTTCAAAAGGAACGCTTTGAAGGTTGTACTTGCCAATGATGGCCGTTGGCGACCAGTAGTAGCCGAACCACGGTTCGCCTCGCTCAGATGCCTTGGCAATTGATCCATCAAGACCAGCTGACGAACCCGGATCAACCAATACCCAACCTTTCTTCTCCATTTCGAAAGCTCGGAACATATTGATGTTGGCCAATTGGCAGCCCCATCCAGCTGGACAGCCCATGAAGGCGCCCTTACTCTTGTCTTCTGCATATGGGAATAGATCAGGACGCTCCAAGATTTTCTCAACTGTGTTCAAGTCTGGATGGTCTTTGGCGAACTGTTCTGTTACCCACCAGCCTTCACCAAGTCCGGTAATTGGCCCTTTCACTGCGGAATGTAAGCGACCTTCAGACATTGCTTTTCCCAGCGGCTCACGTACAGCGTTGATCCACAATTCACTGGCCACATCCGGATTGGCCTTCTCGTTCATGGATGTGAAGGTTGGCATCGTATCACCAGGTATGATCTCGGTCTCACACCCATATCCTTCCTTAAGAATGATTGCGTCAACATTGGCCATCAGAGAGGCTGAAGCCCAATTCATGTCGGCAATGGTAACCTTGCCACATTTGCTGTGGCCACCCGCGGCAGCTGTGCCGGCGAGTGCCATCACGCCACCAAGCGTGATGGCACTGGTCAGTACGGCGCGCAACATTTTCGATTGAAATTTGTTATGAAAATTGTGCAGAAGTGAATGAAAAGACATAGCTTCTCCTGGATTTCAGGTTATGCTGAATCAGCCGGTACCAAAGGGGTTCCCATGGAGGGGAATTCAAGCGAAATTGAGTGAATTCTGGCAGGCTATTTGTGGATCAAAAAGAGGATCTCCACAATGAAAAAAAAGAGTTCTTCTCCTAAGATTAGTTTCAATAAAATATCCAATTATTTCAATAAAATATTAAGTTTATTTTGTCGAAATATATATGCTAAGAAACTCGTCAATGAGATGCAACAATTAATTCCATTTGAATTTGACTATACAAGATTGAAAGTATGCTGTCAACTTCAGCAAGGAAATTGAAAAATTCTGAAAGCTATTTTAATGCTACATTTATGTGATAACTTTAAATTATTTCTTCAGATTAATTCTCGATACATCCCTGTTATTCATAGGGTGTAGAGATGATAGCTTGCAGAATAAAATTCTATTTTACATTAGGGTGCATAATTTTGTAATTTGTCAGAAAAATCCAAAGAAATTCCCTGGTAATTGTCTCAAATTAGTTGATCTCCCGACAAGGAACCGACCTCGCCATGCTACCAAAAAGATCTAACATTTTCTCACGCCAGGCAAAAACTGGATCATCCTCCGTCAGCAGAGGCATTGGACTAGTACAACGCGCCCACATCAGACCGCTAAACACTAGGTAGTCCGCCAGATTTGGCCGAAAGCCACCTAAGAAATCAAAGGCCTTTAGTGTAGCTCGGAGAGGATTCAATGACTTGCGGAATTCCTCGAGCTTGACTTCCTTATCAGCCACAACCTCCTCGAGTGGCATCCCAAAAACTTTTTCACGTGTTGCTCGAAAGTAGTCCTGATCTTTCTCATGAACGGTCTTGTGGATCTCATCAACAATCATCCGGCTCATTCCTGGAAACATTACTACTTCTGTCCAATGCCGTAAAAACCTCAGTTCCCCACGATGCATTTCTAGACTGTGCTCGGGATATCGTTCATCAAGATATTCAAGAATCTTCCAAGAATCTGCCAATGTTTGCTCTCCATCAACGAGTACAGGCACCCGCTCCGAATCGGCAAAGGCAATTCGGTCCTTCTCGGTCATGCGCCAAGGAATGCTCGTGAATGGCAATTGCTTGTGATGCAGTGCCAAGCGAACTCGCCAGCAGTAGGGACTGAAGACCTGATTATCATCTGTAGCGGCCAATTCATACAATTCAATCATAGTTGCTTCCTTTGTTTGGAGACGTTCTGATACAGTGACAGATTCAAACAGAATTGCTGCAGTTTCTTCGGACCGCTGGATATTCACAAGTGGGAGTTCACTTTCGCCGCAACTGCTTGACTCTTCCAACAGTGCTGCCTAGTTTTGGCGCTTGCTTTGCTACTTAGCCCAAGAAGTCATCGGCATCTCAACTTTCAATTCTCAGCCAAGGAGTTCCCATGCATATCGAACCCGGAGTTGTTCAAGGCGCCAAATTGCTACTTAGTGTTGGAACTGCACTCACCGCTGGTGGTCTGATGCTTCGTTATTGTTGGGAATTTCTGGTACAGCATGGACTGAACATCCTGCTTGGCAGGACAATCTTTACCAGTGTCTTGGTGTTCTCTTTCTTTGAGATTCTACCATCGTCACCAGTTGGAGTTTCAGAAGTCCACTTGATTCTTGGTTCCACTCTCTTTCTCCTGTTTGGTCTTGTTCCCACGGCTCTTGGTCTAGCCATTGGCCTCCTGGCCCAAGGGGCCTTGCTAGCACCATGGGATCTACCTCAGTATGGAATGAACGTTACGACTTTGCTGCTACCACTCTTTTTGGTTTCTGCCGTCGCAGAGCGGGTCATTCCCAGGCAGACCACCTACCAGGATCTGAGTTATGGACAGGTTCTACAGTTATCGCTTGTCTACCAGGGAGGAATCGTCAGTTGGGTTGCATTCTGGGCCTTCTACGGGCAGGGATTTGGAGCAGAGAACATGCTTCAGGTGCTCAGTTTTGGTGGTGCCTATCTTAGTGTGATTGTCCTTGAACCCCTGATTGATCTGGGTCTGTTGGCAGTAGTCAAAATTTTGCCAGGTCTCCACAATTCTTCACTATTCTCGAAGCGACTCTTCCAACCAGCCTGAAATTTCACCCGACAATGTTGAGAATTTTCACGCTTTTGATCTGTGCTGGAATCCTGTTGTTGCAGGGTTGCTCCTCCTCCAAGATGAAGCCTCCCAAGCAACTTCAACAGACGACAGCTTCTGTAATTCAGATTAAAGACCCTTGGGTCCGTGCCGTACCCCCCAATGCGAATAATTCTGCGATCTTCCTGGATCTCCAGAACGAAAGTGAGCAGCTGCGCAAATTGGTGGAGGTTCACTCAGAGGTAGCAGAGCGGGTAGAGCTGCACATGACCAAGGATGAAGAAGGGATGCTTAGAAAGCAACGCCTGGAGGAAGTGCTAATCCCCGCCCTGGAGACCCAGAGTTTTCATCCGGGAGGCATTCACATTATGCTGATTGGGCTGCATAGCCCACTGGAAGTGGGTCGTGTGATCAAGTTGGAGTTGGTCTATGCCGATCAATCCAAAGAGACAATCTCTGTGCCTGTGGATGAGCGCCCACTGCTACCCATCACCGCCCAAAACAACCATTCTCCGGATTCACTGACAACTCGAACGCAATAAGAATCAACCATACATGACCGCACTGACCGACGAACGCCCTTGGGGCCACTACACCGTTTTGGCCGACGAAGAAAACCACAAGGTCAAACGCATTGTTGTTCAACCTGGCAAGCGTCTGAGCCTACAGCGGCATCAGCAACGTGCAGAGCACTGGTATGTCGTCAAGGGAGAGGCCCTTGTGACACTAGATGAGTCTGAAAAAATCCTCAGCGCTGGCAATGCCGTGGATATTCCGATCCTTACAAAACATCGGATCGAAAACACCGGCTCTGAGGAGTTGGTTTTTATTGAAGTCCAAACCGGCAGCTACTTTGGAGAAGATGACATTGAACGCTTTGATGACGACTTCGGTAGAACTAGCTGACCCCTCCTTCATCTGTACTCAGTGGCCAAAAGCCTCAACTGACGGATGTCCATTTCGCTGACTGAGCGACCGCTCCTCGGCGCAGGATCGCATAGTCCGTGTCCACCGCTGGGAATAGACAGCCCGCTTCGATGATCTCTTGCAGAAACTCCTGATCTAGCGTTAGAAATCCTGCCGGTTTGCCAGCTGCTCGAATTCGCCGAATCCCTTCCAAACAGGCTTTTTTGACCTCAGGATGGCTTGGTTCTCCAGGAAAGCCCATGCTGGCTGCCAGATCGGCTGGACCGATGAAGACCGCATCTACTCCGGGTACCTGAGCAATGGCTTCCAGCTGCTCCAAGGCCTCCTGAGTTTCAATCTGCACCATCAGGCATATTTCCTCACGAGCTCGCTTCGCATAGTCTGGAATTGTTCCGTATCGACTCGCCCGGGTGATGCCGGCAAAGCCGCGAATTCCCTCGGGAGCATAGGCCACAGAAGCCGCTGCCAGTTGAGTTTCCTCAACATTCTGGACATAAGGAATCAGCAGCGACTGGACCCCACAATCGAGAAAACGCTTGATCTCAGCTGGATCCAGCGAGCTTGGCCGGACAATCGGGTGAACAGGATAAGGCGCCACTGCCTGAAGGAGAGGCAGCACCTCCTGGGGGTTCATCGGCGTGTGTTCGGTGTCAAACAAGAGCCAGTCAAAGCCACAAGCCGCCAACATCTCTGCAATATTGGAATCATTGATGGAGCACCAAAGGCCGATTTGCCGTTGTCCATTGAGAATGTTGGCTTTGAACGGGTTGGAGGGGAGTTGCATGGGAACCTTTCACTGGTAACGAATGTGTGAGAGAGAACGTAAATTTTCAGCGCTTGTGGTCGGCAGTCTCAAAAACTCCAGGTAGGCAGGGATCTGTTCAAACAACATATCCGTACCAATCTGGGTCAAGCAACCTCTTTCTCGCGCGGCTAAAACAAATGGGGTTTCTTCCTGTTTCATCACAACTTCACCAACCATCGCAGTTGGTGATATCCGGCCAACTTCAATCGGTAATGGATCACCAGGCTCCATTCCCATCGGGGTTGCGTTCACTACGATTTCAAACCTACTAGGATCGTTACTGCCCAACTGAATCGGCAACGTCGGAAAGAACTGCTGGAGCCGACTAGCGAGTTGTTCCATCACCTCTGGGCGGTTATCATATAGTGCCAAGCGCCCCACTCCAGTCTCTGCCATGGCAAACGCAATCGCAGAGCCCACACCACCTGAGCCGATAACCAATGCAGAGGCACCCTGGGCAGGTCGTCCCTTGCGTGCGAGCCCGCGCACAAAACCCTGTCCATCAAACATGTCCCCAACTAACCGACCATCTGCTTCTTTACGGACAGCGTTGCAGGCTCCACAGACTTGAACGGCAGTACTCACCTCATCAAGCATTGCCACAGTGCTCACCTTATGAGGCATGGTGATCAATGCTCCAATAATATTCTGCAACTGAAACAAGGATTTGAAAAACCCCGGATAGTCCTCACCTTTGCACCCCATTGGCACAACCAAGGTGTCAATCCCTTCTTGTTCAAAATAAGGGTTAAAGATCATCGGAGCCTTAAAGCTTCCTGTGGGCCAACCAATATGCGCAATCAAGTTGGTATATCCAGAAATCAACTGGGTCATCAGTCCTTTCTTATGCTTAATTTTTATATTCTCGTGTGGCCAAAAACACCTTCAAACAATTACATCTGCTCCAATTCACGGGCCTGCATCGTCAATCTGATCTGAGCATTTGGTGCTCCATACCCCCGATAACCTGCTCGCTGAACAAATTCAAAACAGAAGCGTTTCTCAAACAAGCGGGTATAGAGTTGATAGAAGTATCCGTGCTCGTCTTCATCATAAAGAATGTGGTGAGTCTGCAGCTGTGTAATAAGCTCTGTAGACAAACCGAAACGTGGAGCCAGATCATCGTAATAATGACCGGTAATTTCCATGACCTCTGTTCCCTGTTGTTCCAGATATTTTGCCAAGGCAAGGATGTCGCTAGTTTCCAGCGCAATATGATTCACCCCAGATCCTCGATAACGTGATTGAATCTGACCAACCACGGTCTTCTCTGCCAGGGTACTGTTCAGTGTCATTGCCAGCGAACGATCTTCCACTTCCATCACCTGACTTTTGACCAAACCCAAGGGATCAGGGAGACTCACCGAAGGAGAAGCCTGCATTTGGAAGAGAGCCCGATAGAGCAATGTCGCTTCCAAAACTTGGTCTAAAGGCAGAGTTGTCGCAACATGATCCACCCTGGATAGATATGAGTTTCGATCGACCGAATGATAAATAAACTCCCTCTCCCAATGGGGAGAGGGATCGTTGGAATCCACCAGATAGAGCAAAGCTCCTGTGGGTCCAGTAATCGCTGCAATCCCATGAGTATCATACTCTGGATCCACATATTCAACCTGATAGCCCAACTTGGTAGCTCGCTCAAGCAATCCAGGGACAGCTGGACAGCTCAGCCCATAGGCACAGACAGACAGTCCATGTTCTGTGTGATATCTCTGCGCGAAACTCTGAGACTCACGATTGATGACCAAGCGGATGCCGTCCTGTTGCCAAAGCTCCACTCGCTTGACCTTGTGGGTGGCAACATGAGTAAATCCTGTCTTTTGAAGAAAACTAGCGAACTGTTGGTGCTCCGATTCATCGACAGCAAATTCGATAAAGTCCATACCTATCGGCTGGTCAACCTTTGGTAAACTCCGACTCTTCGTCATCACCTTGGACGATGACTCGGTCTCCTGGGCGATGTAGACGAGAGAGCGGTAGGCATCACGCGCATGACGGAAAGGATCACTGGCCCGGAATTGATCGTTGAAAATCTCCAACGAAAACGGCCCATCAAAACCCGTCGCTCGTAAGCGTTCCATGAAAGTCTGTAAATTTAGTTCTCCCTGGCCTGGGAAACAGCGGTGGTGACGACTCCAGGAGAGAGGATCCATGGTCAATTGAGGAGCATCCGCCACCTGAACCAGGAAGATTCGATCTCCAGGGATGTTGACAATGCTATCCAGCTCCGTCTGGCGAGAGAAGATGTGAAAGGTATCTAGTGTGAGTCCCAGGGCAGGGTGGTTGGCTCGGCGGACAATTTCCCAGGAGTCCCGATAGTCATTGACGTGCTGACCCCAACTCAGTGCCTCATACGCGACTCGCAAGCCTTGCTTGGCAGCCAATTCAGTGAGTTCAAAAAGATCTTCTGCAGCCCGCTGGATGCCTCCTATCGCTTTGGGAGAGACATTGCTGCAAATCATCAGCAAGTCGGTACCAATTTCTCGCATCAACTCAAACTTCTGTTCTGCCCGGGCAAATCCACGGCTTCGCAGGGGTTCTGGCATTCCCTCGAAATCTCGAAACGGCTGATAGACTAATGCTTTCAGTCCATAATCGGCTAGTAATTGCCGTAGCTCACCCAGATTACCATCATGCGTGATCAGATCATTCTCAAAGATTTCAATCCCTTGAAAACCAGCCTTTGCAATGGCCTCGATCTTTTGTCGGAGGGTTCCTGACAGGCAAACGGTCGCAATGGAATACTGCATCAGTGGTCCTAGCTCGATGGTTTGAGGAACAAGTGTTCCCCTAAGTAACTGATTGTGACCCCAGATGCCAGTGGGAAGGTTGAACAGGCCTGAATTTTCAGAAGGCTTTTGCTTCTGGTGTTGAAACAGGAGGGATCAGGAGACGAAGGTATCTGATATTTCAGCAGCTAACCTGAGCTCTGAGTTGACGCAGGATTTCACCTAATGATTTGCCGTTAACATAGGTATAGGTAATCAGGGAGCGCCTAAATTTCTCACCAACCAGCTTGATATTTTTTTTCTGCATCTCTGCAACTGTTGCCTCCCAAAGTTGGGACTGCCACTTGGCATCTTTGAAGCAGTTGGGATCCAGCCGCAATAGTGATTTTTCCTCAAACTCTCTCAACTGAACCATCAGTTTTGGCAAATGGAATCCAAAACTTTGTGCTTCCTTGCTGGGGACTCCTGCAGCATAGCCCATCTCACAGAGCCCCTGTCTGAAACACTTAGAAACCACCATATCCTCAAGGATGACCGTATTTGCTTGAATAGTCTGTGGAATCCACAAACCAACAACGATTAGAAGCAAAAGCATTAGCCTGCGACCTTGACGATGAGAATTCATTTCACCTTCATTTATAATGGTTATTAGACAGTTCCTTAGAATTTGCTGTGATAGCATTTCACTCCGGAAGCGTCGATCGCAATCTTAGGTAACAAGATTATAGAAACACTAGGGCCAGAAGTTACGGAATTATAAGGAGTCGGTTGTCTCTCTTATAGAGTGATTTTCTAATTCCTCATTTTCTCCAGGTTCAGGCAAGGCAGCTGGACTTTCACGTTCTTCTTCCTCTTCTCCCTCCCACAAACGAAACTGGTGTACCACCTCCAACAACTCTTCAGCCTGCTGGGATAACTGTGAACTCGACTTCGCGTTCACCTCTGAAAACTGTGCATTCTCCATTGTCATCTGGTTCAACTCCTCCAACGCCTGGTTCACCTGACGGATCCCCTGTGACTGCTCCTCTGCGGCATGACGGATCATCTGCATCATCTCTGCTACCGACTCCGTTGTCCCAAAGATCTCTTCCAATGAACCCTGGGCCTCACCCAAGGTCTTCCTCCCAGATTGAACCTTCTCCACCGAAGCTCCTACTACCCTGGCAATCTCTTCGGCTGACTCTGCTGTCTGGGCTGCCAACTCCTGAACCTCCTGGGCCACCACCGCAAAGCCTGCTCCATGCGCTCCTGCTCGTGCTGCCTCAATCGAGGCATTGATCGCCAACATCCGCGTTTGGGCTGCAATCTCACTGATCAATGAAGTGATCTGTGTCACGTTCTCTGTCGAGGACTCAATCTCAGCCATCATCTTCGAGAAGCGCTGCATCTGTTCACTGCTGGTCTGTGCCTGACGGCTCATCTGCTGGCTCTCCGTACTCGCCCGAGTCGAGAGTTCATGATTGTGCTTGGTCTGGGCGTTCAGTTCTACCATTGAAGAGCTGATCTCTTCCAGCGAAGCTGCCTGGGTGGAGGACTGCTCGGCCAACTGTCTCCCGGTACTCTCCAACACACTTGATTCCTGCTGGACCTGCCGGGAGGACCACTCCACGTGCTGCAGGGCGCTATTGAGTTGAGAGACCATCTGACGCATTGCTTCGGCCATCTGGCCAATCTCATCTTCCTGCTCAACATCAACTTGTACGGTCAGGTCCTGCTCTTCGGCAATGGTTTGCAGGGCCAGGGCAGTCTGGGTGACTGGCTCCGTGATGTTACGGGAGAAGAAGAGGGCCAGTTGGACTACCAGGACCACAACCCCCAACAGCAGGACCAACACTACCAGGGCAAGGATCCAGACAGGGCGCAGGACTTCAGAAGCCTGGATCTCGGTGATCAGGGCCCAGGTTTGATCATGGACATTAATCGGAGAGAAGGAAGCCAGCACCCAGTCGCCATTGTAGTTTTGATAGAGACCAGTGTCACTCTGACCCGCTAGGGCCAAGCGGACTGGCTCGGTGTCAGCCCCATTGAGAGAGACTTCTCCGCTGAGAGAGGAGGCCAGGTTACGGTTGGGATCACGG
>Ga0233439_10001671_pt1 | contig 27434 bp, 50 predicted proteins | sample SI_123_September_6_FD_182713 | JGI IMG/M metagenome (GOLD analysis project Ga0233439, IMG submission 182713) | Seawater microbial communities from Saanich Inlet, British Columbia, Canada - SI_123_September2016_100_MG | ecosystem: Environmental > Aquatic > Marine > Inlet | place: Canada: British... | reverse complement strand
TCTGATGTCTCGGTTAGCGTAAGTAGCCGCATCATATCCTTCAGCACGGGAGGCGGGAACTCGGTTAGCCTTGTAAGCAGCGTAAATTGAACCTCGATGGTTGCGTCCGTTGGTGCCGTCCCAACAAATATGAACTGGAACTTTCCCGTATCCTGCATCACGGATTCTCATTTGCAAGTAGTTGAGATCTTGAAAAAAGGTTTTCCTAACTTTGTTAAGAAATAGTGCATAATTCATTTTACCTTGCTCAACGCGTCTCATCCAACGAGTAAATCTGCCTTTAGGTGCCCAATGTTTAGCCAATCGGGAAACAAAGAACCCGCCATCAACAATAACCATTTTTTCAGTCAAAATAAAACCTCAAGGTGGTGTAGGCAGCATTCCCATGCTTTGAAGAATCTGTTCGGTTTCAGAAAGTAATTCTTGTGGAATCCAGTTTTTGTCATAGGCTATCCACAAACCAGTAGTAACTTTGATATCGCAGCCACAATCAGAAGGAGAAGAACAATTAAAGAGTCCGTGGAAGCCTTCTGAATCTACCCACTCTTCCAAGAATTGTAATTTCCAACTACAATGTGGACAGTTCATAATTTATAATGCAGACCCCACCTACTTATAAGTTCTTATCAACTAAGGAACATATACGTTAGCAAACCACCGGCTACTACTATGCCGGTTAGAACTTTAAGAGGGTCAACTTCAGTTTGGATACCTGCTGAAGCAAAACCTGCCTGAACATCTTGAGTCAATTCGCTAACCTGAGCGGGCACCTCTCCCATATCTCGGGAAAATTCATCCCAGCCATCGGGTTTGGGAACATTGATAGTCCATGACTTGTTTAAGTTAGGTGTAGCACAATCAGAAGAGGATCCCAAAGTTTTGGTCGTAACTTTCCATGTGCCGGGGCGTGTGATCTTAAACATTTTAGTAATGGGTTCAAAGAGCAAAGTATCACCAGAAAGTTTCTTTTTAGTGCCTCCAGCCATATCGGTTTGATAGACTTGTTGACCATCACAAGTAATGGTAACTCGGATTTTATGGGAACTACCATTCGAGTTGTGGTATAAAGTTCCCCAGATATCATCAATACATTCGGCACCGGTATCAGGGTCAGAGTAGTTCCTCGGTCGTAGCGATCTGCTCGACGCACGATATTCTTCAGCACAGAAGGGATTATACTTTCCACAAAATGCCTCACCAGCGTCGTCAACTAAGTCAACATATCCTTGAGCAAATCCTGAGGAAACTGCAGCATCACCGATGGTGCTACCCTGACCAATTGGTGAACCTTCTTGTGCCAGAGCACCGCCAAAACCTCCGGTAACGGTAGTATACCAATCAACAGGATCAGTAACAATTTTGATTCCTCCTGAAAGAACTTCGCCCGTGGTCTCCATAGCATTGTTAAGCCACTCACCAATACAACCTAATCCGGAAGTGTCGGTGCCAACAAAAGAAACTACGATGTTATCTGTGCCTGCAGTTACCTTGTTATCCTCATCGTAATCTACGGTGTAAATCCAGACTTCTTGTTTTGAATCACATAGCACAGTAGAACTGGTGCTACCTGTGCCTTTACTACCAACTTGTGTTAGTTTAGCACCCAAGACATCTTTTTCAGCATTTTTTGTGACACGAAGCCCCCAATCAAAGGGATTATTCATCTGAATTACCTCCAAGAATGGTCCACAATAGCAATCCTACAACAAGGCTACCGCCAATAGCGGCAGGCCAAAAGTTTTGAAGGGCTTTTACTTTATAGGATTCTAAAACTTGGGGGTTATTAAGAATGGAGTTCATTCCTGAACCCGATGATGACACGGCTTCTTCAAAGCCCACATCGAAAGAATAGGCGTGATTAAAACCAGTAAGTGGAAAAGAACAGCCATATTTATTGGTATCAATGGCTCCGAAACCTTCTATCAAATATTGTTTAGAAAGAATGCCGATATCAACCGCAGCAGTAGCAGTGGCTCCGATAGCAAAGGCAGTTGCTAATCCACCTGTGGCTACTGTGGCAGCAATAACTAAAGATATTTCCACGGCAGTCGGAAGAACTTCTTCTAACAAAAATTTATTTCTTTTTTCCGTGGTGGATCTTTCTCCCATCCCGCCATAGCCGTAATGAGCAACTAATGTGTATTCAGAATCGGGCCACCGGGGGCTGAAATCAATACTTCCTGTGGCTTTTCCTTCTGCATCCGTAGTAACTACATCAGACCAAACAGAGACGATAGCATCAGAAACATTGAGTTTTTCTTTAACCTTGTTTTCGATGAGTTCGGTATCTCCTCCGGCAACGGCTTGCAGTTGCTCATCTGTAAGTTCCGTGAGAATAATGTCAACAAGTCGGGTGATGTAGGCCACATCAAGATAGGTCAATTCCAATTGCACTCTATCGGAGGCTCGCTTCTTTTTATCAGCGTAGGTAATGACTTCCCACTCTACCTTAGAGCCGGGTGGAACGTCACTCCAGAAAGCGACTTGGTCTCCATCGTTGGAACCTGTTCGATAACTTGGGGATGAACCTGCGGGAGTAACAATACGAACTTTAGATTCAAAATCTGTTTTACAGGCTAACTCTCCAGACTGTTCTAAAGCCCAACCTGTAAGTCCAGAACCTTCAAGTTTGCGAGAAACAACTTGTCCTTTTTGGGTAGCCCACGACACGATATCACTCTCCGGATGGAAGAACTTTGCTAACAAGGCTCCAGACTATAAGTCCGGCTACACCAATAGCAGCAGTTCCCAAAAGAGCAATACGGTTACCAACCTCTGCGACACATTCGTCAATCTTTTCAGCGAGTTCATCTCCTTCGAGATCGGGATAGGCTTCCTTCATCTTATCTCCACAAGCACCGGGGTCTAAAGCACTACCTCCACCAGTAACGTTATCTACCAATCCCATGGCAACATTGTTGAGAATCCAAACACCAGCACCCATAACGGCTAATTTAGTAGCACCGGCACCGGCTTTTTTGGCAACAACCTCAAGCGTTTCCTTTTTGATAAGTTTCTTGGTAGTAGCACCTGTAGCCGATTTTACTGATTCAGTAAGGGCTTCTTTGTAGGCTTTTTGAATGACTTCGCTGCCGGCATCGCTACTAACTTCTTTTAAAACCTTTTGCATAGCGGCATCTTGAGCCTGTTTAGAAACTTTCTGACCTAATTCATCAGTAACTTGTCGAACAATTTTTTCGTTGGCTTCTTTGATAAACTTTTTGATGGCTTGTTCGCTGGCTTCACCGAGGACATCCTCTGGACCAGTGCGAAATAGCCTTGTATGGTTCGATGCTTGCACCTGACCCCAAACGTGACTCATAAGAAAACATTGATGCTACGACTACTTATAGTTTGGCGTTATGGTTACTTATATTTTGGGTATCGGTCCAAATCATCTGGGTCTCGAATAATGGGTCCGGCCCGCTTGGGGTGTTGGGTGGAATGCCAACCCCATTTTCTGTCAGCAGCCTTACGACCATCAGATTTCCAACCTTCACATTCTCGTCTTTTTCTACGGAATCTGTGATCTAATTCATCGAGTTCAATGTAGTGTCTGGGTCCATGATGACGGGATTTCAAAATGCCGGGGTTGAAACCATTAAAGAAAGTGCGTCCACAATCAGGACACTCCCAATTATGGGTTTCATAACAAGCATTACAAATAGGTCTATTGGCATCTCGGTGAAAGATTTCTCGGTCGGCTCCGCTATTGCAAAGGGAGCATTTGAAATCAATCCAGAAACGGTCGTCTTTTGGATCACTCATCGAAAAACACCCAACGGGTCAAGTCTACGTCTTCAAGACCCTGATCAACCTCGTTGAGATGGAGAAACAAATCACCCATGTTATCAAAAATGTAATTGTGGTTCATAACTCCATAAAGCCAGAGAGAAACATTCTCTTTACCATTAGCAGCAAAGACAAAGGTGGGTTTCTTTTGATGAAGAGCGTTTTGCAATTCCCAAATAGTTCCAAAGGGTTTGGCTTCCATATCAATGTAAACGATAACGAAATCGCTACGGTCAAGCATACGCAAGTCGATATGAGCAATACCTTTCATGTAGGTAGTTAGTTCGTCAAACTTACGTTCTTCTTTTAACCTCATAAGGTATTTCTTCTCATCACCAATTTCACGATACTCGGCTTGGTCAGTAGGTTTATCACATGGATCCATAGCAACAACGCCTTTTTGTTCCAGCCACAATTTGGCTCGGTTTCTCCAACCAACACCATCATCAGCAGCGTGGTCAATAGGTCCTGCCAAATAACATCGAAGTCCTTTTAGTTTATTATTCAATCCAACCACTCCATAACGGCTTGACAATTAGGATTAAGGCAATAACTGGTTTTGACACCCAATGAAATTGTCGGTGGACTCCACCGATGTTCATGAGCACCATCGTCCTGTGGAATTGGAACGGTCATTCAACAACCCTCCAAATAGTGGTGTTGAACTCAGCGATGTAAGCATCGCCGGGAAGATTGTCTGCTTGATTATCAGAACCCTCTGAAAGAATCTCAATAGTGTGATTGCCAGAAGAGTTAACCATCCATGTGTAATTACGAACATCGTCAATTTGTTGAACTGAAACATTCAGTCCGGGGCCAACAATAGAAAGGTTCACATAACCTTGGTCCCAAGCCACAGGCTCATGGAATCTTGCTTGAAGGATAAGTTTTACTTCAGTCCCATTTTCAAAATAAATCTCAGTAGTGTTTCCATGCCCCATTGGGAGAACATTTTCAAACTGGAAAGCATTTAAAAAATCATTATATTCTGCTTCCATCTGTGGCTCTGGAATGACGGGTTCAATATCGTCTTGCAAACAACCGGCCATTGAAGAAATCAATAGGAACACAAGTGCGTGGGCTAACTTCATAGTAACCGATTACAGAGACCACCCTTATATAGTCTTTCTCTTTTTTCGGACAATTTTAACTTTCACGGGTGCGAGTGGTGGAAGAAAACGTTCCGTAGAGCAACGTTGATGGACTCGACGGAATTGAAGATAATGGGAAACCTCACCCGAATCAATAAGTTGTCCACAGACCATACAATTTTCGAGCATATGGTAAAGTGAAGTTAACAACTACTTATACCTTATGGTGATAATGCCACCGGCCGATTCAATTTCGAGGTTAGGGGAAGCCTTTAGGTCTTTGATAACTTGGCTGGAAACTCCCATGCCCATAACTTGGGTAGCCGTAGCCATTCCGCCGGGGATAACACGAACTATGTCGCTCATAATGTCGTTAACTGGGCCACGGCCAGTTATGTTGATTGTCTTAACCATACGCCATCCAGAACCGGGAGATTTGTTTGACTTCTTGACTAAACCGCTGCTTGGTTCGACCCACAAATCAGCCACATACTTGTTGTTGTCCATAACTTTAGGCTGAGGTGCTCTTGGAATTCTTTTAGGTCCTTTGTCAGTTGGTTTGCCGCTTTCGCCTGATTCTCCAGACTCTCCGGACTCTCCAGATTCTCCCGATTCACCGCCTTGACCTTGGCCTTCGCCGGACTCTCCGCCTTCGCCTTCGCCTTGGCCTTGGCCTTGGCCAGATCCACCGGGTCCACTTCCTCCAGATTCACCGCTTTCGCCTGATTCTCCAGACTCTCCAGATTCTCCGCCTTCGCCTTGACCCTGACCTTCGCCGGACTCTCCGCCTTCGCCTTGACCTTGGCCTTCGCCAGATTCACCGCCTTCGCCTGACTCTCCGCCTTCGCCAGATCCTTGACCCTGTCCTTGACCTTGGCCTTCGCCTGATTCTCCTCCTTCGCCTTGGCCTGACTCTCCGCTTTCGCCGCCTTCGCCGCCTTCGCCAGATCCTTGACCTTCTCCTGATTCACCGCCTTCGCCTTGACCTTGGCCTTCGCCTTGACCTTCGCCTTCGCCGGATTCTCCACCCTCGCCTTGGCCTGACTCTCCGCCTTCGCCTGACTCACCGGGCTCTTGACCTTCGCCACCGCCAGATTCTCCGGATTCTCCAGATTCTCCAGATTCACCGCTTTCACCGCCTTCGCCGCTTTCGCCTGACTCTCCACTTTCGTTTCCTTGACCAGATTCCCCTGACTCTCCGGGTTCTCCTCCTTCGCCGGGTTCTTGGCCTTCGCCTGATTCTCCGGGTTCGCCTTTGCCCGTATCTTCTCCAGAACACTCTGAGCATTCTTGATTAGGTTTTGGGGCAGGTTTATCGCAGTTATCATTACTACATTGTGGAACTTGGAATGGGCCGGGTGGGTCCCAAGTAATAAAATTACCAGAATTATTGATGTCAATTTCTTCAGCCTTGTATTCATAGCCTCTTGAAGCACAAGTGCCACAGGTGCAAGGACAACATTTTTGTGCTCTTTCGTGTCCTACTTGATGGCGATAGCCACAGTCAAAACAATTGTCACAGCAACCCACAGCCATATCTTCATCTTCATGGGCAGTATGACATTTTTTACATTGGTAAACTAAATCATCACCTATGACTCTAACATAGTGTTCTTTAGAACCATCAATTACAACATCCGTTTCTGCACTCTTTTCATCTACCTCGGGGGAATTGCGGGCCGCTTCAACTTTATCAGCAGAACGATATAGGATTTTAATAACAGTTCCTTCTTGGTAGACTTCGAAAGCAGGTTGTGCACGGAGTTCATCTATAACATCATCATTATCGAGGTTAGTGTAAATCAATTCAGCAGGTCCTGCGATAACGGCTGCTCCTTTTCTCTTTAGAAGGACGGCTAATGATTCCATGGTGTCTTCACAAATGTCTCCTTCGATACTGATTCGATAAACTTGTCTCCAGCCAGTGCCGGGTGAATTATCTCCTGTGCGGATCGCTCCAGAAGTGGTGTTAACCCATCGATTGGTTTTCTTCAAATCATCTGGTTCAGGTGGATCGTTTTCGTCGTTTTCGCCTTCGCCACCCCCGCCGCCGCCGCCGCCGCCGCCGCCGCCGCCTCCACCGCCGCCTCCGCCACCTTTGCAGTTCTCACAAGAGGCAGAATTGGGCGTCCAAGGTCCTGTGGGGTCCCAAGAGATTCCTTCAGCAGCAAACTCAGTTTGCATATCGTGAAGTTTCAAAACTAATTCACAAAAGTTAACTTGTCCTTTTACGGTTTGGATTTCTTCAGTATTGTCTTCAGTCATAGCCATGAAAAGTTCGGTAGCCGCATCAGTAAGATTTTCCATAATTTCTTCACGAGTGGATGATGCAGCACGGTAACGAGCCTCTCGATAGATGTCCATCAATTCAGGGTCGTCAAACATATCATTCATTTCTTCATTAAGAACATATGACCATGCATCAGGATTATCAATTTGTTTTTGGGAGAAGAAATAACCTTGAACTTTACTCAAGTGGTTAAGAAGTTCTTCACGGTTAATTTGGCTATCGCCACCCATTTCCATCAAAAGTTGGGAAGCACTCGGGAAGGTAGAATCATTATCTCGAATAAAGTTAGCCATAGACTCAAGTTCAGCCATGGTAATTGATTCATCACGGGGGACCCATCGCCCAGAGTTATCACGGGGCTGATTAGAATTGTAATTGGCTTCAAAGTCCATACTTTTGAGTTATCGCCACTACTACTTATACTTTACTTTTCTTTTAGTATCCATTCGTGCCAGTAAGTTCCTTCCCAACCATCCCATTTAATTTGAAGAACGAAGTGATATTTGGGCCTACAAATATTGCAATCAATAAATGGTTCATTGTCCTCATCACGAAGATCTCCAATGACTTCTCCGTCTCCACAAGGACAATAACGGCTAATAGTAAAGGTGCCCATCAGCAAAAACTGTTCGCTGTTTAACTATTTATCTTTTTCTATTCATCATCTATCAAGTTGGGGTGCATGTCCCACCACTGATCGTAGTAATGATAAATTGGAATAAAACACAACATGGAGTAAATAGTTAGGGGACCCATTAAAGTAAGATAATCCATTCCAGTAAACCAACACCAAAGCAAAGCGAATGGTTGAAAGGCAACTGTCCCGTAAATTGGTCTGATGACTGACTTTGCCCAAATTTTCATTTAAAATCACTCCTTGTCTTCAAGACCCATGTGGGGCAGGATAGCAAGTTCCTTGCCCTTGGCCTCAACCATAACATCGATAATATTGCCATAGGTGTCTGGAATGGCGTTGATAAGAACTGAGTGCTTAGGTGTGGGCTTGTCGTTACCGACATGCAACTCGTGAGACTCGGAATAATGGACAGTAGGGATGATGTCGTCGGGCCAAGTGCTGATAGCCAACTCAAGTGCTTGTTGCTCGGACAAGCCACCAGTGCAAAAATGATGGTGATGATAATCGAAAACAATTGGGATGCTGGTATTCTTGAAAACGTGCTCATGGAGGTCGGCAACAGAATAAAGTGAGGCACGGTCGTCGTTCTCAACAGTCAGACGAGAAAGGGTGGATGCAGAAAGTCGATAAGCGTTGCGACAGAAACGAGCAAGGGCTTGGTCAGGCTCACCGTAAGCACCACCAACATGAATATTGATCTTGCAGTTGTGGTTAGCAGGAAGACCCATGCGGTCGCAAAGGTCAGCAGTAGCGTTGAGTTCACGAATAGCCTTGACAACAACGTCGGCATGAGGTGAAGCGAGAACATTGAAAGGTCCGGGGTGGAAACTAAGACGATGGTCATGGGCAGACACAAACTTACCGATAGCAGCGAGAGCCTCGGAAATAGGGTGATACTCATCGAGATCGTCAATACTGTAAGCAAACTCGGGATGGGATAAAAACGGAATCATGTCGGAAGACATACGAAACAAACGAATACCCTGTGATTCGTTCCACTGAAGAATAGAAAGTAGGTCAGTAACGTTGGCATAAACTAATGAAGCAATATGTGGGATACCCTTGTCCTTGGCAGTTGCCAAACGACAGGTGCGGTTGGTAGTAACCCGTTGCTTTTTGGGAACGGTCTCGCCACCGAGGGTGGAATTGATACAGGCATAACCGAGTCTACGAATAGTCATATTGTTCCCTCAGTGTAACACCCTTATAAAGACTTCGGTCACTTCCAATATTGTGGAACATAAGAACCAGTATTTCTGTCGAAGTGCATAAGCACTAATTGGTCAGAAAGTTCATGGCCATAATCTTCCCATGCTTTCAAAAAGGAAAGGGTAGCACTGGTTAGCCCAGTAAGGTAAAGATAGAAAGTGCTGGCAACTTCGTTATCCAAATCATATTCAACAACCCCATTGATCCAATTGGCGGCTTCTGCATAAAGGTCATCAAATGCTAATGGGTTTTCGATAGCGGTGGGCCAAACATAACCGTCAACAGGTATCTCGTGGCGGCCAGCAACTAATCCAACATGAAGTTCGCTCATAATTTGGTATACCTACCACCATCTTTATATAGTTGATGGGAGTAAAAGAAATTATGGGAGTTTTGACATTACAACAGAATACTCTCGAACAAAAAGGAAAAATAAGTGTAGTTATTCCTTTACAGTGGATGCACAATGTATTAAACGATCCCATATTAGGCCGTGCCGAAATTCTAAGTGATATTTTAACTATGTTGAGTGATGAGGATTTAATTACAACAATTGATTGGGCTGACTATGGTATTGCAGGGGTATCTTCGGGAACTATCGCGGCTCCTGCTGCTGCTAACATGAATGCCAAACAACTAACAGATTATATTACCTTCATGGTTGATGTAATCTGGCAATCTTTGAAATTACTGCCAATAACCATTGAACAAGTTAAAGAAAGTTTTCTTAAAAATGTTCCCTATAAAGTTTTAACTGGTTGGGACTTAGGAGTGGGTATTTCAAATTGGACTGGACTGATCCAGTTATTGAGAAAATATCCTGAGATAAGTAAAATACGGGTTGAAACTGAGGAAGATGATATGTTATTGCTTTTAGGTGGTGCAATAGATAGGGAAAAATCTTTGCGTGTTCATAATGTGGATGGATGGCATCAAAAAAAGAGTTATTATTCTGGGACCTCCCACGATGATTTTCAAACATTTATCAGTAGCGTATCAGTTTGGCCAAATGCTCTTTACGAGTTAGAAACAGAAAGGCCATTTCGTGCAGCAATAAATAAGGTGATACTATGAATGGAATTATCAATTGGCTACGAAGCAACAATGCCTTTATCGTTACTCTACATCTTCACGGGAATCCTGCTGGCCATATGCAAATCTTTCGTGAAGATCAAGAAGGTGAGGGTGCAATTGCTCCTTTTCAACAATGGATTTTCGATAACGTTATAGGTGCTCAAGAGGCTGCTCAAGGAATTGTTCAAGCAATAATGAGTAAGGCAGAAGAAAAAAATAGTAAACTCGAACTTAAAGTTCGTGAAGATATTATTAAGAATAGTCGGGATGTAGTTTTGTGTTTAGATTTGCACGATACTGAGGACGACGCCATTCAATATCGCCTCCACGTTACTTCTTTTAAACAAAAACCCAATGGTGAATGGATTTAAGCAAATAATTTCACGGCTGCAAACCAAGTAGCAGGAACGGAGTCATCTCCTATGGTCCACAAGCGGTCCAGCCGATTGGCAAACCCATTAGCCACTCCACGAAACTGGCTGGAAGTCTGCTCTGGGAGAGCGGGACTGAGGTGTGGGGCAGACTCCAAGATTTCGGACCAAGCCTTGTGATCCCGAGGGACTGGAGGGTAGGGAAATCGCTGGGTGATTCTGCTAACTCGCTCCAAATCCTGATGGCTGTCGGAAGGCTGTCTGGTGACTTGCCCTCCTGCATTTTCTTGAGTGTTCTCTTCAGACCAGAAGGGCCCTTCCAATCTCGGTGTCCGGGGGTTGGCCACAGGTTTCCCACTGCTATCTCGGGTGAGTGATAAGAAGAGTCGTCTACGTCCATGCGGGAAGCCGAGTTGTCTTGCGGAGATCTCTTCTGCTTCCACTTGGAAACCCATGGATTGAAAACGGCTAACTGCTCCAAGGAATGATTTAGATCTGATAAATTCGGAACGAGTCTCGAAGAGGGCTCGGGGTGCTTCAACCCCTGCCAAGATTCGACAGACGGATTCCAACATAGTGGTGTCTTCAAATCCCTCGGAGAGAAAGACTCCAGTGATGAGATCCACTTTGCCACACCACGGTATGCAGTTGAAGGTTTCAACCTGATCCCAGATAGGAAACTCAGGTAAGTATCCGCTTTCAATGTTCTTGATGAGGGTGGCCACTGCATAAGACCGGTTCTCGATGACACAGACGGGGCGGAATGTGGCTCCGTAAGCCATTCCGAGTCCCAAGAGGGAGCCACCACTTGCGGGACGAATAGCCAAGACATCCATATTACCCAAAGATTGATGATACACACCACCTACTTGTAGTTAACTATATGTAGTGGGAATACTAACTATTTATTATGGTTAATCGACGTGATGGTAAAGCGTGGATAAATCCCATTTTAATGAAGTTAGGGAGGGAGTTCGTCAGGCAGCATCCAAAAATGGCTGGATGGGTGGAAAATGATGTTAGAATGGACCCCGGTGCACCGTTCAGAGATGAAGTGGTAGCGGCTTTATTGATTGCCCTTAATTATAGAACCAATGCAGAACCACTTATTCAAACACACCAAGAGATGATGTTCTCTATGGCAATTCCTCCGGATTTGGCATATGCTTTGAATAAGTTTTTGCACGGAGAAACAATTCTCTTATCAAAATTGGGCAGGCAAAAACATGATTTTTATGGTGGGAATTATGACGAATTGGTTGCATTGTCTACCCTCGTTGATGATGATGATATGGTAATCGGGGTCGATTTTGCCAGAGTCAAAAATGATGATGAACTTTCGTGGGAAGATTATAGTTGGCCTGCATTTACTTTTGATAACCAGATGGGTTTTTACCAATCGATCAACTATCGAAAACTTAAGCCTTTTCGATGAGAACTCCAGAATACTTTAGCCTTAGCAAAAGTTCTGATGCCTTACTTTTAGCATCTGCATAAGTGCCGTTGAAATGATTCCAAAGAATCCAGTTACCGTCTAAATACCCTTTTATTGCCCATTTTTCCATTTTAAATACCTCCGTGTCTTCAAGACCCCATTATACGTTTCCAGATGCTGTTTCGAGGGGCAGAATCTGTTTTTTCAAGATCATTTGAGCGGATAGGTGGAGATTCACGAAGTTGGTTTACGGAATCATAAGCATCACCATTTTCTTTTGCTTTCTTATCTTCGTAAGGGGCGGCGACTCGTCGATACAATTCTAACTTAGCACATTCCAATGCCCCAATCAAATCATTTAGGCGAGCATAGCGAATACCTTCATCAGTAGTAAGGTAAGCATCGCAAAGACGAGTGATAGTATAGTTTAGATCACCCATGCTACTCAGAACTTCTCTTAGTTGTTCAACCAAGGGGTCAATTTCATCTCTTGTTTCATTATCAATATATGGCATTCTAAATCAACCTCCAACAATCCCAAACAATCCAAAAACAATGATAACAATAAAAAACAATGACCTAAAATATTTCCTAAAAGTAAACAATGGTATCTCATCCCAAATATCCAAAGGTGCTCTTGCCATATTAACCCTCATCCCATTCCTTGATGGCTTCAGAGTTAGCCATGTCCTCGATTTCTGATTCGGTGATTGGAAAAACAATCATGTCCTTTCTTCGAGTTAACAAGATTAAGGCAGCAGTCATTTTTTGATCAATGGAAATTAAATGTGATCGATATCCCAACAGTTGTGCGAAGAACAGCACAAGTAGCAAATAGATCATCCAATCCTCCCACATAATATCACCTTATCTACGCTACCCTCATATACTTTTGCTTCAAGCGTTGGTGTATCCAGCAGAGGGGTTTTCTTGGTCTACAAAGGAAACCACTGAAGATTGTCCACTTTGTAAATTGTAAACGCTTAGATATCCCATCTTAGGCTTGTATCCCAACATACGCATGAAATCGGACTGACCTTGGAAAGTTGATGATACTACCAATTGTGAACCTCGATACTGTTCCATTTGATGAGCGTGAGTATGTCCAGTAACAAAAATATCGGGCTTCTGCAAAATCACCATCTGGTCAGTCTCCTCGGGAGACAAAGCGTTCCTTTCGCCCCACATGGGTGCCAGATGTCGCTTCCTCAGCATTTCTTTCATAGCCTCAGCAGGTTTTTCGTAAGTGACGTGAGCCATACGAGGAACCATGTCATCAATACCTTTGCCGTGATAGGACAAAACATCAATTCCAGAAAGATTGATTCGAGCAGGGTTGCCGGTATGGATAGCAGAGTTAAACTTCTTTTGCACAGTTGATTCCAAGACTGGTTGTGGTTCAGCAGGTCTAACAGCATCGTGATTGCCGGGGAGGATAACGGGTGTAATGTGATCTGGGAACAAATCTAATTTACGAGCAAACTCTTCATACTGAAGATAAACGTCAGTTTCAGTTAGGTTCTGTTCTTGTCCGGGGTAGATACCAATGCCATCGCAAACGTCACCAGAGAAAACCATGTATTTGATATTGTTAGCAACAGGGTGGTCTGAGTTAAGCCATTGAGTCATCTTGTCCCACTCTTTTTCAAGAAAATACTTAGAACCGATGTGGATATCGGAAGCAAAGGCTACGGAAACAGGGTCAAACTCTGAACCCATTTTTCGAGGGGTATCAAGGAACTCGGGAAACTGAACATAGTCTACAAGGAACAAATCAGAATCTTTGAGGAAATTACCTTTGACTCCAATAACATCGTCAGGCAACAAAGTGTCAATGGCTGGATTTTCCTTGCCAATAAAGACACCCATAATTCCAGTCTTATCTTCTAACTGCACCATGCGACCACCTGATTTAGTGCGTCGAATATCGGAAACAATACCGATCATGTTAAACTTGCGGTTTCTGAAAACCTGTTTGTCCTTCCTAACTTCAGAAATACTGGTTAACTCTTTGAAGCCCCATTCTTGGCGAAGAACCTTGCGGAGTGTTTCATAGCGTTCAGAGAACAAGTTGACAATATCATCCAATTTACCACTTTGCTCGGATTGACCTACGGGTGGGCCAATATGGATCTCATCTGTGAAATCGCTGGCTTTGTTTGCCCAAGCCCCTTTAGCATTACTGCTTTCGCTAAACTTGAAACGCCTTGTTGACATCGGGCCACCTCAGAACTCGAAAGGAGGCATGGAGTTTAGTTGGTCAACCAAATGGTCAGTGGCTTCTTCGGCTTCGGCTTCAGACTTGCATCCTGTGATGACACACTTACCTGATGAGAAAACCAAACAAACAGACTTTGGTTCGTCAATACGATAGATGAGTCCGGGGAAAACCTCTGGCTCGTATTCGGTCTTATCGAATTGCATATGGAGGGAGAGGGTAGAGAGGTCAAGCATTGACCCGTGATTGTAAGTAACCACGATGTTTTCAAGACTGATGTCTTCAGGCTTGAGGGGCCACATTTCAAAACCGTGGTTAGTGAGGTCTTCGACCATAATCTTAAGACCTTGTTCAACGGCTTCTTTGGACTTTGCTCCGGTGACTACTGCTTTACCGGAACGGAAGAGAAGAATACAAACCTTTGGGTCTGCAACACGGTAAACCATGCCGGGGAATTGTTCTGCTTCGTAGTCGATATTTAGAGTATCGGAAACTTCGTAAAGGTCGATACTTTCAGTTACTTGTGTGCTGGCTACCATGTTGACGATTTCGCTCATAAACCTTCCTTAGCGTAACTACCCTTATATACTTTATGTTTAATTCTTAAGGATAGCGTCACAATTGTTGCAATTGTGGTTTCCCAGTGGGGTGTAGCCAAAACAATCATCACAAATAAGGAATCCATTGTTGCGAGCAACTTGTCTTTTAATGTCCATGAGTTCATCAGAAGAATCGTGAACAATTCGGTGTTTTACTACCTTGGGTTTACTGCGTTCTTTGTCTTCACGACTACGCTGAGTCGGACGAGTTTTCTGCCGACGTGGCTGGGCATCCTTAACCATGTTAAATCATCTCATCTGACTTAATATCGACCAATCCCAATTTGGCGAGATTCTTCCAAAAATTGGTCATACCAGAGGCTTTCAAGACAAACTTCTTAGCCATATTGTGAGCGTAGTTTAGATCTACTTCTGGAATTGTTAACTCCAGATAATCGGTGATATTTCTAATACACATAGTTACGGAAAAGTTTAACTCTGCGATATTCATAGAGGAAGCGGATTTATCAAAGTAGGCTTCCATGATAGCATTAACCTCGGGTTTGATAGTAGATTTTTGTTTAGGTTGCCAGTTAACAAACAAGGCATTATAAATTAAACGTTTTTGTTCCTCTACGTCCATATGATACACCTTGTCTTTTCGACTACTTATGTATTATGGTGGTCACCCTCTTATAGTTAAGGGTGCAAAACTTGGTAGGGATACAAAACAATGTCTGAAAAGCCTGCTGCTCTAAAGTTTTCACAAATAACTGCGGTATCACAATCAAGTTTTTGAAGTTTTTGGGAAAATCCTGAGAAGGTGTTTCCTTGGGCGATAGCCTCAGCACGATAAACACAAAACCCATTAAAGGTAGAAAATACGGGTGTGGGTTGTTCGACAAAACCTCGGGTGTTATGCCACCATTCATCATCCTCTTTGAGACGGGTTGCCCAAGTATCATAAAATTGACCATTACGCTGACACAAAGTATAGCCTGAACAAATATCATGATCGGCACGAAGCAATTCAGTCATTTCCTCAACATTGTAAACTACATCTGGCTCAATAAAGACTACCTTATCAAAGGTATCTAAATTAACGGGAAGAAAGCATTGATTTCGGGCAAAGGCTAAGTTTTCGACTCGTTCTCCCGAAACAACGGAACCAAAGTAAGCAGTTCGCAATCTCTCTGTGGAAAGATGGAAAGGAACTGAACAATCATCGAACTCAACAATGTCCCGTAACCAAGCATCAGAACCATCAATAGAATCATTCTCATAAACGGAAACTTCAAACTCCATTTCAGGATTGAAATCAATTACTGACTTAATTTGCTTCCACCAAGTTGGCAAAGCATCAAAGCGATCTCTAACAATGGAACAAATCAGAATACGGATTTTAAGACCTCCTCAAGAGAACGAACATCTCGCTCGGTTACGAATTGAGAATTACCAATGTAAAGACTTTGTCGGTGAATCTCTTCAGTAATGGGGAGGTTAGCCTCATATCCCAATCTTTTGATAAATGGTTGTTCTAAAAGGTTACCTACTAAAAAGGGACGGTTTTCAATACCGGCATCTTCAAGAGCCTGCTTAAGTTTTTCACAAGCCTCAGCAGATTTACAATGGAAGGGTAGGGTCATACTGCTATTGCCCAAGTGGTTGGGCTGGTAAAGATGTTTACTGTATTTGCTAACTAACTTGATAAACTCAGAATAGTTGCTTTGACGAATGCGAATAAAATGGTCTAATTTTTTAAGTTGCACTTGTCCAAGAACAGCATTGATTTCGGTAGACCGACAGTTGAAACCATCGACAGGAAACAAAAACCGGGGGTCGATATCGGGGTTTTCCTCGGCCACAGCATCTCGATATTCAGGCTCCATTTCTCGGGACATTCCGTGAGAACGACGGGCTCGAAGGGCGTTGTAAACATCACGGTCGTTAGTGCAAATCATTCCGCCTTCAATGGTAGTCATGTGGTGTCCAAAATAAAATGAGAAAGAAGAGGCTACGCCAAAGTTACCAACTTTAGTGCCTTTGAAGGTAGCACCGTGAGATTCACAGCAATCTTCAAAGATGATGACATCAGGAAGATATTGATTGATCAATTCCATGTTGTTAGCCAAACCCATCAGGTGTGTGATTAGAATAGCGTCAACACCTTGACGAGACAATTCTTTGAGGCTGTCCTCAGTAGGTCCATAAGTTTTTCGATCGATATCGTAGAAAACAGGAGTGTGTCCCAATTGAATGATGGATGAAACGTTAGTAGCCCAAGTGCAAGCGGGAGTAGCCACACGAGACTTAGGTGGCAAAGTAGACAAAATAATGAGGTTAGCAGAAGCACCAGAGTTAACCATGACAGAGTATTTACAACCTTGCCATTCAGACCATTGTTCTTCGAACTTTCTGACCTCGGGTCCGTTAGTGAATCTATCAGTAGTGTTGATAAAATCCACAAGGGCTGCTCGTTCTTCGGCTCCGATTGCTTCAGCCATTAAAGGCCACTTATAGTTATTCATGGTTAGGTCTCCTGAGGTATTGACAGAAACGAGAAAAAGCATCTTCTACTCGTTGCAGATGCTTAGGATAATAGGCAAGACCTTCTTGTAGTTTTTGGTAACACAATTCAGGATCCCACAAAGTTTCTTCTATGGCAGATTCCCAAACAGCGGCAGCGGCCATAATATCGGCATTAACTCGGTCAGATGATTGATGAGACCAAAGCCAGAAGTTTTGATATGATATGTCAGGATATCCTTTAATGAAAACAGGTCCCTCGGGAGTAGCATCACGAATGATGGGGTGGTCATTAGCAAAAACCAAACAACCGTTAGCAGCAGCCTCTAAAGGTGGCATTCCAAATCCTTCTTGAATACTGGGATAAAGCAGGCATTTAGATTGACGATAAAAATCGTCCATGTGATCATACCACCCTGCCACAGTAACATTGGGATACCATTGATCTAATTTGTCAATAAGGGTTTGATCTTGATAATTGCCTCGTTTAATCAAAAACTTGTGGTCTGGCATTTGCCCAGCAAGTTGGGCTACCAGAGTAATTCCTTTGTGTGGAATAGGATTCATAAAACAAAAATCATATGGGCGTGATTCCCATTCTTCAGGATCCCAAACATAGTCAGCCTTAGTCTCTACTTTAATGGGTGGAAGGTCAATGACTGGCCTCAGGTGTCCAACTTGTTCGTTGATACGGTTAGCGACATATCGACTGCCCAAAACTTCAAGATCTGCAGGAATGTTCCAAGTCCAATTGGCCCAAGGATCGACTCGGTTTCCATCAGGATCCCAGATGGTTGAAACTAATAAAGTATCTTTGAAAGAATCCATGCCTTTGAGGTGCCAACCTAAAATATCAGTATAATTGTAAATGATAAAAACATCAAACTTTTCTTCAGTGACAGCATCAATTAGATTTTGCAAACGGGCAAATGGCTTTGAAGTTTTGTCAGACCAGTAATCCCAATAGTTTTGATCGATAGGTTTAGTTCCCGAATAATCGTCACTAAATCGAATAACTTCGTAATCAGTTATTTCGGAATCCCCTTGGTATTTGGGAGCCATAGTATAAACAGTTAGATTTGCACCTTCTTGGGACATACGTTGTGCTAAATGATGGTGTGCTAATTCTGCTCCGCCAGAAATAGGTTTCCAACCCACACAAAACCAACCAATACGAACACCATCAAGAAGTCCCATCAAGAAAGCCTCCGTAGGTCTGAGGCTACCATGATTGAAACCATCTCTGGAAGAGAGGTTTTGGGTTTCCAACCCAAATCTTTATGGGCCTTAGAAGCATCCCCACAAAGAACATCGACTTCAGCAGGTCGATAAAAACGAGGATCTTGTTTAACATATGAACTCCAATCAGTAATACCAACTTCTGCAAAGGCCATATCAAGGAACTCACGAATACTGTATGATTTTCCAGTAGCCAAAACATAGTCCTCAGGTTGGTCTTGCTGAAGCATCAACCACATTCCTTCGACGTAATCGGGAGCATATCCCCAATCTCTTTTAGAGTCAAGGTTTCCTAAAGAAATACTGTCTTCAAGACCCAATTTGATACGGGCTACGCCATCAGTAATCTTACGAGTGACGAACTCTAAACCACGACGCTCAGATTCATGATTGAAAAGTAGCCCACTGCAAGCAAACATATTGTGAGATTCACGATAATTTTTGGTAATCCAATAAGCATACAATTTAGCAACACCGTAAGGACTGCGGGGATAAAAGGGTGTGGATTCCCGAGCAGGATTTTCTACCATCTTACCAAACATTTCACTGGTGCAAGCCTGATAAAACTTAATTGATGGGTCGGTTTGACGTATGGCTTCGAGCATTCGCAAAGTCCCCATGGCGTTAACATCACTGGTAGTTTCAGGAATGTCCCAAGAAACTCCAACAAATGACTGAGCAGCCAAATTATAAACTTCATCGGGCTTAGAAGTTTCCAAAGCCCGAATCAATGAGTTCTGGTCGGTAAGGTCTCCCGGAAGAAACTTAAAGTTCTCATTAGCGATCAAGTGTCCAGAGTTAACTCGGTTAGGGACAGAAAGTCGGCGTTCCATACCAAAAACTTGGTATCCTTTTGCTAACAGAAAATCTGCTAAATGTGAGCCATCCATTCCGTTGACTCCGGTGATTAGTGCAGTTGGCATGAAATAATGGTAGTTCTGGGACCTACTTATACCTTTGTTAGAGTGAGGGGTTGGGAGATGGTGAGGGGGGAACGAAAAAACCCCCTTGCCCCTACTTCAAGACAAGCAAGAAGCAGTTGAGGCGAGTGAACTTTCACCATTTTACCCTTAAGGGTTGGGCAACTCCCATGTAGTTCGGTTGGTTAAGTGTCGATGACAAGTCATCTGGGCAGTGAACCACTTTGCTTAGATTATGGTTGTCACACCACCCTCTTATAGTTTAGCATAGCAGCCACAGTAGGTAGGTCGGAGTTCCATCGATAGGTGAAAGGACTATTAGTTTTATCAACCTGAACAATCCCACGGGCAGACCAGAGTTTGAGAATGTTGGAAGCAGCACCAGTGCCGACGGAATCAAAAGCACGATACTTGTTCCACTCTGCAACATCGGAAGCAGACATCCACTGTCCAGTAAATTTCAGAGGCAGTAAGAAATGGTAATGACGCTCTGCTCTACGACCTAAAGATCTAACACTACGGGAACACTCCTCCGAACAAAAATGTGCATTATTGTAATTATTTGCATGAATCATAGTAAAGGGTTCAACACAAGCCTCACAGATAACTGTGATATCTGGTCTGGTTCCGGGGGCGTGACCACGGTCTTCCATAAGGTAACACAATCTACTACAAAATCCCTCATAAATGTAATTTCGACTCGATCGTCCCATCTGGTAATTTCCATTACAATGCTTGCAACAGTCCATAATCAAAGATAGTAACAGCAGTTATTTATACCTTTATTCAGCCAAACATGGGGTCGGATGAGGGTTCATCAACTTCATGAACTGAATAAGAACTGCCTAAGGTTTGAGAAACAAAGTCAGCAGAAAAGAAGGTGGATACCATTTGGTGCACACCACGGGTATTGTCTAAAAGCCAATCGCTAATACGGTCAACACAGGATTGAAACATGGTTTGAAACTCGGTTTCATTGAGCATTTCATCAATAACAATGGAATCAGAAAAAATATCTTTTACTTCTTGTTTAACGTCACCCTTATATTCGGTATCACTTAACTCAGAGTAATTATCAAAAATGGCTTCACGACATTTGCTAATTTGTCTGGCTACTTGTGCGTCAGTAAAAGAGGGTTTCTCATCACTCATAAACTGTATTCTCAACATACCTATTTATGTCTATGGCCAAGGTGCTCGAATCTCGATGTTACTGCGACGAGTTCCATTATAACCGTTACAAGTGAATGGTTTATTGGGGGCTTCAAAGAAGACTCGGGCGGTTAGATAACAATCATGGAGACAATAGTCAATCACTGATCGGTAGTTACCTGCATCCCATTCGACAGGAGCAAAAGAAGCATTCATGGTTTTTGATTCTTCTTCTCCGACAACTGCCTTAACCAGATTTTGTAGTGAAAAACGATAACCGTATTTTTCAGTCAACAAACGACAAATATCAATGTGGCGATCGTTGTGTTCAAACTCAGCAAGGATTTGACGAGCGTCGGCTCCACCATCTTCAATTGGTTTACAGAGAATGGGCAAATCAAAACTGAATCCGTTCTTAGTAACCAAAAAGTAGCCACTATCGAAATACCGTGTAAGGGCATCGGCTAAGTTATTCAATGGAAGCAAAGAGTAAGTAGACAAATCAGAATCTTGTGATACCAAATATTCAGGATCTGAAACAAAATGTTGGTCAACAGCAGAAGAGTAAGATTCACCATCCCAGATATCATAAATTGATACACAAGAAGTTCTCCAGCCAAGAGGGTTGGAAAACTCCAGCCCTTCAGCCTTCATATCTAAGTTAGCAGTTTCAATGTCAAGAAATAAATACTTCATGCGTCATCATCCTCGTCCTCTTCATCGAAAGTAAAATCTTCGACAGAAAAGGAACCAGACTTGTTAATGAAATCCTCTGCAAAGGACATAAATGGGTTGTGTTCATCTTCTTGCAAGTATTGCATCCAATACTTGAACATACTCATAATCTCATTTTTATTGAGTTGAATGGCGGTCAAATGGGTATGACACCGTGAAGCAAAATAATTTAAATTATATAGAAAGTGATTGATGTCTTCTTCGCAGCCACAATCGTCAGGAACTTCGTAGTCATCACTCATCGTAATCACTCTCTTCATCGGCCAATGGGTCTTGCTCAGGGGCAGAAAAAGTAACGTTGATAGCGTTGGTTGGTGCTGTGGTATCTCCAGCAGCCTCGTGAACCTTTACTTGAACCCGCTTAGGGGTTACATGGGTAACGGTTCCAGATGCAAGAACACCTTTCTTGATTTCGAACTCAACTTCGTCTCCGATTTTGATATCGACATCTTCGGATTCCTTCTCTTCGAGAAGTGCTCGGAGAGCATTGATTAGATCTCGGATTTCTTTAGAGGTTAGTTCATCGGCTTGCAATAGTAATTCTTCCATAGTATTCACCTGTGCAACTACCTACTTATAGTTATTCACTCTTCTTCAGTTTTGTTTTCACAATCTGGGTTAGCACAACATTCATCACCGTGGTCATGGTTGTGATCGTGGTGGTCATGGTGTCCTTGGTTATCGCCCATGATTTGACCCATAGCAATATCGATTTCCTTTTTGAGTGATGCAAGGTGCTCAACAGTCATCAACAATTGAGTCATAAGAATGTTAACTCTCATTTCGGGTGGAGCATCTTCTAAAGATGGAACTTCATCAGCATTAAAGATATATTCATCCTGCATGAAATCACTCACCTTGTGTTGGGGTAAATGGGTTGCCTCGATGATTGAAACCTTGTGGAGTAATGGTAACTTCTACCTTTTCTGTAGGTGGGGTAGCAACTCGGGGGGCCTGAAGGACTTTCAATTCAGCCTGAAGTTTTGCAATTTTCTCATCACGCTTGGCTTGAAGTGTGTCTGCATTAGCCTGAAGTTCTTGCAGAACAGTAGCACCGAGTTCAAGAACCATGTAAGCATGATTTCCAAAGTCAGTATGGAAGGTAGTGTTCAGGTTTACTTTCTGAACCAGTCTTCGTGGACTGATAACTTCGTCCAGACCTGTGGAACGAAGGTAGGCATCGGCGTTCAAAAGTGCGGCTTCTTGGTTTGTAAACAATTGTGCGTTCATCATTGTGTTTCCTCCTGTGGAGTTTGGGTGAGGTGATACCTCTTGTAGCGTTGTCCAGTGAGGTCTTTATTCCATTCAGCACGAAACTGATAACCTCTTTCCTTGAGATCAAGGATACGCCGGGGCAGGCTACGAATCTTATAGATGGTGTGGGCTTCCATCGGACTGATAGAGTCTAAACTATCGAAGTGGCGAATCAACATTTCTATTTGAGTTGTCATAGTTATCACTTATGGTTATCACTTATATATAGTTATTCAAAAGGTTAGGACACCGAGGGCAAAACCGACACCCAAAGTAAGCAAATGGGTAGCATAGGGTTTAAGTTTGCTTAGCAAACTAAGAGGGTAATCAATAGCCAAAGTAATTTTACCTCCGTTGAGGAAATCCTTACCTGTGGTTTGCTCCCACTCGTCAATCTGTGCAGACCAGTGATTTAGCCATGTTTCTAAGTCGGTGTTCAATTCGTTACTCATAGTTATTCTTCCTTGCTATCACCCATATATAGTTTCAGGGTATCACTACCCAATCCTGCTATATTGGCTTTGTCTTTTGAAACCTTCCGTTCTAATTCGGAGATTTTTTGAATTGGTGGTGACTCAGGTAATTCAAGATAACAGGCTCTGGGTTGCAATACCAATTGATGATCGCAAGTTCCAAACTTATTATCCATCCAAACTACTAATCGACGGAGGGGAACAAAGAAAGGACTGGTGAGTCTTCCAATACGCATTCTAATATTCATGGTAAACTCTCCTTGTTGTTTGACTACGTTTGACAAGAGAATAGATGAGTCCGTAAAAGCCAGCACCAACTAACCAAAGAGTGACTGATAAAAACATCATGCAGATTCCTCCTGTGGGACAACAGTAACGTTATCAGTATCTACTTCGATCCACACATGAGCCCCGCAAGCCAGAGGGTTATCTGGTTGGTAGCGAATGCTACCGATAACATTACCTTGGTTATCAAGCAAGTTGATACCATTGTAGTATTGGTTATCCTTGTAAGTCTTACAAGTGATAACAGGCTTAGGTGTCTCTTCTGGATTCTTACGATTCCATTTGATATGGTGTTGATTGATGTGGATAACTTGTTTCATACTAATAACTTCCTGCTACTACCCTTATAAAGTTGTATCACCAAACTTCTTCGGTCCAATAAGTAGAGAACTTCTCAAAAGGAATGATGATTCCTGATTTGCCTCCCATATATGAAATTGACTGATAACCCTTGTTGGCCCTTGCCCATGAATCTAATTTGGCTAACTTACTTGGAGTTAACAACCCCCAACGGAGATTTTGATAAACTGATTCGATCTTAACAATATGGTTAGCGATATCTTGCCTACGAGGATAGCGAGGTTTACGAAGGTTAATGATTCTGCGGTTAGGATAGATAAAAAGGATAGAACTACCTTCACTTAGATAGGCTTTAATGTCTGCTTGCTTAAGGGTTACCTTACCGTATGTTGGAACCCACTTCATTTCGATAGGGTGATCCTTTTGGTCAAGGTTAGCATACTTAAGGTCTGCTTTGAAATCTGCTCCTGCAGTATTGATACCTGAGGGAATAAAACTACCGTCGTTAGCAACGCCGTTATCAGCAGGATTTTCGATAACGATATTATCCTTGTCTGAACATCGAGATACCCAAGTATCCCAAAAATGATTTTCAATGGCGGTGGCAAAGAAAATATCTTCTTTGAATTGGTCCTCAGTTCGGTTATCAAATCGCTTACTCATTGTCCTTCACCTCGGGTTCGCATTTACAACTTTCACACTTCTTCTTCTTTTTCTTTTTCTTTAATCGGGACTCTCGAAGATGTTTCCTCCAAGCCCTCATTTCAAAATGTATGTCTGTCATTATTCTTCCTCCTCCTCTTGAATTAGCATCCAATCCCACTCTCTTTTCATTGTCTTCACTCTTCCTCATTAGATGGAGAAACTATGTAAGTAACTCCATACATGTAATCTTTCGTCACGACACAGTTGCATCCATCAGTAGTGATAATGCCGTGACAAACCTCACACTCAATAATCTCCATTACTTCCACTCGCTCCTTTCTAAGAGTATGGCATCTCCCAAAATGGAGGTATACATGATGTTATCAACGTTAGACTGATTGATAGCATTAGGATACATTTGATCGAAACCACCACGGTGAGCAATCATTGATGCATTACGATTAGGAGGTAAACGATGAATCATACCCTCTTCGTTAACCAGAAGCACTTGTTTATTGGGAAGGTGGATGGGAGTAAAATAACCACCTACTTTCGCTTGGAAGTCATCAACATTATTCCCGTCGGGGTTGACCTGAAAATCAATGATGCTTCCATCGGTCTTAATCCACTTAGCCATTATTCTTCCTCCAGCCAATTGTCAAGAGTAGTCTGAAGTGGATCTGAGTTGTATGTGGCGGTTAGAGACCTAATGGTGCGAATCTTGAAACGGTTATCTAAGACTAACCATGTGGTAGCCATAACCCATAGCAACAGCAAACAGTTTTCAAGTAGCAGTAACCAATTCATATTCATTCCTCCTTGTTAGCGAGATAATACTCGATAGCCTTATCAATGCATGGAAAGCAAGCAGAACGCTTAGCATGACGCATACCGGAAGGTGTGATAACCAAACAAAGTTCACATTGGTTAGGTTTCTTACTCATTCTTCCTCACCTCCGCTAAGGTCATGCCCGCATCCGGGGCCGTGAACATGAGGAACTTCTTCACCAATGTTAGCGATATCTCCAGTAGCGATATCAGAAATCAATTGCTCTGGGTCAACACCTTCGGGTGCATTGTTGCGAACCCACTGATTGAACTTTCGCTCACGGGTCTTTTGTTTCTGCATATCTCGATTGTGGCGATCAACAGCCATCTTATCACGACGTGTCATTGGACGGACAGACATCTGATTGCTATTAGACTGAGGAATAGTTCTTATTCGTGGCACAGCCTCAATAACAACTCCGTTATCATCATAGGTAGAACAAGAACGACACAACCCTCGGAAAGAGTAGGTAGCCTTATCTTCACATTCTTCGTTAGCACAAATCCATTTTGTCTTTTTCATATTCATTCCTCCTCAAGGTCAGCATTAAGTAACTTTACAAACTTAGCATAAGTAAAGTCCTGTGCAGTATCCATATCCACATAGTCGTTATCCTTAATGGTAGCGAGAGATACTGAAGATCCGGGGTGGGACAAAATGAATGCGAAAACATCATCTGGGAACTCCACATTGGACTCACGGAAATAGATGGCAGAGATTTGCTGGTAAATGTTAATGTATACTTTATCTGTGCCCTGCATCAGAATGCCGGAATCAGAATCATAACTCCATCCTTGCTCAGTAAACCAAGCAATAATCTCTTTGCCCTTTAGCATTTGCTTCTCATCATAATCGATAGTGATACACTCAGTCAAGGTTACCATCTCCAGTGTTATCAACATCTTCGCTGCTACCTTCATATATGTTTGCCCCAAGGAAGGCATCAAGGTCTGACCTTCTTATCCTTACAGGTGCTCTATGGGTAGTGCCAAACTTGATAGCAATAAGATCGCCTTTCTTAATATAGTTACGGATAGTCTGCTCACTAACTTGCAGTAGGGCAGACACTTCTTTCAGTGTCAGAAACTCGTTGCTCATAGTTGTCCTTACTCACACCACCCTTATATAGTTGCGGATAGATGGGGTTAAAGAGTAATTGACCACTCTTGATAACGGTTGTTTTGGGTTGTTTGAACAAGACCCTCTGATTGGAGAAGGGACAAAATGGTTTCAACACGACGACGTCCACGAGTATTATCATAGCCAATGCCTTTAGCGATAGCGGAGATGCTACTGCTACCGGAAGCAACAGTTTCGTATACTCGCCTATGGATTTCAGTTTCATAAACCTGTGGGGACTTAGTGATATGATAGTATTTACTACCTACCTTCCTTACCTTATGCATAAAACAAAGGTATGAAAGCACACCTTCGGCAGACTCACGGTAAGTAGTGTTATCCTTACCCAATACCTTAAGGATCTGTGTCTTAGTTAGCCCAGAATCTACTTTGAGGGTATCTTCAACCTCGGAAACAAGAACGCTGGTAACTTTATCAGCCTTACGCTGAGGTCGTGGGAAGAAACATTGTTCCTTTGATAATAGCATTTGCATGATACTTCGGAGTTCCTCTTGAGTTATACTCTCTTCTGCATCATCGAGTGTGCTTCCTGACTCCATACGAGCACGAATGGCAATAGCCTTTGCCTGAGGCAATAAAACGTGTCTGTTATGCCAATCAATAAACTGTTGCTCACGGTCCATGGAAGAAAGAGAACGTATCATATCGCCTTGTTCTGAGCCTCCCAAGGCAGCGTAATCCAACAAAGCCTCTAAGTCTTGTGTTGCAGCAGCAACGACAATGTTCAGGTAAATCTGCACCTCTTCGTCGCTAATATCTAACTCTTTAGCGAGTTCTTCGACAAAAGCCATACGGATGGATCCGCTTGAACCGACCTGAGATTTTGATGCCTCTGGGAGTGCACCAAACTTCTGTCTAACTACCTCAAGCATAGTTAATATGTCTGTGACGACCTATTTATGTCTTCCCTCCAAAACCATGTTGCCTACTTGTCATTTGATGTTGCCCCTTGTTGCCCCTAAAATTAGGCAACAAGAGAGTTGGAACGGACCATCTTGCGTCACAAGATGTATTCAAGACCCATGTTTTCATACCAATTTAGACAAAAAATCACACAAACTAACGCTAACAATGACAAACAATGGGTAACAATGGTGGTGCGGACTGTGAATAACCTATAACTATCTATAACTAAGGTTAGTTACTACAAACAATAGGAATCTATGCAACCTATTTTTGGGTAACCAATTCTCAAAATGCAGAGGGGCTACTTTTTGGGAGGCAACATGGCTTTTTTTGGCAACATGGCTCGCAGATCCACGTTTTCATGTTGCCTCTTA
>Ga0233439_10001668_pt1 | contig 27509 bp, 24 predicted proteins | sample SI_123_September_6_FD_182713 | JGI IMG/M metagenome (GOLD analysis project Ga0233439, IMG submission 182713) | Seawater microbial communities from Saanich Inlet, British Columbia, Canada - SI_123_September2016_100_MG | ecosystem: Environmental > Aquatic > Marine > Inlet | place: Canada: British... | reverse complement strand
TAACGATTCAGGCTCACCCCCATGGCAGACAGAACAACCGAACTCAGGTGGATGAGAAGAGCTGACATTGGCAATGCCATCGTGGCAGGTTATGCACCGCTCTATAGGTCGATTCTTGTAGCCAGAAACTTTTACCCAGGGGTAATCTGGCAAAGTGGCAGTGACATGAACCTCCTTGACAACCGGGTTTATTTGGGATGCTGGGAATTCAGGTGAAGATGAAAAACTTTCCTGCCAAAAGGTCCAGTCCTGTTCTCCGGCGTAAACGGAGCAGACTCCTGTAACGGCGAGAAAAAAAACGATGAGTCCCCTGCTAAGTTTCAACACAGTTTAATGGGTAAAGGAGAGCGTGAAGTTATAAGTAGCCATTTATAGGATCGGGAAGGAAAAGGATCAATCATAAACCAGAGTAACCCGTTGAAGATAATCTGAAAGCTCGGCCAGATTGTTTCTAACCTGGTCGGAGTCACTTTCTTTTGCCGCCTTCTCGAAAGCTTCTCCAATTTTACTGATGGGCATGAAACCGTAGCCGCCTCCCGATCCCCTCATGGAGTGGCCCAGTACCCTGATTTTATCAAAATCAGACGCAATGAGTGCTTTTTTTATGGTGGCTATATCTCTTTGGCGGTTCTCCAGATATCCGGGTATCAGATCGCGAAGATCTGGATCAACATGCGCAATAATTTTATCTTCCGGTTTCATCATGAGTAGCTCCAGAAGTTTCCACATGTTAGAGGAGTGGAGTCAATGAACCAGCGATATTCTTTACCTTTGTACCCGGGGTGCGCCGGTTGCTTCTGTTATCTATTCCCCTGGAGTAATGAGTGATCAGTAAACCGGATTATGGAAATAGTACAGGGCATCGTCCTCGGGTCCTATGCTGTAATCAGGGAGACTGGAGCAATGCTCCAGAGATATCTTCCATTCTGACCCTTCCCGAACAAACATATAACTGCAAACGCTATGTTGTCGCTCATCGGTATCGGTCGATTTGGAGGTGATACTGATAATTTCATCCACCAGGAGATAGCTGACTTCCTTGCCCACTTTCCCGCTGAGAACCTGTCGTTGGGTCTGGCAATTCATATCCCTGAAATCGGACATCATTTGCCGATAGTCCTTAACTCTGTTTTCCAGCAAGGCTCGCTTGTCATCGACCAATATCACCAGGTTTTTAGCATAAAATGCTGGGAGTTTTTCAGGTTGGGTACAGGTCAGTCCGTCCAATTTTTTGAGGATACCAGCGAGACCATCGGTTTCTGCCGCGAAAACCTGACTGCTGAACACCAGTGAAAGCATTAAAACCAATCCTGCTACAACGTTGCGATTTTGCATTTAAAATCTCCGAAAATTAACCCACGTCTGGTGGGGGTTAAGGAAAATTCTGAAAATAAATTTCTACTGTTTCTCCATCCTGTGCCCACCCAAAAGTCCCGGTTCCTGCAAAGGTGGTGATGATTCCGCTGGTGTCTACTTTACGGATGCGGCTATTCCCCATATCAGAAATATATAAATTTCCTGTTTGGTCGAAGGCGATGGCTGTAGGGCTCTTGAGCATGGCTTTGGTGGCCGGGCCGCCATCGCCAAAAAAGCCTTGATAGCCCTTGCCTGCAACAGCGACTATTTTACCGTCTTTGGTAACTTTTCTTACGATATGCGAGTTCATACCGACAATATGTAGTTCTCCCGCTGGACTTATAGCCAGGTAGTCAATATTTTTAATACCTGCTTTTAAAGCAGGTCCGCCATCCCCCGAGTTTTCATGATTACCGTTCCCGGCGACAGTGCTGACAATACCTTTGGTATCTATTTTTCGGACCAGATTATTGGCTCCATCGCCAATATAAAGATTTCCTTCTTTGTCAGTAGTCAGCGCACTGGGATCTCGAAAAGAGGCTTCACTGGCCGGTCCACCATCCCCATAGTGGGCAGACTCTCCGGTGCCAGCTATGGTAGTTATTTTGCCTTGTGCAGAAACTTTGCGGATCTGATGGTTCAGTCGGTCAGAGATAAACATATTGCCTTTATGATCAAAGGCGATATCTGAAAATGTGGTGATAATTGCCAGTTCTCCAGTTTGAACTTTACCTTTGTATTTACTATGGGCAATAGAATCCAGGTAGTCCTGATCAACTGTACCCATAACTTTGCGCATGATTCCCTTATCATCTACTTTTCGGATGACACTGGTGAATCCGCTGGGGCTGACGATGAATATCTCCCCTTTGTTATTCACCTTCAGGGATGTTGCTCCATAGATGGAGGCTTCTAATGCCGGTAGATCATCGCCAATATTTCCCCGGATACCATTTCCAGCAATAGTATTAATGGTTCCATCCGTTGACACCTGACGAATCCGGTAATGCCCTTTGTCAGATATCAGCAGGTTACCTTTTTTATCTACGGCGATCCCGTGAGGAAAGCTCAGCTTTGCCCCGGAGGCAGGGCCACCATCTCCGGCAAACATCTTTACTCCATTACCAGCTACGGTTTCAATGCTACCGTGTTTGGGGTCTACCCGGCGGATGCGATAATGCGACCGGTCAATGATCAGCAGTTTGCCATTCTGATCAAGAGCGACTCCGAAAGGAAGATGTAAATTGGTATCGCGGGCGACTTCAGCATCTCCGTTATAATCCTGTTGCCCGGTTCCAGCAATGGTGCGGATCATCCCATGAGTATCTACAGCACGGATGCGGTTATTGTTTCGGTCAGCGATATACAGGATGCCGTTGTCATCCACCGCCACGCCCGTTGGCCCGGCTATACTGGCGCGATAGGCAGGCCCGTTGTCACCCATGAAAAAGAAACCGCCATCTCCAGCAACGGTATGGATAATTCCCCGGGTGCTGACTCTTCGAACCCGGTTGTTTCCACGATCCGCGATATAAAGGTTTCCCTTTTTGTCCAAGGCCAATCCAAAAGGTCTGGAAAGGGAAGCTTTTGTTGCGGGGCCTGAATCACCCTTAAACTGGTCTATGCCATTGCCTGCATAAGTGCTGATAATTCCCTTACTGTTGACCACGCGAACCCGGTCATTGGAACGATCGGAAATATAGATATTGCCTTTATCATCGACCACAACTCCAGAAGGCAGATTGAGCTGTGCTTCGGTGGCCTTTCCCCCATCGCCACTAAAACCTGGGGTTCCATTACCGGCGATGGTGGTGATGATTCCTCGCGTGTCGATTTTTCTTACTCGATGGTTGTTTCGATCCGTTACATATAGGTTGCCTTTTTTATCAAAGGTTAAATTTGCAGGTATTTTCAGTTGCGCTTCTGTTGCCTTTCCACCGTCTCCACTGAACCCGGACTCACCTGTGCCGGCAAAGCGGGTCATCTTTCCATTGGTGTCCACCCGGCTGATGATGTTGTTGTCGCGCATGGCAATATAAATATTGCCTTTTTTATCGACGGCAATTCCATCGACTAGGGAAATTTCAGTTTCAGTGGCCTTGACCGCTTTAGCCAACACCGGGAAGGCGCAAAGTGCCAGCCCCAGGAAAATATTCAACGCGATCAAAAATTTAAGATTTTTTCTGAGCATGTTCAAACCTCTATGGACGAAAATATGCGTGGAAAATCCCATTTCTCCCCATCCAAAAAATATCACGGGGAAAAGTGAAATTTTTGCCCTTTTTGCTATATTGGGAAAACCCAGTTTCAGGATGGCCTTGTCCCGCTAAAATCGCTTGTTCGCACGGGTAAAAGCTTTATGTGTCGTTTAAACAGGCAATTATACTTAGCATAAAATTGATGTCAAATATTATCTCATTGGGCTTGAGAGGGTAAAAATGCTATCATTTAATCCATCATGAAAACCTTATTAGTTTTTCCGGCACAGTGGTATCCCACTCAGCCGTATTTAAGCACACCCTACCTGACCTCCTATTTGCGAGCCAAAGGATGGGATGTGGAGCAAAGAGATTTCAATATAGCTTCCTACGAGCATTTTTTGTCGGCGCCACTTTTGCAAAATGCTGAAAAATTGATGGCTCAACGTCTGGAATCCCTCAAAAACCAAGACTCACTGTCGATGAAGGAGAAATCTCACCTGGATGTGTTGGCGATGGGATTAAAGTTCTCCGATCGAATCATTGCGGGAGTTGAAGAGGCGAAGTCGGTTCTCAGAACGCCGGAACGGTTTTTCGATTTTCCCAGTTATCAACAGGCGGATATGGTGATCAAATCTGCCCTGAAACTGGTTTCCGATGCGCACGCTCCGGCGGTTTTCAGTTTGTCCACCTTTGAAAGCGGAACCCGCGCGGAAGAGTCCACCTTCAGGGCGCATGAAGCAACACAAGACAGGAAGACCAATCCCTTTATCCATCTCTATGAGAGCAATTTGATTCCAAGTGAAAATTGGCAGGACTACGATGTAGTCGGTATTTCCATTATAGGTATTTCACAGATCATTCCGGGACTGACCCTGGCACGACAGCTCAAGGAACAATTTCCGCATTTGCATATCACTCTGGGGGGTCCAATATTCAGCGTGAACGCCGGTCAGTTGATCGGTCACCCCGAATTTTTTGATGACTTCTGTCACAGCATCGTCACCTTTGAGGGGGAAGAGCCTATGCATAGATTGCTCACCGCACTCAAAGCCGGAGACGCGTTATCGACCGTGCCTAACCTGATTCATCTGGAAGGACGGGAAGTGGTGCATAACAAGGAACGAGTGGAACTGCGGTTTGAAGAAATTCCCGGCCCGACCTTTGACGGCCTGCCGATGCATAGCTATCTATCGCCTTATCCGATCATTCCTGTTTTGCAAAGCCGGGGTTGTTATTGGGGTAAATGCACATTCTGCACACATAGTTTTGTTTATGGCCATCGCTACGGCAAACAGAAAACCCATGCCATGGTGGATGAGTTGGAAGAGCTGATGAAAAAATACAATACGAAATATTTTACCTTTTCTGATGAGGCGGTATCCCCGCATTCTCTCAACGATGTTTCGGAACTGATGATCGAACGCGGGGTGGAAATCCGTTCCCTGGCATTGCTAAAATTTGAAAAGGTAATGGATGGCGAGTTGTTCGCAAAAATGAAAAAGGCCGGATTCATTTTCCTGATGTTCGGGTTGGAAAGTGCTAACGACAGAGTACTGGCACTTATTGATAAGGGAACCACCAAGGAAGTGGAAAAAGACGTTTTGATGAAGAGCCATAAGGCGGGAATCTGGAACCATTCGTTCCTGTTCTTCGGGTTCCCCACCGAAACCCGCCCCGAAGCGCAAGAGACCATCGACTTTCTTCGGGATAACCTGGACTCCATCCATTCCTTCGGACCGGGAGTGTTCCTGCTGAATCGGGATTCCAGTTGCTACCAGTATCCGGAAAAGTTTTCCATCGAACGCATCATTGAAGACCCGGATCGGAACATAGCCATGAATCTGGACTTTGTTGCGAAAGAAGGCATGTCGCGAGAAGAGGCAGGAGAAATGAACAGCAAATGCATCAGCATGGCAGAAGAGTTTTTTAAATCCCTGAATGTTTGGGGAACATTGCCGCGGGAACATTTCCTGCTTTATCTCGATAAGTTTGGCAAAGAATCTCTGGGAGGTAAACAGCCCCCGGCAGAAGAAGAGGAGCAAGTCCTTTGCCGGGCTTAGGTAAATAATATGAAATCATTACTCTTGTTTCCACCAGACTGGTTACCTTCCGAGCCTTATCTGAGCCTGCCGTCACTGGCTTCGGTCTTACGCCCGGCGGGTCATGAGGTTTCGCAACTCGATGTCAATGTCGAGATGTATGACCTGTTTTTCAGCCCCAAATTTCTGGAGCATGTGGCCCAACGCATAAATAGCGAACGCAGTTATCTTCAGGAAAAGGAACAAAAGAGTGGCCTCGATGAAGAGGAACAGGAGTTGTTGGAACGTCTGCTCACCTGCACCTCGGAGTTGTTTCAACAGTTTTCTCTGGATGTGGAAAAAGCCAAAAAAATCCTGCGCGGAAATGCTTTTTACGATATCGACCAACTGGAATGGGCCACCAACTGCCTGCACCAGACCATGTCGCTGATCTCGCTCGGTTATTATCCGGCGCAAATCTGTTTTCCTCCGATAGAAACCGATATCGTCTATAAACCGTTCATGTCCTCAGAAATTCTGGAAGCGGTCGATGACGATCAGATCAATGTCTATCGCGATGTTTACCGCATGTTGATCCGCCCGGTGATGGAACGCGAGCGCCCGAGAATGGTCGGCATTTCGGTGGTGCAACAGAAACAGCTCATCGCTACCTTCACCTTCTGTAAAATGATCAAGGAAGAATTTCCCACAACACATATTACTCTGGGCGGGAACATCATCACCCGTATCCGCGATACCCTGCCTGGGATGAAAGGACTGTGGGAGTGGTTCGACACCGCCGTGGTGTATGAAGGCGAGTCGGCTTACCTCAAATTGACCGAAGCGGTGAAAAGCGGCGATGACTTTGCACAACTGCCTAACCTGATCTATAAAGACGACACGGGAATTCACACCAACAAAGAAGTCTGCTCCGAAGCGTTGGCCGAACTGCCGCCGCCGGATTTTGATGGACTGCCTTTGGAAAAATATTTCGTGCCCAATCTCATTTTGCCCTATCTCGCGACGCGCGGGTGCTATTGGGGGCGCTGTACCTTCTGCGATCATTTTCAGGGGTATGTCGAAGGGTTCCGTACCAAACAGGTCGACCACATTGTTCAGGAAATCAAATTCCTCAAAGAAAAATACGGCACCCGGTTTTTCCATTTCACCGATGAGTCTTATCCTCCGGCATTGTTCCAGAAATTGTCGCGCAAGTTGATCGACGATAAACTCGATATCGCCTGGACAACGCATATGCGGTTCGAAGAATCCTTATTGGAAGAACAGGTCTGGAAAGATGTAGCGGAATCGGGATGCAAATATCTGCACTTTGGTTATGAGTCGGGCAATCAGCGTGTGCTCAAACTCATGGACAAAGCCACAGAACTTGGAGCCATCGAAACCAATCTGCGCATGTCGTCCGAAGCGGGGATATGGAATCACCTGATGGGCTTCTTCGGCTTCCCCGGAGAAACCTCGGCAGAAGCCGATGACAGCAAAGCCTTCGTCGAGAAAAACTCGGCGCATATCCACTCACTCGGATTCATGACCTTCGTGCTGGGCAAATACAGTCCGATAGCGTTTGAGCCGGAGAAGTACGGCCTCACCTATTATAAAAATCCGGAATGGGATCTGGCACTCGACTACTACTTCACCACCAAAGATGGACTCAGTATTCAGGAAGCTTTAGATGTGTTTGACGGATTCGAGCGCAAGCACAATCCAAAATGGGATCTAAGAACCTGCGTCCGCGAATACATCTTCCTCTACATCGATAAATACGGGTCAAATCGACTCCCGCAACTCGAAGTCACCGAAGAACAACGCCAGCAAATGCAACACCCCGCCATCGGTATGGTCTAGCCCACTAGCGTGGGAGGCAATGTGGCGGAGACGCTTCGCGGTCGCCAAAAACATGATCAAAAAGGGTCTTTTATATTCTAGAGTGCCCAATGTTAGGTTAAACCTCCTTTAAGCCTGCTAATTTGTTTCTGTGCATTACGCACCACTTGCTCTAAGTCTACACCTTGAGACTTACAAAAATCTCGTAATTCTGATGCGATCAGTTTTTGCATTTGTCCAGCCTCATCTCCAAACTTGTCAATTCTCTTAAATAAGATCATACGTGTTTGATCAACGTATAAATCCTCTCTACTTTGCAAAACTAATCGGTGGATTAGCCAGTTTCTCTCGTCATTGAATTTGCCCAATCTTTCTTGAAGGGCCTGGCTCATGAGCTGGTATTTTTGGGAAGTCTTAACCAATCTACCTAAAGTTTTTGCTCTATGGCTTGTCAAAAAAGCTTCTCCCTCCTCCCTTGTAAATATTCCACGCTCCTTTATGTTGTGCATTATTGCAATGGTATTATGCAGTGCATCTTCAACATTCTGGGTTTGCCAAATACCTTTTCCGATTAGAGTATATAGAGTGTGTAGTTCCTCTTCGTTAATTTGCCTCCTAGTCATATTATTTACCCATTGTGATAAGTCACGATTTTGTAAATAAAGAGAGTCCATCCAACCCTCCCCATAAAGGCGCAAGTCCACTCTTGAAGCAATTCGATTTGCTCCCCCTTCTACGAAGGGGGCTGGGGGGATTTGCCTTTTCCAATCAATTTCTCTATCTTGACCATTACTGCTTCTACATTATCTTCCACTTCCCGGTTAGTAAACCGGAGTACAGTTAAGCCCTGTGCTTCCAAAAACTTAGTCCGTTCAATGTCGTTGTTTTGATTCGGTGATTGGCCATGGCTATCACCATCAATCTCTATTGCCATCCTAAATTTGTGACAGTAAAAATCAACGATATAATCTCCAATAGGTTTTTGCCGATTGAAAGCTGTCGATTGGTAAAACGGCATTTTTCTTAAGTTGTTCCAAAAATGTTTTTCGGCGGGGGTAGATTGAAGCCGGAGCTTTCTTGATCTTTCTTTAAGAAGCGTACTGTAGGGTAATTTGCGAGGCCGCTTTTTGGAGGACATGAAAGTTTTATACTACGAAACGTGAGCAATGTGAATCACCCCAGCCCCTCTTTGAGAAAGAGGGGTCCATTTACTTTGGTCCTATCTGCTTGCCCTCGCTAGAGGGCTACTTTCCGATGCAGAACTGGCCGAAGATTTTGTCGAGCAGGTCTTCTTCGAAAGTTTTACCGAGAATGATTCCCAGATGTTCCATGGCGAGTGTGACATCGACGGCAACAAGTTCTTCGGAAAGTCCGCCGCTCAAACTATTCACGGCGTTGTGCAGGGAATGAGCCGCTTGTTGCAGATGGTCTCTATGGCGTTCGCGGGTGATGATGAGGGATTCTCCCGCACGTTCTCCACTCGTGGCTTTTTGGTAGAGGGCTTCTTTTAACGCGCCGAATCCATTGAGCGTTTTTGCCGACAGGGTGAGAGGGTGTTCGTCAGAAAGAAAGTTTTGGATTTGATCGGACTGCCAGGAGGAGGGCAGGTCGGATTTATTGAGCACCACCAGTTTGGGTTTTTCGCCCACTTCTTTCATCAGCAGTTTGTCGTTGTCATCGAGCGGTTCGGAGGCATCGAAGATCACCAGCGCCAGGTCGGCTTTTTCCAGAGCCGTGCGGGTTCGTTGTATGCCTTGCTCTTCGATCATTTCGGGATTATCCCGCAGACCTGCTGAGTCGATGATGACAATATGGATATCGTTGATGCGCGCCCTTTCTTCCAGCGTGTCGCGGGTCGTCCCGGCGATGGGGGTGACGATGGCGCGGTCTTCCTGCAGGAGCGCGTTGAGCAGGCTGGACTTGCCGACATTGGGTTTGCCGATCAGAGTGACTCGCATTCCTTCCCGAACAATTTTCCCATGGCGAAAGGTGTCTACCAGCCCTCTTAACTCTTGCTCGACCTGCTGAATATTTTTTTGCGTGGTGTCGCGCGACTCGAAAGTCAGTCCGTCTTCTGAGAAATCTATCGAGGCTTCTAATTGAGCTTGTGCGTTCAATAAATTTTGGTGCAGGGTATTGAGCCTGCGTGAGAGTCCGCCTTTGAGTTGTGACAGGGCGGAGTTGAGCGCTTTGTCGGAAGCGGATTCAATGACATCGGCAACCGCTTCGGCTTGAGTCAGGTCGAGCCTGCCATTGGTGAACGCCCGGCGGGTGAATTCCCCCGGTTCTGCCATGCGTGCGCCTTGTGCCAAAACCAGTGCGAGAATTTTTGCTGTGATTAACGTTCCGCCATGAGCGCTGATTTCGATGACATCTTCGGCGGTATAACTTTTGGGTGCTTTAAAAAAAGTGAGCAGGACTTCATCCACACATTGTCCGGTGTCCGGATTGCGGATTTCGCCGAATACCACTTTTTGCGGAGCAAGCTCTGATTTGCCCGGTGCGGAATGGAACAGGGCTACGGCAATGGTTAAAGCATCCTTACCGCTTATTCGTATGATGCCGAGTCCGCCTTCACCGGGGGGTGTGGCGAGTGCTGTAATGGTGTCGTCCATGTGTCGTTCAGAGGTTATTGACAGGTTGTAAATCACCCCAGCCCCTCTTTAAGAAAGAGGGGTCCATTAAGACTCTCCCTTTTACGAAGGTGGGGATTTGTTTTTACCTATCTAAATTAACACCCCTAAGCAAGGGAGGCAACAAGACGTAACCTGGTTGCTGGTTCAATCCTTAGCAACGTAGTAGATGTAGTATTGCTGGGAGATGGTCAGGATATTGTTGACAGTCCAGTAGATGACGAGTCCGGATGGGAACGAAATGAACAGAAAGGTGAACACGATGGGAAGAAACATCATGATTTTCTGTTGCATGGGGTCACCCATGGAGGGAGTCAGTTTTTGTTGCAGGAACATGGTGGCGCCCATGAGCACAGGAAAAACATAATAGGGGTCCGCAACGGAAAGGTCGGTGATCCAGCCCATGAATGGTGCGCCGCGAAGTTCGATGGAAAAGAACAGGGCATGGTACAGGGCGATGAATACGGGGATCTGCAACAGCATGGGCAAACAGCCGCCAACCGGATTCACCTTATGCTTTTTGTACAGTTCCATCATTTCCTGATTCATTTTTTGCCGGTCGTCTTTGTTTCTTTCCTGGATAATTTTCACATAAGGCTGAACCTTCTGCATTCCCTTCATGGACTTGAAACTTTTATGGGTCAGCGGGAAAAACAGTAATTTAATGATGATGGTCATGAAGATAATTGACCAGCCATAGTTGTGGGTATGCGCATAAAAAAACGCCAGAACTTTAAGAAGTGGCTTGACCAGAAAGGCGAACTTGTTACCGAACCAGCCGTAATCAATCATCCTTACCAGATGGTGGCCTTTATTTTCCAGAATTTCCAGTTCCTTGGTGCCGGCATAAAACAAATATTGGGCGGTGGCAGAGGATTGAACGGATTCGAACTCCAGACCGACAAAGGTTTGGTCTTTTTCTTTAAAAACCATCCCTGCTTTGGTTCCTTGTTGAGGAATGAGGGCAGACCCAAAATATTTATTCTGGAAGGCGGCCCATTTAAGATCCCCTTTGTAGTAAACCGTATCGTGAATATCTTCAGGAGGATTTTCGATGCGTTCATTATTCACAAATATTGTTGCGCCGGAAAAGACGATGTAATCCGTTTGCGATGCAATTTTTCCTCCCATGCCGGGTCCCAGTACCACATCGTATTGCAGGTTTCGGGAAGCCAGGGATGGGGCAGAGATTTGCGTGCTCAACTCCACCATGAAATCGTTGTAGTGGAAGACATAAGTTCGAGTGACCTGTATTCCGGATGGGTGGTTCAAGGTCAGGGTCAGCGTTCCTTCAGGAATGCTTTCATCCAAAACGATGGATGTTGTGGAAGCCTCATAATGAGCATTTTGCAAAATGGATGTTATCTCAGGATCGTTAGCTTGTAGAGCCAGTGCCGGTGTCAAGTGATCAGGATTGTCAATCAGGTCGATGATGTCTCCGCTATCATTTTTAAATCTTGGCAATTCCAGTTGTTTCAAAACTCCGCCACGATTGCTGATGACAAAATGTGATTTCCCGGTGGAGACCTGAATAAGAACTTCTTCTCCCGGAAAAGGATTAACGGGAACGGGAATCGGAGTAACGGGTTGCGCGGATTTGGACTGCTGGGAAACAGAAGGTGTAGAACCAGAAGCCCTGGGTGGAAGTGCCTGAGCATCAACAGGAACATCACCCGGTTCTTGTGTTGGCAGAGGGCCTTGAATTTGCGCCAGAAAATAGCCCCAACCTACAAACACCGCCAGGGAAAGAACAAACGCAAGCAATAATCTATTTTCCAAGTTGAATCTCCGACCAAATCCTGTTTTGTTAAGCCTTCAAATTATTTCAAAGGGTCCGTTCCACCCTCGTGATAGGGGTGGCATTTAAAAAGTCTGCTAATGATTAGTCCTGTTGCCCTGACAAGGGAGTAACGATCCAAAGCTTGGGCGGCATATTCCGAGCAACTGGGATGAAACCGGCACGCCGGGAAAAACAGAGGCGAAATCCACCGTTGGTAGCCGCGAATTATTTTAAGGAAAACCTGATTTAACATGGAGGATGGATTGCTCTGGATTTTGGTCTGATATTTGAATTCATCTTTCGGTTAGAAGGGCGTTTGAAAGTTTTTTTTCAATCACCCGATGGGGAAGCGTGACCATGTCTTTCCCTGATATAACTACGATATCCAGAGCGGGTTCTATGCGATGTTTGATTTGGCGAAAAACCTCACGGATTCTTCTCTTCGCTCGATTTCGGGCAACCGCATTTCCAATTTTTTTTGAGGCGATGATTCCCAACCTCTTTCTACCTAAGTCATTAGGAGTAGAAAAGATGGTGCATAATCTATCCACCCGCTTTTTTTTTCCTTCATCCATGACCTTTTTAAACTCAGGTCGTTTGGCCAGACGTTCGGTTTTTTTGAAAGAGCAATCTTGCATCTACTCGGTGTACCCCGCAGAGGTTCTCAGCAATTAGACCGTCAAGCGTTTTCTGCCTTTTCGCCTGCGGTTTGCCAACACGCGTCTTCCCCCAACGGTAGAACTTCGTTTGCGGAAGCCGTGCACACGTTTTCGTTTGATATTACTGGGTTGAAATGTTCTTTTCATGAATCTGTCCTAAAAAAATCTTATAAAATACGAAAATCCCGCCTTACTCCTACCAAATCAGATGGTTAGACAACCGGAGATAATACGGGAAGGTTTGGGGGATTATTTCACCGGCGAGAGCCCATGTCAAGGGCTAATCCCTTTCTTTCAAAGTCGATGGCCGGGTTTGGGCATTTTTATTAAAAATTATGCAAATTTGAGGAAAAATGCGGTAACATGTTTATATTCAATCTAGTAACTTATTTTTTGATTCATTACCGGGTCACCCCCGGTGGGGAATTAGGTAAGAAATTATACTCCGGTAAGAATGCAGGAGATTTAAGTTCATTATTACCGGAACTTTGTTGTTTTGCCTAAACTTTTGGTGGGGTTTTTATGAAGATACTGATTTCATTGGGTTTGTTTATTGCGCCGATTTTGTATTCGGGTGCGTTTAATGTCCCGTCTGCGTGGGGAGATGACTTAAAGGTAACTCTCAAACACGAGGTGGCCGGGATCACTCCGGAAATGAAGATTCTTCCCTACGAAAAGGGTACGCTTTTGGCAAATTCTGGCAGTCAATCCTATTCAAAAAAAGATTCCAAAGCGAAGATTTCCTATCAATCTACAAATCTGAAAGCGGCCCGGGAAAAGAAATATGCCAATGCCGGATACATCACGGTTGGTATAAACCCAGTCGGTACCGTTGCTAAACTATTTGAGCAAAAGTTGAGTTCATCGGGTCCCGATGAAGTTTATGTGGATATGGGTAGGCGACAAGGAATTGAAAAAGGCGACCGATTCACCGTGTACACGCTCGACCGTTATATCTATCATCCTGTTTTACCAGGGCAGGAAAATGAAAAACTTGAAGAGTATAGCCGAAGGGTCGGATTTGGTTCCAAGGAGCTCGGATCTCACCCTCCAGGAAAACCGATGGGACATCGAGTGCTGATTCGAGGAGTGCTTGAGATCACTGAGACGGGGGACAAGCATTCTACTGCCCGCGTTTTGAAATCGTATGAAAGCATAGAAACGGGAAACCTGCTCATGCCATTTCAAAAGTTTGAGGATCAGACTTCCAGTTCTTCAGTGACAGATAAATCCATCGAGGGTTATATTATTGCGACCAAGAGAGACCTGATATCCATCGGGTATGATCAAATTATTTACATTGATAAAGGTTGGGACGATGAGGTGAGGCCCGGCGACCAATTCGAGGTCTATTACATTCCCACCATTGAAGAGAATATCTGGAATAAACGGGAACCGAAAAAAACGCCTCTCTTACCTTTTGTACTAGGAGAAATAAAGGTCATCGCCACGCAAAAGAAAACCGCGACCGCGATTGTGGTGAAAAGCAAAATTGATATGGGGGTTGGCAACCAGATTCGGTTCAAACCTTGACATCATCCTGGCTGAATTTTCAGAAACCGCTTCTTGCCGACTTTAATGAGATATTCCTGATTGCCAGGTAGTTCCTGATTCACATCTGATACTTTATCTCCATTTACCGTTACCGACCCCTGTTGAATAAGGCGACGGGCGGCCGAGGTGCTGTCGGTCAATTTAAAGTCTTTCAGAATATTACAGATTCCCCGTAAATCATTCCCCCAACCTTCCGCAACCGGGATTTCATCCGGCAGATTTTTTTTCTTGAACACATTTTCGAATTCGATCAGGGCGGATTCTGCAAGTTCAGCAGAATGGTAACGTGCAACGATTTCTTTGGCCAGGTTCATCTTGGCGTGTTTAGGATTCAAGGCTCCTGATGCGGCCTGCTTTTTCATAGCTTCCAGTTCTTCCGCGCTGACCTGGCTTAATAACTCGTAGTAACGCCACATCAAATCATCTGAGATAGACATTATTTTTCCGAACATGTCATGCGGGGCATCAAAAACGCCAATGCTGTTGCCCAGACTCTTACTCATTTTTTGCACGCCATCGGTTCCTTCCAGCAGAGGCATGGTGAGCACGATCTGAGGCTTTTGTCCGTATGCCCGTTGCAGGTCACGACCCACGAGAAGGTTGAACTTCTGGTCTGTGCCGCCCAATTCCAAATCAGATTTCAAAGCTACTGAGTCGTATCCCTGGATCAAGGGATACATCAACTCATGAATAGAAACAGGCAGGTTTTTTGCGAGTCGTTTTTGAAAGTCATCCCGTTCCAACATGCGGGCAACGGTATAATGCGCCGCTAGCTCTATCATGTTTACCGAGGAGAATTTATTCATCCATTCACTGTTATAGGCAATGGTGGTTTTGTCTTTATCCAGTATTTTATAAACTTGCTGAAGGTAGGTTTTTGCATTTTCCTTAACTTCTTCATGAGTCAGGTTTTTACGGGTTTCAGATCTGCCTGTCGGGTCACCGATCATGCCGGTAAAGTCACCGATCAAAAAAACGACTTCATGGCCCAGTTCTTGAAACTGCCTCATCTTATGAAGAAGAACTGTGTGCCCGAGATGTAAATCGGGAGCCGTAGGATCAAACCCGGCTTTTACTCTCAGGGGTTTCCCTGATGCAAGCTTTTCGGCAAGATCTTTTTCATCTATGATTTCGGAGGTGCCCCTCCGGATGGCTTTAAGTTGTTCTTGGACAGAAATCATGCTTTTTCGAGAAGGGAAATAATTTAATGATAGACTAAGAGCAGAAAGCTAGCATACCGCAAATAAATCTGCAACTGCAGTGATAAACGCGCAAACTTAATCTTACATTAAAAATGGAAAACGAAGAGCTTAAATCAAATCCGACTGAGGACCTTGCCCCCCGGACCAGGAAGTTCACTCATGCAGGTTACGGGTTTCTAGGTTTGAACATAGTTTATCTTGCTGTAGCCATGTATTTTATTCCTCCATTCAATCTGGGGTTAACGGCGGTTCTTTCTTTATTAGCTTTTGCACTTCTATTAGGAGTGCTGACCTATTACTTGCTAAAGGGAAAAAAAAGACTCGCTCAAGTGCTCGCTATTATTTATGGAGCGCGTACATTATTTACAGCGTATTCTCTGATGGATGTAAGCACCTTTCAGGCGGTGCCATTTTTTCTTCCGTGTTTATTCCTGACATTTTATCTGCTCGGACGAGCAGGGTGGGATTGGCCCTAGCCCCCCCTTGGCAGGGGAAGCAGATAGCAAGTGCGTATTCCGTCGAGCTAGTCTATTGCTAGCCAGTAAAAGTCGGGCCACGAAGGACTCGTGCCGGGCATGAATATTAATGATTGGACATCACAGCTAAGGAAAAATATCACGGCTAGTTGTCACCACGCCAGTGGACGGCTAACGACTTAATCTGTTGAAACCCCTCGCCTCCCCTGCTATAAAAGAAATCCCTTAGATAGACTCAATTTAAAAAGGTTTAACTTGTCTTCCCCCTTTATAAAATCTACTGACCAACTCCCATTGGTTACCGATGTGGGACGAAAGTTTCTCGGCTTGGAGCATAACAAGTCCCCAGAATTGGCTCATCGAGTCCAATCTGTTTTCCAGTATTTGAATGGAAAGCTGGGGTTTCCAGATACTGAGACGGGCCTGCATAATCAGGAAATGTTTAACCTGCTTGTCCGTACAGTTTATCCTGAAATATTGATAGATCTGGCAGATTTGATATATGTCCAGCACGAGCGCCCGGCAGTTTATTTGAACTTTGATCATATCCACATCAATCTTCGCAAGGACCGCACCCCTGTATCTCAACCGATGGACCAGGTTGATGAAAAGCTTTCCTACTTGTTCTCTGAGCTTGGTAACCTGATTAAACAAGACCCCATTCTTTATAATGATCCGGAATGGACCACTCTGCTTGGTGAAAGCTATAGCTTTTATTTGTCCGAAACCAAGAACTTTCCCTGGGATAATCCGATGGAGTTGGTGCCACATGATTTGAGTGCGCCCTTGATGGATGTTGCAACAGGGCTTGCAGGATTCCGGCTGATTCATGACTGGCCAAAAGACTTCCCTAAGTTAGTTCTGGCTGACAATATGCCCTTTATTATTAAAGGACTGATTCATTTTGCCATGCATTCGGGCAAGAAAAATATCGAAGTCCTTAATGTCGACTTTCCGGATGGACCGCTGGGTAAACATTTTGGATGTATTCTTGTCAGCAAGTTCCTGCATCATTTACAAAGAGCAGAGCGCCAGCAGTTTCTGCGATGGGCCAAGGAAGTATTAGAGCCAAAAGGCTCTCTGTTGATTCTGGATACCGACTTGGAATACCAGATTTTAAAACGCGCCAGAAACCCGGAGTACCGAAATAAACTGACCCACGGTTATTTGGAAACATTAGTAGAGATAGAAGAAAGTTTTTGCGAAACTCTGATTCAAGACGTCCGCCATGTTGGTTTTGATGTTTCGCATTTTGATTTTCACGAATACGAAGATGAAACGGATGCTTACAGCCAAGTTGCGGGAGATAACCTGTCGATAAAGTTTGTGGGATTAGAGATTATTGCCCTGCGAGCCGCCAGTGGCAGCAAGCAATAGAGGGAGATTTGCTTTTCAGTCAAGATTGCTCTCTTACAGCATGATGGAGCTATTTCTTGTCATCCCAGGGGATTCTCCGGGTGGAGGAGTTTTTTTAAGGTTTTCCATTCAGTCAGGATGGCGTTATTGGCGTTCTTTTCCATATCTCGGTATAGCTTTATGACCTTTTTGCCAGCAGGGGTCAGTTCTGCTCCCCCTCCTCCCTTGCCCCCGGTAACACTGGTGACCAGAGGCTCTTTGAAGCATCGGTTCATGGTGTCCACCATATTCCAGGCGCGCCGATAGCTAAGATGTGTTTCCCGTGCCGCCTGGGAGATTGAACCCTCTCTGCCAATCGATTCCAGTAAATCTACTTTGCCCGGTCCCAGGGCAATTAAATCTCCGGAAAGTATGCGCAAACGTGATCGACATTGGATTGTATTGTTCTTTTTTATTGTCAAATTGTACCGCCCCTACTTTTTAAGACGTACCAGGCCCAGTACATTGGGGATCGGTTTGGAATAAGAGTTTTCATCATGTTCTCTGGATCCGGTGGAATAACTGCCGATGAATTCAAAATTTTTCTTCCCGGTATTGATATACAACTGGGCGTCTGCCCCGCCCTCTACATACATGGCTTGCTTCAGGCCGATGGGAAGTTCAAGTAACATGTTTATCAAGTCGTGAGAGGTATACGGCGACCGAACATGAATGAACAAGATTCGGTCTTGATGATCCAATCCAATGGCGGCTATGCTTGACATTTTTTTTTGTTGCGCCCACATATTTTCTCCATGACAGGAGACCATACGAATGCTCTGGACCAATGTTCCGTACTGTTTTCGAAGCGTATTAAAATCTTCGCAATCCCGATCTATGATCCGCACTGGGAGCAAAGTTTGTTCATTAGGATCAAACGCGAGGATGGTTTTATCTTTGGAAACCCATGTGTTGTTGGTATGTTGACGATTTTTCATGTAAGAGACACTGGACATCAAATTTTTTTGGTACATGCTTGCGTTGATGGCGGCAACCAGTCCATTCTTGTTTACCCATTCTCTTACAGACTGGCGTTTGCCCTGGTCTTTGGATGAGGCGTTTAACAACCTCAATCCAAAAAAGGAGGTGTCGGCTCTTAAAATACGGATTAACGAGTCACTAAAAGCAGATTTTTTTGAGGCCTGAAAAATACCTAAATCCAGACCGTTCTCAAGATTCTTCCAGACAGAAGGCTCTGCGGAATAGGATGGGCCGGCTCCGGGGCTGATCGTCAGCATTGCGGCACATAGCAGAATGATAGATGGCAGGTGATGGAAACTTTTCAAGATTATTGGCTCCGCGCAAATAATATAGTGAAAGGTTTATCATTATTAAACAGCAGATTATAGCTTGCATTTTCCGGGTTGTCCCTGAAATTATTATTCTTAAAATGCTAAATTCAAACTGAAATACTGTTGAATTATATGGGCTAAATAGCAGTTTTTGGCAAAGGTTTGATTGATTTTGGCGGGAATTTAATCCATAATAAGCTTATCATACTCATTTATATAATTTTTTTCCAAGAGGGGTTTATGAAGATCATTTCTCGAATTATGGCATTGTTGGTAGCAGTTTTTTTTGCGGGATGTGCGGCTCAGACTGGGGGGACTACAGCGTCCAACTCCAGCACAGGTAAAGCGTTAACCATTACTCAACCGGCTACGTTGTCGAATGTCAGCAGTCCGCTAAAAGTTTGTATGGCCACCAATGGTTATACTGTAGAGCCTGCTAAAAAAGGCGTAAACCCTGGTAAAGGTCACCATCACCTCATTATAGATACAGATATTCCCGCAGACTTGAGCAAGCCGGTTGCCAAGGATGATACTCATATTCATATGGGCGATGGATCTACCTGTAAAACAATTAACCTGGCTAAAGGACAACACACTATTACGGCACTTTTTGCGCAGGGCAACCATGTTCCTTATAACCCGCCGGTAACGGATTCCGTAACTGTCCGCGTGGTGCATGTAGATTAATTTAATCTGGATTACTGGGTTAAACCGAATTCCACCTCCTGCACGGGGGTGGAATTTTTTTTGTTATTTTTTGATCTTAGAGGGGATCAGACTTTTTTGAATCTCCCATTCAGTTTATTTTGGAAGGCATATGTCAGAATTAGTTAAAACTCCTGTATTTGCGGATAACAACTTAATCAATCTGTATCAGATTAACGAGATGTACCAGAATATCGCAACGGAAGCTTCCAGGAGAATGCGAGAGACTTTCCAGATTGATGTTCCCATCAGTTCCGGAATCTGGGGCGGTACATATCTTATTGCTCATCCTGACGGTTTGGCAAGAAGACGCATCTGGCGGCTTTATTGCATCGTCAATCTTCCGCAAAATACCCCTTTGGACAAACATGCAAACCTGGAGAGGTTGGTATCCATTTATTGTGATGTGTTCAAAGAGGCGTTTTCACCGCAGTTGGAGTTGAAGCTGAATATGTGGGGCGGTCGCCTTCCTTTCAGTAACTCGGCCAAGCCAAGCCTAACCTTGCATATGGAAGACACCACCGAAACGGTGAGGTGGCTGAGAGCCTTCTTCGTTTGGAATCATGTCCCCTGGGAAGAATCAATCATCAGCGATACGGTAAGAATTCTTAAGGAATATAAAGAGTTTTTTGACCTGAAAAAGGGTCCGGTGGTCAAAGACCCAAAAGAGATAAAATACCTTCTTCAAGATATTATTATTATCTACCGTACTCTGCAAAATGCCTGCAGTGAAGATTTTCAGGAGCATGCCAATCCGATCATTGCGAAAATGATGGAACATTTTTTATCAGGTCTGCATGATCGGGGAGATATCATCGACCTTTATGAGCTGGTATTTAAAAATGCGCTAATTTATGGATTTGAGGAAAGTTTGGAAATCCCTTATAAGAAAGGCGGACTCGATATCCACGCTTTGGAAAAATGGCCGGTGGAAAAAATCAACTGGGTACCCGATGAGTTAAAGGAAAAGCTGATTCCTCCCATTCAGCAAGTGTTTGCCGGGTTTAAAGCAGAGTTGGAAAAAAAGAAGCATTAAAACCCTAATAAATTTGTCAGGCTTTCAAAGCAGAGACAAAATCGTCCAGGGTTTCAAAAATCAGTTCAGCCCCATCAAAATTTATATTCTGATTCAGGGGATTCCGCAAAATGATGCAGGGCATTCCCGCTTCCTTTGCCGCATAAAGCCCTTTTAGAGCGTCTTCCAGAACGAAGCATTCAGAAGGGGCGCACCCTAATTTTTCCGCGGCGTTTAAAAAAATATCGGGATGTGGTTTCTCTCTGGCGGCAGATTCCTTGCCGAGAATAACCGGGAATAAATCAGACGCACCGGCATTTTCGAGGATAGAACGAATATCTTTGGCCCAGGACCCTGAGGCAATGGCCAACTTATGTTTGAGCGATAATTTTTCGACCATTTTCCCGGCCAATGGAAACAGTTTGATTTCTCCACTCTGGCAAAACCGGGAATAGACTTCGAACTTTTGTTTTCTCAAGTCGACAGGGTCTACATCCAGTTTGAGATCATGGCGTTCGATTTCTCCTGCTATTCCTTTTCCCTTCGAGGTCCACTCTATCCAATATTCCTCCTTGTCCAAGGTATGCCCGTAACGCTCGAAAACTTCGTTATAAGCCCGGTAGTGAAAAGGTTCAGAGTCAGCCAGCAGACCATCAAAGTCCAGGATTGCGGCCTTACAGCTATTGAGGAGGGAATGTAGTTTTTTTTCTGATGAAGGTGGAGTGGTCATGCCTGATTAATCCAGAATTTTCCCGAACCGTTCAAACCGAACCCAGTTTTCCAGGCGATTCCAGGACCAGTAAATCATTAACGCTTTGCCTCGAACTTTTTTAACATTTAAAAATCCCCAATAACGGCTGTCCTGGCTGTTTTCACGATTATCGCCCATAACAAAGACATAGCCATCTGGAACCAGGACGGGGCCAAAATCATCTCTGGGAACAAGAGAACTGTCTGAAACCGGGTCGGTATGACGGGCGTGGGTATCCGCATGAAGCTTGCCATTTATATAAACTTTTTGTCGCCGAACCTCCAGTAAATCTCCTGGCAGGCCGATCACGCGTTTTATAAAATCCCTTCTTTCATCTTTAGGAAACTTAAAAACGATGATGTCTTCCCTTTCCGGAACATCGGGAAACAAAATAATATCATCAAACAATTTGATATTGAGGAAAGGAATTTCGTTAGGGATATGTGTCCCATAAGCGAATTTGGAAACCAGAATGTGGTCTCCGATAAGGAGTGTATTCTCCATAGAGCCGGAGGGAATTTTAAACGCCTGAATAATAAAGGTGCGAATCAACAGGGCGAGAAGCAGGGCAATAAGAATGGCTTCGGTATACTCGCGGGCAATGCTTTTTTTGGATGATTCGGCTTTTTCCTCTGAGTCGTTGATATTATTAGTCATCAGTCCTCAATACTGCAAGAAAGGCTTCCTGGGGGATTTCTACGCTACCTACCTTTTTCATTTTTTTCTTACCTTCTTTTTGTTTTTCCAATAGTTTGCGTTTGCGGGTGATATCTCCGCCATAACACTTCGCCAAAACATTTTTTCTGAGTGCCTTGATGGTTTCACGAGCAATGACCTTACTTCCTATTGCCGCCTGGATTGCTACCTCAAACATTTGACGGGGTATTTGTTCCTTCAGTTTTTTTGCCAGGTCGCGGCCCTGATAGAAAACTTTATCTTTATGCGCGATCAACGATAATGCATCTACGAGCTCTCCGTTCAAAAGAACGTCCAACTTTACCAGATTGGATGTCCTGAAATCTATAAATTCATAGTCGAAGGAAGCGTAACCCTTGGTGCTTGATTTGAGGCGATCATAAAAATTCAGAACGATTTCGTTAAAAGGCAGTTCGTATTCCAGCAATACCGTTTGCGGGTTCATGTACTCCATCTTTTTTTGGATTCCCCTGCGGTCGCGGACCAGTGCCATCACTACCCCGATATATTCCTCCGGGACGATTATGGTTCCTATGACGTAAGGTTCTTCAAGATGGTCGATATTTTTTTGATCTTTTAATTTGGTGGGATTGTCTATCATCATCGTATTTCCATCCGTGGTGATCACTTTATAGATGACAGTGGGCGCAGTAGTAAGGAGGGCGACATTATATTCACGCTCAATGCGCTCTCTGACTATTTCCATATGCAGTAATCCCAGAAAACCGCACCGGAACCCAAACCCCAGGGCTGTAGAAGTTTCTGCTTCATAAGAAAAGGATGCATCGTTCAACGTTAGTTTTTTCAACGCATCGCGTAAATCTTCATAGTCTTCACCGCTAATGGGATACAATCCGCTAAAAACCATCGGTTTGACTTCTTTGTAACCGGGCAAGGGTTCATCGGTAGGATTCTGAGAGTGAGTTATAGTATCTCCCACCTTAGTCTGGTCCAATTGTTTGATATTGGCGACTAGGTAGCCTACCTCCCCGACCTCAAGCTGGGGACTTTTTACCTGGTTGGGATTGAAGGTGCCTAATTCCTCAACCACGAATCGGTTTCCCGTTGCCATCATCATAATTTCTTCGCCCATCTTTAACGTTCCCTGTTGAACCTTTACCAACACGACAACTCCACGGTACGCGTCATACCAGGCATCAAAGAGTAGAGCCTGTAATTTTTTTGAAGTATCCCCAGTTGGCGAAGGAATCTGACTCACTACGGCCTCCATCAATTCATCTATCCCTATTCCTTCTTTGGCACTCACCAGAACGGCTTCGCTGGACTCTATCTGGAGCACATCTTCGAGTTGTTCTTTTATAAATTCAGGGTCTGCGCTGGGCAAATCAATTTTATTGATAACGGGTATGACAGCCAGATTATGTTGCATGGCCAGGTTGAGGTTGGCGATGGTCTGGGCTTGAATTCCTTGAGTAGCATCGATGACGAGCAAAACTCCTTCACAGGCGGCAAGACTGCGTGATACTTCATAGGTGAAATCTACATGGCCGGGAGTATCAATCATGTTGAAAATATAGTTTTCTCCGTTGTTAGCCTTGTATTTCAAGTGAACGGTTTGAGCTTTGATGGTGATTCCCCGTTCCCGCTCCAAATCCATATTGTCCAATACCTGCTCTTTCATTTCCCTTTTAGGGATTGCTGATGTGGCAAGAATTAGTTTGTCAGCAAGAGTAGACTTGCCGTGATCTATATGGGCAATAATAGAAAAATTTCTTAATCGGTCCTGACTCATAATTTGTTTATTATCCAAAAAGCATTTGCAACCCTTATGGGGTTGATTGCCGGGTTTTACGGGTTTTCTTTCGGGAAAACTGCGCCGGTAGTCCTTGCCAACAACGGCAAGGGGAATAACGATTAGTGAGTGGGTGAAGGCCGCGCCACTTTCTCGGTGCGAGCCGTGGGGGGAACCTCAATATATTTTGGGGTAACAGGCAGGGGTTCTTTGTATTCCTGCAGATATTTCCACCATTCATCAAACCGGTTTTTCATGGCATCATAATCTTTAGCGTTGTCAATATCAAGGGCCGCCCCGGGATAAGGAACATCCAAAGCCATAAAACGGGATTTCATGATGGTACCGATTATTTTTTCCAGCTCTTTTTAGGATTAAAATTGCGAAAATAATTTACCAGGGAATCGAGTCCAAAATTGGCAAAAAACAGGCATAACTGCAAGCCAATATAGTTTTTATAATGCCTGGCCTTGTCTTTACCAAAAATAGATAATCCAAACAACACCAGATTTTTGAAATTTCTCTGATAGCGGTACTGGTACATTTTCTGGATGTATTCCCGATTTTCAATGCGCAATGGCTTTACAAGATGCAGGTTGTTAATCCGAAAGCTATCTTCTTTTAAGTGAAAGTAGGCCATTTTTATACCCTGTTTTCCTTCCTTCGGATAAAAATATTTCAATGTTTCACGCGAAACCATTCCCAGAACATGGTCGTAGTTTTCCATATCTGCATGGTTAAGAAAGTATTCCACTTCCTGGGGAGTCATCAGGGGTGCATCGCAGGGAACAATCAATACGGCTCTGTCCCGGTGAGTATCTGTATTCGACACCTCTCCACTTTTATCCTTTAAGGACTGAAGGAAAGTGTGCCAGACGTTTTCATAAAGGTTGGTTCTTTGCTCGACAATGTGAATGCGTTTGGGAGAGTTTAAATCAACACGTCCTGAAATAAAGACCTGATCCAGCTTTTTCTTCGGGCCTACAATATAGATATCCTGAATGGCTTCTACTTTTTGCAGAGATTCGACAATGTAATGGATTAAACATTTTCCATTTATTGTCAGAAATGCTTTGTTCTGATGATGAACCTTGTAGCTGGATTTTCCCTCTCCTGCTACCAGGATCGCGTCATATTTATTTTGACTGTTCATTGAATCCATGCAAAAAGAATCCTCTCCATTTCGACTTTATTATAATACCTTGCGCTCAACATTGAAATTGGTTATACACAGGACTTACTTACTTTTTTCAAAATACCAGATTTTTTGAATATGTCGACTTCTTCCAACCTGAAAACCACCCCGTTGACTACCATCCATAAAGAGTTAGGAGGTAAACTCGTACCTTTTGCGGGATGGCAAATGCCCATTCAGTTTCAAGGCGTCATGCAGGAGCATCAGTGCGTCCGTGATGGCGTGGGTATTTTTGATGTCAGCCATATGGGTGAAATCGAGATTCAGGGTCCCTCTGCCAAGAGCCTGATTCAGAAACTGATGACTAATGATATCGACTCAATGCAGGACAATCAGGCCCTTTATACCCTGATGTGCCTGGAACACGGTGGTGTGGTGGATGATTTGCTGGTACATCGTTTTTCTGAAAATCATTATTTCCTGTGTGTGAATGCCGCAAATACGGATAAGGATTTTGAATGGATTTTAAAAAATGCCGGTTCCTGCGATGCAACGATTCGAAATACAAGTCTGGAAACCGCACAATTTGCTGTCCAAGGTAAAAACTCTGAGGCCTTGTTGCAAAAACTATGTGAAGTATCATTAAACGAGATCAAATACTACCATTTTAAAAAAGCAAAAATTCACAAATTTGAAAGCATCATCGCACGGACTGGATATACCGGTGAAGATGGTTTTGAGATTTATATTGATGCGGGTCACGCTGAGCCAGTTTTCAGGGCCATTCTTGATGCAGGAAAAGATTTTAAACTTCAGCCCATTGGTTTGGGAGCCAGAGATACGTTGAGAATGGAAATGGGATACGCCCTTTATGGTAATGAAATCAATGAGAAATCTAAACCGCTGGAGGCTGGGTTAGGTTGGGTCATTAAATTGGGCAAGAAGGATTTCATAGGGCGGGCAGAGCTTGAAAAACAAAAACTTGCGGGAAACAAACGTAAACTGGTGGGGATTCGCTTGCTGGATCGGGGAGTACTGCGTCCGCACTACCGGATTTTGAAAAATGGGATTTCCGTGGGGGAACTGACCAGCGGAACTTTTTCTCCTTCCTTGAATACTGGGATCGGATTATGTTATGTATCCTCTGAATATTCTGAACCGGGAACGCAACTGGAAGTGGAAATCAGAAAGTTAAGTGTACCCGCTGAGGTGGTCAAGCCGCCTTTTTTACCAACACGCGTCAAAAAATAAATAATCTCTATCTTATCGGAGGCAATATGGAGGTCCCCAAAGATTTATTGTATACACTTGAACATGAATGGATACGTGTTGATGGCAAGCGTGCTGTGATCGGTATATCCCAATTCGCGCAAGAACAATTAGGCGATATTGTTTTCGTTGAATTGCCTGAAATGGGGACCCAACTCGAAAAGGAAAGTCCTTTCGGAGTTGTGGAATCGGTGAAAACTGTATCGGATCTTTATGCTCCGGCAAGTGGCAAAGTCACAAAAGTGAATAAGGAGTTGGAGACCAATCCGGAAATGATTAATAGCGACCCCTATGGTGCAGGATGGATTGTTGAAATTGAACTTTCCAGCGAAGAAGATCTTAAAACGCTTCTCGACCCGGATGCCTACATCGAACAATGTGAAAAGGAGCTGGAATAAATCATTCCTCTCCTCTGACCTATGCGGTACATCCCCCATACAGAACAGGATATCAGGCTGATGCTGGCTGATATCGGTGTGCAAAATATCGATGCCTTGTTCGATAGCATTCCAGATTCTTTAAAATTAGCAGACACCTTACTGGATTTGCCCGAGAGTTTGTCTGAAAGTGAGTTGACGGAGTATTTTAAGCGGCTCCAGAAAAAAAATGCTACGGCAGAAGATTTTTCCGTTTTTCTCGGTGCCGGAGCGTACCACCATTTTTCTCCGATTTTGATCGACCATTTAATTTCCCGTGGCGAATTTGCCACCAGCTATACCCCCTATCAACCCGAAGTCAGTCAGGGAACTCTCCAGGCCATTTATGAGTTTCAAACCCTGATCTGCATGTTGACGGGAATGGAGATCGCTAATGCTTCTATGTATGACGGGGCTTCAGCCCTTGCTGAAGCTGTTGTGATGTCCAATCGCGTCAATCGCCGCACAGAATTTTTAGTTTCTCGGGCAGTCCATCCCGAATATCGAAAAGTGACTGAAACCTACACGCAGGGAAGCAACTTCAGTCTAAAGGAAATCCCAATTAACGAAAAAGGGAAAACAGATATCTCGAATATTATTGCGAACCTGTCTGAGAATACTTCTGCCGTAGTACTCCAATCGCCAAACTTTTTAGGAACGGTAGAAGAATATGCCTCGTTGAAACAAACACTATCTGAAAATGGAACTCTCCTGATCGTTGCTGTAGCGGAAGCGTTATCTTTGGGTATCCTTCAGGCACCGGGAGCGCATGGGGCGGATATCGTGGTGGGGGAAGGGCAGTCGCTGGGTTTGCCGGTCTCCTTTGGAGGGCCTTATGTCGGATTCTTTGCAACACGGGAAAAATTTTTAAGACAAATGCCGGGCCGTCTGGCGGGAGAAACTGTGGACCAGAACGGACAACGGGCTTATGTCCTGACCCTGTCTACTCGAGAACAGCATATTCGCCGCGAGCGAGCCACCTCCAATATTTGTACCAATCAGGGGTTGTGTGCTTTGGCAACAGCCATTTTCATGTCCACCTTGGGCAAACAGGGGTTCCGTGAACTGGCAGTGCTGAATTTAAGAAAAGCCGACTATTTAAAAAACCGTTTGGCTCATGTGCCAAATTTTAATATTCGTTTTTCCTCTGACACATTTAATGAATTTGTACTGGAATGTCCCCGTCCTGTTGAGGAAGTTTTAAATACCTTGAGGCAGGAACGCATTATCGGTGGCTATTCCTTAGAGTCCTATTACCCGGACTTAAAAAATTGTCTGTTGATGTGCGTAACGGAATTGAACACCCGAGAGGAAATGGACCGCCTGGCCGAAATACTGGAAGCCATGTAACGATCAGTTGA
>Ga0233439_10001658_pt1 | contig 27617 bp, 26 predicted proteins | sample SI_123_September_6_FD_182713 | JGI IMG/M metagenome (GOLD analysis project Ga0233439, IMG submission 182713) | Seawater microbial communities from Saanich Inlet, British Columbia, Canada - SI_123_September2016_100_MG | ecosystem: Environmental > Aquatic > Marine > Inlet | place: Canada: British... | reverse complement strand
CACGCTCATAACGCTGCAAATGTTCTTCCGCGTCACCTTGAACCACCTGTCGATCGACCGCCAGAAATACCCGCGTCGTGACACCACCCGCCCGCAATAGACGAGCGACGACAAAACCGTCGCCGCCATTATTGCCCTTGCCGCATAGAACCACTGCGCGCAAACCCACCAGGCCATCCCAGCGCGCGGCGATGGCCGCGACGACTTCAGCCCCCGCTCGCTCCATCAACTCGACACCGGGGATCCCCGCCTCAGCGATCGTGCGGCGATCGAGTTCGGCCATCTCGCGACCCGTGAGCAATTTAGCCAGTTGCAGCACTCAAACCTCCCAGGGGCGGATCAGTTCACGCAGGCCACGGGGCACCTCGACGGGTAGAGCCTCACCGGTATATTTGGGCAAAAGCGCACGTAGAACCATGCTCATCAAAAGGGCCCAAGCCGTCATCACGCCGCAAAACAAACCCAACCCCGAAGCCAGACCGACCGCAAGAAAAAAAATCGCGCCCAGCAACAAAGTGAGAGACCATTTGAGATTATCTACCGCGAGTAACAGGCTCTGCCGCAGCGTAGCCCAAACCGACCCTTCTTGTGTGACCAACACGGGAAAGAGATAGAGAGCCATAATCCCTGCCAGCAGCAGCAACCAAATCATCAAGCCGCTCAATAGAGCGCCCAACCAGCCACCCAACTGTTGGTAGAAAAACATATTGACCAGTATTAGACCCGTAGCGACGATCAGCGATCCGCCCAACGCCGTTGCACGCCAAAACAAACGACGTCCAGTAAGTAAAATTTCCCGCATATTAAATTCATCGCCGCGCGCCCAATAAGCACAGACAATAAAAAGCAGAACCGTGGCCGGAGAGCCAAAAAGCAGCACACCGGCTAAGACGACTGCACAGGGCAAGAAAAGACCGCCGAGCGAAAAACCAAAGCGCAAGAGCATATAAGCCGCCCCAATCCAGGGCAGGCTCAATAGACTCCACAGCAAGTTATAGGCGACAATCCCACCCAGGTGATCGTACGCCGTCCAAAAATAACGCCGTAAAATATCGCTCACAGCACCTCGAAACCCCGTTGCATAAACTCGGCATAGGTGCGGGCGGTCAATACCAGATCGCGCACCCGTACCCGCTCATCAACCCCATGTGCATGTTCCCCCTTAACCCCATAGCCAATTCCGGGCAATCCGCCTTCGACGACAAAGTAGTGCAAATCGGTAAATCCGGACGTCACCTTGAAACCAGCTGCACGGCGCCGCACCGCCTGCACCGCCCGCGCAAAAGCCTCTGGCAATCCATCTTCGACATCGACGACGCAAGGCTCGATCTGCAAAGGTGACTCTACGCGATAGGACAGTAGGGCCTGCTGATCCGCCGCCTGGCTGACCGCTCGCCGCAGTTCGCGTTCGACTGCTGCGAGTTTCTCACCGGGGACCAAGCGGCGATCAATAGAAAAACGTGCGCACTCGGCGACGGTGTTGACCTTATCACCCTGTCCGCCTGAGAACGTGCCGCCAATATTAATCGTGGGATTGCGGGGTTGGCCGTCAAAATCGACAAAGCTTCGGCGGGCCTCCTGCAATTTGCGTTTGTAGTCCTGCAGTTTATTCACCACACCGGCCAACGCCTCAAAGGCATTGACTCCCTGTTCCGGCCTAGAAGCGTGCGCCGCCTTACCGGTTAATTCAACCTCCAACCACAGCACGCCATTATGACCACAGCCCACTTGGGTACCGGCCGCCCCTTCGCAGACGACCGCAAAATCGGCATTGAGCAAACCTTGGCCGACGACCCAACCAGCGCCCAATTCGCCGCCCGTCTCTTCGTCAGCGGTAAAAGAGCATTCGATATTGAACGCCGGCTCGACACCCGAGGCCTGCAGCGCCTCCACCGCCATCAACAAGGCCGCAATTGAGCCCTTCATATCCCCCGAGCCCCGTCCGTAGACCGCACCGGCAGCAATGCCCGGTTCGAACGGGTCGCCAAATTTCCACTGCCCCGAACAGGGGACCACATCATAGTGGGCGTTGAAATGCACGGTCCGCTCCCGTCCGACATCCCAACGAGCGATCAAATTATAGCGGGGATACTCGCTCGAACCAATTATCCGTCGCACTTCACCGTCGGGAACGCGATGGACCTTGCTGCGCATACCAAGCCCTTGACAGCGGACCGAGAGATGTTCGACCATCGCGCGATAGTCCAGCCCCGGCGGATTAACCGTGCCAATCCTGACCATATCCTGCAAATTGCGCACCAACTGGCTTTCACGGTCCTCGATATAGCGATGTACTGAACTCATCTGGCTCCTTTATTCGCCCTTGAGCGCAATTCGGTAGAGCTGATATCCACGCGAAAATCCTCTTCTGGAATCGCAGCGAAAAGCGCCGCGAACCCGGCGGGTACATCTATATCAGCCAATGCCAGATACTTCCCCTCTTGCAGGCGCCCCGCGACCCAAAAGCAATGCTCTCCCGCTCTGAATTCTTCCAGTGCCGTGACCATACCCTGCTCGCCCCCTTCGTAATATTTACCCTGTAAAAGCCTTGTCGCCGTATCGTAACCGATCGCGAAATGACACCCACTAAAGAGCCGGGCCTTTTGCAGGAAAGTCGGCGCCCTAGTCATGATGACAGAAAAGCGTCCACGCATTGCCGCGAGACGGCCTTCGATATCTACTCTCTGTAAGGACGGCTTATCGACATTTTCAACGGAGAGTTCCAAACTCGGCCGACGCCCACTTAATCGTCCCGCAGCAACGGCGAGGCGTTCGTGCCCTTCGTGCAAGGGATTAAAGGACCCAGCAAAGAGCAAGCGACTACCGCGCTCTACTTCGGATGCCCATACCCCATCAAGCCCGAATTCGACAAGTTCTATATCGCCCGTCACCAACAGCCCCAATGGGTCCTGCAATGACAGGGTATGCCGAGAGCATTTGACGTAATCGGGCAGGGGCGACGAAATGGCCTCTGCACCGCAAGCTTCGGCCAAGACGGCCAAGACAAAACGACTGAGCCCCTCTTCTTGCGCCAAGCGATCGGCAGCCCCTTTCTCAAAATGCAAATCGAATAATCTATATTCTTGTGGCAGACGCAATGCGATATAAGCCCGGTCCTCTCCCCTCCGCGACCGACTCGTCGCCAAAGCCGCCGTTACACCCACCCCGACGATTCCCTCCTCCACCCCGGTAAATCTCCGGGCCCTGACAAAAGCCCTGTCCGCCATATCCCGTGCCGTTTGCGCGGTCACCCGATGGGGACCAGCCGATCCCAAATAAGCCGCCAAGGCCTCTTCTCGATAAGGCACTTGCACTTCTATCACCGAAGCCGATGCCCCGGGATGGTTGAGCAACCAACTCACCAGTTCGCCCCCGCCGCCCGTAGCAGCCAGGGCCAATTGGCCACCACCTTGCAATAGGGATTCGACCTGCTGCCAAATATCTCGATCGACACGCAATTATTTTAACCCGCGAAAAAATCGATAGCGCTACGGATACCCCACCCCATCAAGAAGAGCCCGCTGAGCACATTGAGACACACTAACGGCCAGCCCATCCGCAAAGGCTTTGGCAAGAAACGGCGATCGGTCCAGACCATCAGCAGACACCAGAGACCACAAGTGAGCACCCCGCCAAAAATCGCCGCCGGAGTTACGATCGTCACTGGGTTTCCACCCATCCACATAATCGCTACGCCGCCTATTCCGCAATAGCCCACGACCCAAGGCCGCAAACTATCCACAGACGCCTCACGCACCCGGCGAACGATCGGCCGGAAACATTCGTGGGTGGTGCGGGCATAGAGTTCGTAAGCCGCCAGAATCGTGCCGAAGAACGCGGTAAATACGCCAAACTGATATAAGTAGACCAACGCCGGATGCATGCGAACGAGAAAATCAGCCTGCACCGAAAGCAATTGCATACCCTCCGGCACTATATGTTGAGGCCGCAGTACCGCCGCGCCCAAAATCACAAAAGCCATCGTAAAGATGACCACGCAGGCGAAGGAGACCGAAGAATCGATCATTGGTGCGCGCAACCAAGCTTTTCCCAGATTGACATTAGCTGTATCGGCTGCAATCTCAACCCCGTCAGCCGTATCTTCCACCTTACGTCCCATCAACCCCCAAGCCTTTTCCCGCAGCATGCCGATATAACCGAAATAATCCTGCGTGCCACCACCGATCGCCCCCAAATAAACGCCCATTTCGACAATCGCCGACCGCGCCGCCACCGCTGGGTATTTACTCACTAGCCAGGGTTCGTATGCTGGTATCTTCGGCACGATTGTGCCCATAAGGACCGCTAGCCAATCCGGTTGTGACGCCGCCGCCGCGGTCAGGATCGAAAGCAATAATACACTGACTACGATCGTTTGAAATTTCTCCAATGACCCATAGCTCTGAATCATGGTAATCGCGATAGCCAAGACTACAAAAGCCGTTCCCCAAACTCGGGCGTCACCCCATATATCGAGCCCCTCGAAACCCAGGATCCAAACCGTTAGTCCCCCGAGCATTTTGGGCAACCCAGACAGCCAAAGCGGAAAACAGAGCACCGTCATAATTGCCAAGAGCCATACCGCCCACCCCTGCGGTCCGGGCAAATATTTCCAGCGCTCGATCGGATGCTCACCGGTCAGTGTGATATAACGCGCCGCAGTGTAGACCTGCACGAATTTCATCAGCCCCCCACCGACAAAACACCACAGCATCGCATAACCGAACACCGCCCCGCCGCGCGAGGCAAAAACCGTTTCGCCGCTGCCGATCGTCACTGAGGCAATAATCGCACCAGGCCCAAAAATACGCAGTATGGCACCAAAACCGCGCGCCTTTAGCTCGTCGCTGAGTTCGGGATAGCGCATCGCTTCGCTCATGAAAATAGCTCCTTATTCTCGCGTTGATTGCCCGTATGATATCGCTCAACCTACTGCTTGTCAAATAGTTGTGACACAACCATATTCTACGTTTTCACCACCGGGAGAGTTAAATGAGCATCAGCAAGGCCATCGCGCCGGTAGCCGGCTTGGGCACCCGGCTGCTGCCCACGACCAAAGTCCTGCCCAAAGAAATGCTGCCGGTCGGCAGGCTACCCGTCATCCACCACGTCGTCGAAGAATTGATCGCCGCCGGCATTCGCCAAATCCTCTTTGTCACCGCAGGCAATAAGGGCGCAATCGAGGACCATTTTGACGAGGGGTCCGAACTGATGCGCCGCCTCGAAGCAGAACAGCACGAATTGCTGGAGACCTGTCGTTTCCAATACCGCGACAGGGGCGTTGAGTTTTTCTCCGTGCGCCAACGCATCGCCCCCGGGCAAAACAAACCCGCCGGCACCGGCGATGCCGTCGCCGCGGGCGAAGCCTTCGTCGGCGACGAGCCCTTTGTGGTAGCCTTCGGCGACAGTATCGTGCGCACCCGCGCGGGCAAGCCCCTGCTGCAAAGAATGATCGCATCGCATCGCGAGCACAACTCCGCCTGCACCATTGGCGCCTATCCAGTGTCCGACGAACTCGTCCACCACTATGGCATTCTGATACCCGAAACAAGCAATACGACCGACAGCAAGCTGACCGGCATCCTCGAAAAACCACGTCCCGAACAGACGACAAGCCGCCTAGCCATCAGCGCCCGCTATATCTTTTCTCCCGACATTTTCAACCGCATCCGCACTACCTCCCCTTCTTCCAGCGGAGAAATCTATCTTACCGACGCGATCGAAGCCTTGATCTCAGCAGGAGAAATGGTGCGCGCGGTCTGTTTAAGCAAAGACGAAAAACGCTGCGACATCGGCAATCATCTGGCTTATTTTCAGACCTTTGTAGACTACGCGCTCGACGATCCAGAATGGGGGGAGCAAATCCGCACCTACATGCAGCAAAAGCTAACCGAGAACCGATCTTGACAACCTCTTACAAATCCCTATCTTAGGTGCCAATTCAGACTAAGCCAATATAATAGTTCTCCCAACAACCACCTAGAGGCGGTTCAATACATGAGTACATCGACGACCTGGAAAGAGCGGCTTGCCGGGAAAATTCCCGCGGACATGGCTGAGGAGATCGACGCCTTCGAAACTCAGATTCATCTGCGCAAGCAGGGCAAAATGGAGGAGAAGCTCTTCGCCGAAACCCGCTTGCGCCGCGGTGCTTACGGCCAACGCTACGACAATGGCCAGCGCTTCGACGGCACGCAGACCCAGCAATTGCTCTTTCCCGAGCACGAGACCAAAGGCCCTGACACCTTCTGGCACGCGCCGGGCATGATGCGGATCAAAATCCCCTTCGGCGGACTGACGGCCGCGCAGATGGAGGTCTTGGCCGACTTAGCCGAAGAATACTCCGAAGAGATACTGCACATCACGACCCGCCAAGATTTTCAAATCCACTTTATTCATATTGAAGACACGCCCGACCTTATGCGACGTCTCTCGGCAGTCGGCATCACCACCCGCGAGGCCTGCGGTAATTCGGTGCGCAATGTCACCGCCTGCCCCCTCTCCGGAGTCTGCCGCACGGAGACCTTCGATGTGACGCCTTATGCGCAAGCCATTATGAGTTTCCTGCTTGGGCACCCCGACTGCCAGGACTTCGGCCGCAAATTCAAGATCGCCTTCTCCGGCTGCGAACACGAGGCCTGCGGCTTGGCCAATATGCACGACATGGGCGGCGTCGGCATGGTTAAGACGGTCGACGGCGTGGAAAAACGCGGCTTCAAGCTCTACGTCGGTGGCGGCCTCGGCGCCGTACCGCACCAAGCACAGCTCTTTAACGAATTCGTTCCCGTTGAGGAACTATTGCCCATTTCCCAGGCTATCGCCCGCGTTTTCGCCCGCCTTGGCGAAAAAAAGAACCGCAACCGGGCACGGATCAAATTTCTAATCGCCAAACTGGGCATCGAAGAATTTCGTCGTCTGGTACACGAGGAGCGCGCGATCCTGCCCGAGGACCCACAGTGGACCGCCTTTCTCGACGACCTAACGGTCACCGACGAGGAACAGCTCAAACCTGGCCAGCCCCTCAACGGCGCCGAAACGAGCGAAGGCTTTGCCGAGTGGTACCGCACCAATGTTTACCAACAGCGACAGGCAGGTTATGTCGTCGCCACTGTCGCCTTGCCTTTGGGCGATATCACCTCGCACCAATTGCGGGCGTTGGCTGATATCAGCCGGCGTTTCGTCAAGGAAACCACCCGCACGACGGTCGAGCAAAACATGGTGCTGCGCTGGGTCAGCGAAACCGACTTGCCGCAACTCTACGACGAGTTGCTTGCCCTTGGGCTAGCCGAGACCGGTGCCGGTACCATCGTCGACATCACCGCTTGCCCCGGCACCGACACCTGCAAGCTCGGCATCGCTTCCTCGCGCGGCTTGGCCACCGAATTGCGCAAGCAACTTGGAGAGCAAAGCGCCAAGCTCGACGAGGCGATCGAAGGCTTGCGCATCAAGATTAGTGGTTGCTTCAACTCCTGCGGGCAACACCACGCTGCCGATATCGGCTTCTACGGCAATAGCCGCAAAATCAATGGCATCACTGTACCGCACTTCCAGGTGGTATTGGGCGGCCAGTGGAAAGAAAATGCCGGGTCTTTCGGTCTGGCCACTGGTGCGGTACCCTCCAAGAATATTCCCGAAGTCGTCTCCCGCCTAGCCAAACGCTTTGTAGAGGAGCGCGAGAAGGGCGAGTTGTTTAAGGACTTCATTGGCCGCCTTGGCAAACGCGAGATCAAGGCCATGCTCGAAGACTTGACCCAGGTGCCGAGTTACGAGGAGAATAGCTGGTATTATCGTGACTGGGGCGATACACGCGGATTCACCATGGATGACCTCGGCAAAGGCGAATGCGCCGGTGAAGTCGTCTCGATCGGCATCATGGAAATCGCTGCCGCCGAACGCGAAGTATTCGAAGCCTCGGTCGCCCTCGACGAGAATGAGCTGCAAGCCGCTTGGCAGGGCGCTTTAAACGCTATGTTGCGCGCCGCTCGCACACTGGTCAAGGAACAATTCTACGACGTGCCTGAAGAGGCCGACGTAGTCGTCGCCGAATTCCGCACCCGTTTCTACGACACCGAGTTATTCTCCCCAAAATTCGCTAACTATCTCTTCTCCGCACACCAAGACCCGGCCAGCGAATTTGAGCAGACGCAAGTCCACCGTTTTATCGAAGAGGCGCAGCTCTTTATCGAAGGCGCCTATACCTGCTACTACAAAATCGCCGCGCCCCTCGAGGGCGCCAAGGCCTGAAAATGGGACTTATGCAAGAATTACAGCGCATCAATATCAAAATGTACCTCGAAGACCCCGAGGCCCTCTCTGCCGAGGAGGCTTTCCGGGTATTCAATAGCTGGATCCCGACCACTCCCGACGAGGTCCTTATCGACGTCGCCGATTACAGCCACGTGCCCGAAGGACCGGTGACCTTGCTCGTCGGACATGAGGCCAACTACAGCCTCGATAACGACCATGCGGAACCCGGGTTGCTCTACTCGCGTAAACGACCGGCCGAAGGCGACCTATCTGCCCGCCTCTCAAGCGCACTACAAGCCGTAATTAAAGCCTGTCAGCGCCTTGAATCCGAGCCAAGCCTCGACGGCAAAGTCAAGTTTCGCGGCGGCGATATCCTGCTCGTAGCCAACGACCGCCTCAACGCGACCAATGACGAAGAGGGCGAAAACGCCTTACGGGCAGAACTTGAGCCCGTGCTCGCCAAGCTCTTCGCCGGCGCTTCCTTTGCGATAGAACGCGATACAACCTCGCAATTGCGGCTCAACCTGAGGGTACGGTGCGATACCAACGCCAACGCTGCGACACTGCTGAGCAATCTCGCAGCTTGACAAGCTCAAGGTGCCCCCTATCTTTTCGATAATTAATAACTACACCTATAAACAGCGACTTATCAGGAGAAATCCATGGCCTATTATATTACCGAAACCTGCATCGACGTAAAAGACAAGGCCTGCGTTGAGGTTTGCCCCGTTGATTGCATCCATCCCATCGACGGCGAAGGCGAACCCATGCTCTACATCGACCCCGATGAGTGCATTGACTGTGGCGCCTGCGAGCCTGAATGCCCGGTTGAGGCCATCTTCGCCGAAGAAGACATGCCCGAAGATCAGGGCCGTTTTGTCGATATCAACACCAAGTATTTCGAATTGCGCGATAATGGCGAAGAATGGACGCAATGGAAACAAGAGCACTCCGCCGACTTTGAAAAGAAAAGCTGAGTAATCGCTCAAGACTGGCTTACAGGCCGGGATACCCCTGGGGGTATCCCGGTTTTTTCACGCTTGACGATTCCTAGATCAAACCGCTTATTTTTTTCTCCCTTACGAAGCTTTATTGGAGATGTTATATATGGCGAGAACTAACGCAAAGAAAAAACCAAGTAAGAAAAAAGCCCGGGGCAAAAAAGTTAAAGCCGCCACGCTCAGGGTAGATGCCGACAAACTCTGGTTCATGTACCGCAAAATGTCGGAAATTCGCCTCTTTGAGGAACGCGTCTGGGATGTGTATACCCGCGGCCTGATGCCCGGGTTAGCGCACCTATATATCGGCGAAGAAGCCGTAGCGGTCGGAACCTGCACCGCCCTGCGAGACGACGACTATATTACCAGCACCCACCGCGGGCACGGTCACTGTTTGGCCAAGGGCGGAAAGCTCGACCGCATGATGGCCGAGATCATGGGCAAAGAAGCCGGCTATTGCCGCGGCAAGGGCGGCTCGATGCATATAGCCGACATGTCGGTCGGCATATTGGGAGCCAATGGCATTGTCGGCGGCGGGTTCGGCATCTGCACCGGTGCCGGTCTCTCGGCCAAACTGCGCGGCACCGACCAGGTTGGCGTCTGCTTCTTCGGCGACGGCGCCTCCAACCAGGGCATTATGCTCGAAACCATCAATATGGCCGCGGTGTGGAACCTGCCGGTCATCTACGTTTGCGAAAACAACCAATATGGTGAACATACGCCCTACCAAGACGTAACCGGCGTCGAAGATATCGCCGATCGCGCCAAGGGCATGGGCCTAGAAGGTGTTATCGCCGACGGCACGGATGTCCTGGAGATGTACGACGCAGTTTCCGCCGCCGTCGCCAAGGCGCGCAAGGGAGACGGCCCAACGCTGATCGAGGCCAAAACCTATCGGCACCATGGGCATCACGTCGGCGATGCGCAAACCTACCGCACCCGCGACGAAGTCAGTTGGTGGGCCGACAATAAGGATCCTATCCGCCTGCTCGGTAAGTATATGATCGCCAACAAAGTCGCCAAACAAGCCGAACTCGACACGCTCTACGAGCAGGTCGACGAAGAAGTCCTAGCGGCAATCGAATTCGGCAAAGACGCTCCTTTCCCCCCACCAGAACAAGCGTTTGAGGATATATATGCCTGATCGGGAAATGTTGTTTAGAGAAGCTATTAGCCTAGCCACCGCCGAAGAAATGCGCCGCGACGATACAATCTTCGTCATGGGCGAGGATGTCGGCGCTTCCGGCGGCATCTTCAAATGCTGCGAGGGCCTGTTCGATGAATTCGGCAGCGAACGCGTCATAGACACCCCCATCGCCGAAGCCGGTTATATCGGACTCGGCGTCGGAGCGGCCATGACGGGCATGCGCCCCTTGGCCGAGTTGATGTTCGGGGATTTCTCCCTGTTGACCATGGACCAAATCGTCAACCAGGCCGCTAAAATTCGTTATATGTCCGGCGGCCAGTGCAAAGTGCCGCTGACGATCCGCCTGTCTATGGGCGCCGGCCGCTCTTCGGCCGCACAGCATTCCCAGAGCTTGCACGCACTTTTCGCTCATATTCCCGGGCTTAAAGTTGCCTTGCCCTCGACACCGCGCGATGCCAAGGGCTTGCTCAAGACCGCGCTTCGCGACGACAATCCGGTATTGTTCTTCGAAGATAAAATGATGTACAACGATTCCGGGGCCGTACCTGAAGAGGATGATTTTCTAATTCCCTTCGGCGAAGCCGAAATAAAGCGCCCCGGCGACGACCTGACCATTGTCGCCACATCGAGTATGGTCATCGCAGCGCTCGAAGCCGCCGAGCAACTCGCAGCCCAGGGGTTGGAAGCCGAAGTAATCGACCCGCGGACCTTGGTGCCATTAGACAAGGAAACACTGCTCGCTTCTGTCCGAAAAACCGGCTACGCCTTAGTGGTTGACGAGGGTGTCGAGCGCTATGGCGCCAGCGCCGAACTGGCGGCAATCCTCAATGCCGAGGCCTTTGATTACCTCGACGCGCCCGTGCTGCGCATCGGTGCCGCCGATGTACCCATCCCCTTCAGCCCGCCACTCGAACTGCGCACCATCCCCAACGTAGAGCAGATCGTCGAGACCGTGCTGTCGCAGCGGCGTTAGGCATGGTGCGCCCGGTCTGCCTAGTTACAGGGTCTTCAAGCGGTATCGGCGCCGCCATCGTTGACCAGTTCGCCGCGCGTGGCTACGACGTCGTCGTACACTACAACTCCGGCGCTGATCGCGCCGAAGAGATCGCAGCCACACTGCGCGAAAAACACGATTGTGAGGCCTTGGTTCTCGGCGCCGACCTCTCGCAACCGGACGCCCCCTTCGAACTGGTCGACCGAACCTTCGCCCACTATGGCCGTTTGCATGTGGTCGTCAGCAATAGCGGCGTGGCCAACTACGTCCAGGACGAAAAAGGCCAGCTCGCCCGCTACCGCTTTAGCGAAACCCCCATTGAGCACCTCGACAAAGAGATGGATCGCGTTCTCAGCCTCAACCTTATGGGAGCTTATCGCCTGGCCCAACGTGCACTCGGCACCATGACCGAAATCGCCAAAAAAGAGACCGAGCCCGCCCACCGCAGCATTCTCTTTATTACCTCGATCTCTGATATCGCCCCCGAGAGCACGCGCATCCCCTATGGGGTGAGCAAGGCTGGCCTCAACCACGCCGTCCTAGGTGCCGCCTTCGACGGAGGCCCTTACAATATCACAGTAAACGCCCTGCGCCCTGGAGTCATAGATACCCCCCTTACCGCCCGCCCTTCCGGCGTGGAGGACCCAGCCACGGGCCGCGAATTCACCGTAGCGGAAACCTATGGTCTAATGGCGGAAGGCGGCGCGCAACCCATTCGCCGCATCGGCGAGCCTGAGGATATCGCCTTCGCCGCCTACGCCTTTACGCAAATTCCATATATGACCGGCCAATTCGTCGCCGTAGACGGCGGTTTTACTTTGCCCGGCAATTTCCCAAATCGCGAGCTTTTTTTGCAGGAAGGACTGCGCAAGCGACAACAGCAATAAGCACCGCAAGAACACAAATAGCCCGCACTTTTCATCAGTGCGGGCTATTTTTTTTGGTATTTAAGCTCGTTTTAGTGTTCGCTGATACTCCCAATCTGAATCTCGATATCATCGCGATTGGCGACCTTCTCCATTTGCCCATCGCGAATCCAAGCCATTCGATCAGCCGCGGTGAGCATCTTATCATCATGAGTCACCGTGATAATTGTCGTGCCCATTTCCTCTTGCAAGCTCTTCATATAATCGATGATCTCTTGACCGGTATTGCTATCGAGGTTACCCGTCGGCTCGTCAGCGAGAATAATCCGCGGCTTATTTACAAAGGCCCGTGCGATGGCCACGCGCTGCTGTTGGCCCCCCGAAAGTTCTGAAGGGATATGATGGGCTCGCTCGTCCAACCCGACGATTCTCAGACATTCCATCGCCCTTTCTTCACCTTCTTCAGTCGTCATCCCGGCGAATACCGTGGGCAAGGATACGTTCATCAATGCACTCATCACCGGTAAGAGATTATACGTCTGAAAAATATAACCCAACTCAAAACACCGCACAGCGGCCAATTGCGGTGGACTAAGTGCAGCCAAATTAATCCCCTCAATCAACACCTCACCACCCGTTGGGGACTGTAGCGCGCCAATCATATTGAAAAGCGTGCTCTTACCCGAGCCCGAAGGCCCCATGATGGCAAAAAACTCATTCTCGTATACTTGCACGCTCAAACCGCGCAACGCATAAACATGCGTCGATTCGTCGCGATTCTTGGCATTGTACACCATTTCCACGTCTTGCACGTCGACGATTACACTGCGGCTACTTTCTGACATAAGCCCCTGTGCTCCTTAACCTGTTCTCTGCTTTATAAATACACTAGTATTTTAAAATTGAGTGGTTCCAATCTAAGATCGGAAATCCCGCAAGTCAAATACGCACGAGCGATTTTACACCTTTTCAAGGCCTCGTTTAAAAATAAATTAGCAATAAAGTCGCAAAAATCTAAATAACCGTGTTAAGGCGCCGATAATACTAACAAGAAATCACTTGACGCTATACGCTACTATTTAGTATAATATTTTCACATACTACAGAGTTGGGTTTCTACAAGCCCAAAATCTGGCAACCTAAGGCCAGGAGTGCATCATGCAGGACAGGCAAGAACTTATTGATATTCAAGCAGTTGCTGATAGTTTTGGCAAATCTGTCGAATCGATTCGCAAGTACAAAAATTTTGGTATTATCCGAGTTTCAGATAAACGCGGCAATAAGGACCTTTTTGACCGAGAGGAAATTATGTCGATCCGCGATCGGCTGCGTGAATTGCGTCTCAAAGGTCTTTCACTAGCGCAAATAGCCGACGAATTGGATATAGCGCGGGACGAACACTTGAGTTTGCCCAGCCCCCCGACGTCCATGTCCGGACAAACACCACATCACGAACCAGGCCGCCCCCTAAAGATTCTCGTCGTCGACGACGAAGACGAGGTTAGAGCCGGTTTGCGTGAATTTTTGGAGGGGATGGACTATGCGATTTGCGAGGCGGCCGACGGCGCAGAGGCCTTAGCCAAGACCTTTACCGAAAAACCTCATATGATCCTCTTGGATCTGCGGCTGCCTAAAGTCGACGGTTATCAGGTTTGCCAAACCCTGAAAGGCAACCCCATTACCTCCGGAATACCGATCATTATGTTGACCGCGCTCAACGCTACTCCTAATAAAATCAAGGGCATCGAGTTTGGCGCCGACGACTACGTCGACAAGCCCTTTGATCTCGACGAGTTAGCTGCGCGTATCAAGATGGTCACGCGGCGGATGGGCGTCGAGGCCTGAGGGCGCGCCCTTAGGCAAATCGACAAACTGCTCCAGATGGCCGCACTGCAGACAGGCATAAACCGATGCCGTAAGCAGTTGCGGCCTCTGTCGTTCTGCCTCGGCCGCATACAGCCGGTACGTGTCGGCCGGCACCGGGAACACCTCCTGAAAGTCCTCGCTCCCGCACTGCGAGCAATTAATAACGAAATCAGCCTCCAACACTTAACCCACCTGACGCTCTTTTAGCTGGGTTATTTCATCGCGCAAATGCGCGGCTTTTTCAAATTCGAGATTAACCGCTGCCGCCTTCATTTGTTTTTCCAATTCGGCCAGTAATTCCTTATCGTTTTCCCTTCCTTCGTAACTCACATTCGGTTCGGCAACCAAAGCGGGCGTGGCTCCCCGAACATTCTCGAGCACCGAAGAGGCCTGCATTATCTCTTCCCGAGAGCGGTAGATCGTCTTGGGCACGATACCGTGCTCATCATTAAAGGCCTGCTGCCTCACCCGCCGGCGATTGGTTTCGTCCATAGCCTTCTGCATCGAGTTGGTGACTTTATTCGCGTAGAAAATCACCATGCCGGCCACGTTGCGCGCCGCGCGACCGACCGTCTGTATCAACGCCACCTCAGAACGCAAGAAACCCTCCTTGTCCGCATCGAGAACGGCCACCAACGAAACCTCAGGCAAGTCAAGCCCCTCGCGCAATAAATTGATCCCGACCAGCACATCAAATTCGCCCAATCGTAGGTCGCGAATAATCTCAACCCGGTCCAAGGTCTCGATATCCGAGTGAAGATAGCGAACGCGAATCTCTACTTGATCTAAATAGTCGGTGAGATTCTCGGCCATGCGCTTAGTCAACGTTGTCACCAAAACCCGTTCTTTTCGCTCGGCGCGCAGACGAATCTCGTCGATTAAGTCATCAATATGCCCTTCCAACGGCCGCACCTCGATCGAAGGATCAACAAGGCCTGTAGGGCGAATAACCTGCTCGACGATCACCCCATCCGATTGTTTCAACTCGTATTCGGAAGGGGTTGCCGAAACAAAAATAGCCCAACCCATCCTTTCTTCGAATTCCTTGAAGACCAACGGCCGATTGTCGTAGGCCGAGGGCAGGCGGAAACCATGTTCGATCAGGTTTTCCTTGCGCGAGCGGTCGCCGCGATACATGCCCCTGACTTGCGGGACGGTCACATGGGACTCATCGACAAAGAGCAAGTAGTCTTCGGGAAAATAGTCGAGCAACACATAGGGTGCCGTACCGGGCTCGCGACCGTCCATATAGCGCGAGTAGTTCTCGATGCCTGGGCAGAAACCGACTTCACGTATCAGCTCCACATCGTATTTGGTGCGAGTCTCCAGTCGATGCGCCTCTACAAGCCGATCCTCCGTGCGCATATCGAGCAGATGGCCCTCCAATTCGGTGAGAATCTCGTCACAGGCCCCAAGAACCTTGTCTTCATCGGTCACGTAGGCCTTGGCCGGAAAAATACTGATCTGCTCCCTAGGCTCTATAACCTCACCGGTAAGCGAGTCGATGATATGGATGCTTTCAATCTCGTCGCCAAACATTTCAATACGCACCCCCCGATCCTCTGAACCCGGGATAATTTCTACAATATCTCCCCGCACGCGAAAACAACCGCGCTGCAATTCGATATCGTTGCGGCGATAATAATTATCTATGAGAGCCCGCAGAACTTCGTCTCGTTCGATTTGCTCGCCGCGACGTACTGTAATCTTGTGATCATCATACTCGCGCGGCGAACCAACGCCGTAGATACACGATACCGTGGAGATGATAATAACATCGCGCCGCTGTAAAAGAGAGCTGAAAGCCTTGAGGCGAAGGCGGTCAATCTCTTCGTTGATCTCGGCCTCCTTCTCTATATAAGTGTCCGTACTCGGCTTATAGGCCTCGGGTTGATAATAATCGTAATAGCTGACAAAATACTCGACGGCGTTGTCTGGGAAAAAACCCCTAAACTCACCATAGAGCTGAGCGGCGAGCGTTTTATTATGGGATATAATTAAAGCCGGCATCTGCAATTCTTGAATGACATTTGCCATCGTGAATGTTTTGCCGCTGCCCGTAACGCCCAATAGGGTCTGATGGCGATCCTGCCGACGAACACCTTCAACCAACTCGGCTATCGCCCGTGGTTGATCCCCACCAGGTTGGTATTCAGAAACTAACTTAAACTCATCCATAACATCTCCTCACTCTCACGCTATATATCTGGCAAATCTAGCCGTCTCATTCAACCTTGTCAACGATGCAGGAATATTGGCCGACAATGTCACAATGTCACAATTATATGAACACATGACATATCCCCATTCAAAACCTCATCCTGCTTAAATTCACAATAAATCATTTATTTTCAATATATTACATTTCACCTATTCCACCTGGCACATACCTTGCTATGCAAAGCAACGTAAACCCTAACTTTAATAATGATCAGAGAGGAAAATCATGGGTAAAGTCATCGGCATCGACCTAGGCACCACCAATTCGTGCGTAGCGGTTATCGAGGGACAAGATTCGGTCGTCATCGCCAATTCGGAAGGGGGCCGCACCACCCCCTCAATGGTGGCCTTCACCAAAGACGACGAGCGCCTCGTCGGCCAGACAGCCAAACGGCAAGCAGTAACCAACCCGCGCAATACGCTGTATTCCATCAAGCGCTTTATGGGACGACGCTTCGACGAAATCGGCGATGAAAATAGCGAAGTGCCCTACGAGTTGGGTAAGGGCGCTCGCGACCTAGTCGTCGCCAAGATCGACGACAAAGAATATACCCCACCCGAAATCTCGGCGATTATTCTGCAGAAAATGAAACAGACCGCTGAGGATTACCTAGGCGAGGAAGTAAAACAGGCCGTAGTTACCGTCCCCGCTTATTTTAACGACTCACAACGACAAGCCACCAAGGACGCAGGAACGATCGCTGGCTTGGAAGTCCTGCGGATCGTCAACGAACCGACAGCCGCCGCCCTCGCCTACGGCCTAGACAAAGTCGGCAGCAACGAGAAGATCGCAGTTTACGACTTGGGAGGCGGCACCTTCGACATTTCGATTCTCGAGCTAGGCGACGGCGTCTTCGAGGTCAAATCGACCAATGGCGACACCCACCTGGGCGGCGACGACTTCGACCAAGTGATCATCAACTGGCTCGCCGGCGAATTCGAACAGGCCGAGGGCATCGACCTGCGCAAGGACCCGATGGCGCTGCAAAGGCTCAAAGAAGCCGGAGAGAAAGCCAAAATTGAGCTCTCCTCGGCGACGACGACCGAGATCAACCTGCCCTTTGTCACCGCCGACCAAACAGGTCCCAAGCATTTGCAGACAACGTTGTCCCGCGCGCAATTCGAGCGCCTGACCGAATCGTTAGTCGAACGCACCAAGGCCCCGTGCCTGCAGGCGCTCAAGGACGCCGAGTTGCCCCCCAGCGAGATCGACCAGGTGATTCTGGTCGGGGGCTCAACCAGAATCCCGAAGATCCAGGAGTCGGTCCAGGAACTCTTTGGCAAAGAGCCGCATCGGGGCGTCAACCCCGACGAAGTGGTGGCCATGGGCGCAGCAATTCAGGCCGGCGTCTTGGCCGGTGAGGTCGACGACGTATTGCTACTCGACGTCACCCCGCTGTCTCTGGGTATCGAGACGATGGGCAGCGTTATGACCAAATTGATCGAGCGCAATACGACAATCCCGACCAAGAAGAGCCAGATCTTCTCCACCGCCTCCGAAAATCAGCCTTCGGTTGAAGTGCACGTGCTGCAAGGCGAGCGCGAGTTCGCCAACGATAACCGCACCCTTGGCCGTTTCCACCTCGACGGCATCCCCCCAGCCCCAAGAGGCATGCCCCAGGTGGAGGTGACCTTCGACATCGATGCCAATGGCATTCTCAATGTCTCGGCCAAGGACAAGGGCAGCAATAAAGAGCAATCGATCCGCATCGAATCGTCCTCGGGCTTGAGCCAAGAGGAGATCGACAAGATGCAACACGACGCCGAGACGCACGCCGAAGAGGATAAGCAGCGGCGCGAAGCCGTTGACCGCCGCAACGAAGCGGATCAATTGGTCTACGCGACGGAAAAATCACTCGAAGAACACGGCGACAAAATCGGCGAGGAAGACAAGAAGGCCATCGAGGACACTCTAGCCGAAACGAAGAAGACGCTTGAGGGCGAAGACGACGAGGCCATCAAAACCTCAATGGAAGCGTTGCAACAGGCCTCCCACAAACTGGCCGAGGAAATGTATAAGGACGCCCAGGCACAACAAGGGGCCGAAGGCGGGCCAGCACCCGAAGGTGACGCCGGCCAACCACAAGGCAGTGCCGACGAGGGTGCCGTCGACGCCGATTTCGAAGTGGTCGACGACAAGAAAAAATAAAGCCCTACCAGACAAGAACAGAAAAAGGGGTGCGGCGAGAAATCGCCGCACCCCTTTTTTATGTCATAATGGCATTCACCCCTGTGGCATGAACATCAGCTTAATGCCCTCCTGCCCTTCGGCCATATCGAAGGCGCGCTGCCATTCGCCCAAAGCAAAATGATGGGTAATCAGCTTGTCGCTAGGAATAAAGCCGCCCTCCATCAGCCGCAGTGCCCGTTTCCAGGCCGGGCGCCGTTGCCCGATGCCGCCGGAAACCTGCAGCTCGTTGTAGGCAATTTTCTCGAAATCGATCTCCACCGGTGCCCCCGGAAGCCCCATCTGCGAATAGCGCCCCCGTTTGCGCACCAAATCCAGAGCCAAGCGCATCGCCGGCGCCACCCCGGCACACTCTACCACGACATCGGCCCCATAACCGCCCGTCAACTCGCGCACGCGTTGAATCGGATCGCATGCCTCAATATCGATCACGTGCTGGACGCCCAACTCCTCGGCGAGCTTCAACCGCTCCGCGTCGCGCGAAGTACCACAGAGTACCACCGTGCCGCCCTCAGCGAGAGCGACCAACGCCGAAAACAAACCCACCGGCCCCGGACCGGTGATCGCGACAAAATCGCCGGCTGTCACGCCGGCCTGTTCGATGACCGAGTGCACACAGCAGGCCAATAATTCAGTCAGTGCCCCCGCCTCAAAATCGACCGACTCGGGCAACTTGTGTACAAATGTCGCGTTGCAGTAAGGGGCGAAACAGCCATTGTGCCAATAGCCCATAACCTTGCGTTCAGGGCACAGATTGTAGTGCTCGCTCAAACAATAATCACAACGCCCACAGATATAGACACTCGGCTCGCCGGTCACCCGGTCGCCGACCTGTATATCCGACCCAACTTCGGCCCCCTTCTCGACGACCACGCCACTGAACTCATGCCCCATGACGACCGGTGTCTGTATATTGTAATTGATGGTATCGCGATATACGTGCAGGTCCGACCCGCAGATTCCAGCCGCCTTGACCTCAACCTTAACCTGGGCGGGACCGGGCGGCTCCTCGGCCAGGTCCCGCAACTCGACGAAACCATCACCACGCTCGTATTTGATTACCCCTTGCATCTTGTTATTCTCCTTCTGTCTCGACCAACTTTAGCCGGTCCCCTGGTTTAATCGGGCCCGTCTCGCTCAGCACCCGCAGACTCGATAACCGGGCACCGACGACCTCGGCGACCTCGACCACGGCAACAGACTGTAGTGGATCGAGCCCTTCAGCCTGCGCCCGATCCGAACCGGGATACACCGCAAAGCGAAACCTAGGGCGCAAACCGTGTTCACTGCCAAGGTTGGTGTAGATATCATCGCCATAGACCGATATAATCTCAGGTGAAACACCGACCAACTCAATTCCACCCGGCTTCAAAACAGCGGCGACCTTCTGCACCAGATCGTCTATTGCCTCAACGGTCGTCTTGCCTATCAGCGTTTGGCGAAACCCTTCGGAGCCGAACTCGAGATCCTTCAATCCAGCGAATTGCGCATCCTGCTCACGCGGCTTACCCAATATGTCCAACCCCAAATCCCGGTCGTTGAGTTCCCTCAGGGTTTCAACTACCCCCATTTCGTCCCCTTCTACGACCCGCAAAACTCGAACCTGCATCTGGGCAACCGCGGTATATGACTTGTAGCCGCCAACCAATGGATCCCCCACTGACAAGCGGCGCATATCGTAATCCTGTAACAACCCCAATAACACGACATCCGCCCCCAATTGCCGAGCAATCTGCAATGCTTTAGTTTCGGTTTCAGCGCCGTATTCCAATGTCAATTCGGCTACGGCGATAAAGGGAACTACCCGCCATTCGGGAATGGCCTCAAGCTCGATACTGAGCATATTGGCCAGTTCGTATTCGACATTCCATACACCTTCGCGAAAACCCGATTCGTCGGCAAAGGGAACCACCAATACAAAGTCGGGACGGGGTCCAGCCTGAGCCTGTAAACGGCTGCGCGCTTCCAGATAACTCTTTAAGGCGCTTGGTGTTTCAATCAGGGGTTCCTGTTCCCGCCACGCCCCCGACACAGCCCCTTCAGGCGAAGTCAGCGGCGCACAGCTACACCACAGCAGTAAAGCAATAGCCAATCTCAGCATAAACCGTGTCTTGGAAAAAGTTGCGTTCGCTATTTTAAGCGTTTCAACGCTCCGATCAGGCATAAAAAGGACATTGACCAACTTTGTGTCAACTATCTGAAATTCTTGACTTTTCGCCTTTCATTCGCAACCCAGAGACGACGGGCACAGCTCCACTTACCCAACGGTGTAAATATGTTCCGCCGCATAGTGTAACATCTGCGACTAGGCCTTACTCTTAGAACACGGCCTAGTCAATTGGCGTGATCGACACATATCGTGCGGAGGACAGATGGCCTCTGGCAAATCGTCGATTACAAAACAGGGGCCATCCCCGACAAAGCCGAGACCGCAGAACGCCATCGGCTGCAACTGGAAATCTATAACCTCTACCTCGCAAAGCTCTTTCCAGACTAGGGGACCTACCCGACGGTACTCTATTTCACAGACCTCGACGATATCCATTCTTTTAATTTTACCCCTACCGAGCAAGTTGCAACGCGCGAACGCGTCGATGACCTCGTCGCGCGACTCATCCTGACAAAACCTCACCCCGAACTTGCGCCGCAATATCTATCCCCACCCGCTCGCCCCATGCCGCGATCAATTTTGCAAAGAGCCCCCCCGGCAACCCGTCGCCGATCGGCAGACCGTTTATTCGGGTCACCGGCGCCATGCAATAGGGCGTCGTGGTCAAAAAAGCCTCATCGGCGTTGACCACGTCGTAGACCTGGAAGTCGCGTTCGATAAAGGGGATCCGCAATTCACCACAGATCTCAGCTACCGTTTCCAGACTGATCCCGCGCAAAATACTCCGCCGGCTCGGACAGATCACCGCGCCATCACTGACGATCAGAAAATTCGCGCCGCTGGTCTCCGTGATATTACCGTCCAGATCCAGACAGAGCGACACCGCCCGCGGATCGACCAGGTGCGTCTCCTGATCGGCAAGCCACCAGTGCATCCGGCTGCGGCATTTAATTTTCGGATCGACGCACACCGGGGGCACCTGGCGCACCGAAGGAGTAACCACATGAACCCCTTCGGTAAAATAGGGCGCCCACAATGAGAAGGGCAGCGGGAAGGTGTGGATACAGAATGTCGGCTCTTGATCGCCGGCCATGCCCGCTGCTCCGGCATAAACGGCAAATTCACCCGGCGATATAAACAGTACCACGGCCAACTCCGCTCCAGAACCGGCCAGCGGTCGATTATTGGCGACCAGTTCACGACAGATCTCCATTGTTTGTTCCGGTCCAATGCGCGGTTCGATCCGCGCATAGCGACAGGAGCGATAGAAGCGATCCACATGGTCTTGCAAACGGTAGAGTTCACCGCGGAAGGTGCGCGCCAAATCGGTTACGGTTGCCCCTAGGACCACGGCCGCGTCGTAGATGGCGATATGCGCACTCGACGCCGGTCGTAACTCGCCTTTGAGATATACCAGATTTTCTTGGCTCATCTTTTATTCCCCAGATACCGCGCTAGACTGTATTTGCCCAGCCGATGGTGTAAAAAGTGAAAACAGCCCCCCAACAAGCAGATGTTTTTGACCAAATTGGTCCTTTGCAGAATATCCCATAACCACAGCGCCTCGCTCTCGACAAATACCGGCCATGCCAAGCCTCCCGGCACATGCACCGCCAGGGTCACCACTGCCGCAAAGGCCCCCAACCCCGTTGCCCGGCCGAACAAGACCAGCGTACCCCCACCCCAACAGCCAATACCGGCGCTATATCCGATAACCAACACCACCTTCTTCCTATCGGCAATCACCATTGCTTCATCTCCCGAGCAATACAGAATGCCCCTCGGCCTCCATTCTCTCGATCTTTTGTCAGCCCTCTTGTTCTGCCACAACAAAGAGAGTATAGCGCAGATCGATCCGATATACTGTTTTTATTTTCATCTCCCTCGAGTTGGCGACGCTACCCATTAGGGGCTAGGTTTATTGCATATAATCATCTGGTTGACCAGCGTTAATTCTCATAAATAGCCGAGGCCGCTTAGAACCTTTACAGGAGCGGATTTCGCCAAGCTTATTTTATAGGATTGTAAGATCAGCTTGGCGCCTCGGAGCCCGACCAGATATCGTCAACGAGAATGAACGACGGAAAACCCCTAAACGGACCTTCAACTCCATGCAGCCAACAACCCAAGATATTGAATGCGACATCCTCGTCCTCGGCGGCGGCCTAGGTGGCTGCGCCGCGGCCATTCGCGCCGCCCGCCAAGGCCACAAGGTCTGCCTCACCGAAGCAAACCCCTGGCTCGGCGGCCAGTTGACCGCCCAGGGTGTCTCCGCCCTCGACGAACACCAATATATCGAACACGCCGGCACGACCGCACTCTATAGTGAACTGCGCGAGCAAATCCGCAACCGCTATCGCGAGCGCTATCAACTCTCGGACAAAGCACTGGCGGCCCCCTTTTTCAACCCAGGCGACAATTGGGGCAACCATCTCTGCTGCGAACCGCGCGCCGCCCTCGCCGCATTGCTGAGCATGCTCCTGCCCCAGATCGAAGCGGGCCGCCTGCAAATATTTTATCACGCCCATCTCCTCAGCGCGGAACTCACCGGGACACGCATCAACACAGTAACCGTCGCCCAGCCCGACTTCACCCGCCAACTGCGCTTTCACGCCGCCTACTATCTCGACGCCACCGAACTCGGCGACCTCCTACCCCTGCTCGAGAGCCCCGGTGCACACGATACACCATCACAGCAAACCGACGGACCACACCCGACTGCCCATCTGACCTTCAGCTATCCATTTGCCGTCGACTTCCGCCCCAACGAAAAACACACCATACCCACTCCGCCTGATTACGCATACAATCGCGAGCACCAGCCATACACCCCAAGCATGCACTATGGCGAACACGAGCAAAGCAACACATTGTTCACACCGGTCGAGGGGCTGCCAGGACCCTTGTGGACATATCGCCGAATCCTCGCCGCCGAGCAGTTCGCCCCGGGCCAAGTCGCAGGTGACGTGAGTCTGGTCCACTGGGCGGGCACCACATTAGGGGAGGGTAATCTTATAGACGCCGATCCCGAGACCCGGATCGCATTGCTGCAAAGAGCGAAGAACTTGAGCTTGGGGCTGCTCTACTGGCTGCAAACCGAAGCCCCTCGCGACGATGGCCAAGGCTGCGGCTACCCAGAGTTGCGCCTCCGTCCCGACATTATGGGCACCTCTGACGGGCTTTCCCAAACCCCATATACCTGCCAATCCCGCCACATTATCGCACTGCGCCCGCTGGACGAACAATCCCTCCGCGGATCCTCAGACACTGATCCGCGCGCCGCATTTTTTGCCAATAGCATCGGCATCGGCCATCTTCCGTCAGATAAGCACGGCAACACAACTCCATTGACCGCCAACTCGACAAAAGCCTTTCAAATTCCATTGAGTGCCCTGATCCCGACCACTATCGACAATATGCTACCAGCTTGCAAAAACCTCGGTATTTCCCACCCCCTTAGCGGCCTCTTTCGTCCGCACCCGATCGAGTGGAATCTTGGTGAGGCCGCTGCTACCCTAGCCAGTTTCTGTCTAAAGAACAATGCCAAACCACAGACCGTTGTCACCAACGAGACACTCCTACAAACCTTTCAAATCCAATTATTGCAACAAGGCGTCCCCATTCACTGGTATACTGACCTCCCAACAGACCACCCTGCTTTCGCCTCCGCGCAATTATTGGCGATCAAAAACCTGTGGCCAGGCGAGGCAAACCACCTGCACTTCAACCCCGATCAACTCTTGAGCGACGACGAGGTAAACAAGCACTTACAGATCGCGGAGATCAATGCAGATGGCACGCCCCCTCTCTCGCGCGGGGAATTGGCGCGACTCATCGCAGGCCAACGCTTTGGTCTCAATGCGCAATGGGAACTTCCAGGTGGTTAGCCGGTAGCTTCTAATTTAAATTCACGATCATATTTTGCTGCCATAAACACACCTCCTGAAGATTTAATTCGGCCCCAACCATATCGTCAATATTCCTCTAATAGTTGGATCATCCACGAAGATTTGGAGAGTATTTAATTGGCCCTTCGCTGTCACTCTTAGAAACGAAGGCAAAGGGATTGCTCAAAACGTATTCGTCCAATTTTCCGCGTATAATCAAGAGGATCGTCGTATCAGGCGCGAAGACGGTACCAGCCCAATTCTGAATGCGGGACAGACATCAAGGGCGAATGCGGATGACGTATTATGTTTCCGGCCCAATCTATTTTAGTGGGCAAGAGGTGTAGTCCCCTCCAGTTAGATCTATGTGACTGGGGGCTGTACGCAACAACACCCCGAGACTTCAGAGTCCCGGGGTGAAAAATATAGATTCGCTGATATGCTACGTTATTTGATGACTTTAGAAGCTATAGCCGATTGAAATATCTAATAAAGGGCCTGCAGTGTCATTTAAATCTGCATCAGCGCCCAGGTAAATTCCATAGCCACCACCGATAGAAATATCTAATGTTTCGTTGAGCTCTATTCGATAGCCTACGAGCGGCCCTACCTGAGGCACGTCTTTAGAGGTAAAATCCTCTTCAAGTACCTCTGCAGCATTTAGTACGAAGGCCAATCCTGCCCACAAACTATTGCCCTCGGTGTTTAGTGCATACCGAGCAGAGATGGCAATCGGTCCAGCCAAAGGGCCAGCGCCTAAAGAAATGTTGCCCGTCTGATATTGAACGCCAACTAATCCAGTCATAGAACTTAGTCCCAACCTGACACTGACTTGGGCTTCAGACTGGGATGGTATCGCCACTAACATACCTGCGATGGCAAATACGGCTAACCACTTTTTCATACTTATTCTCCCCTTAAAAAGGTGTACGTGCTACTCGAATAATATGAAGGTTTACGGAGTTCGTCCAGTAAAAAAAACAACATGTTCGACAAATTCATGATGGACTGTTTCATCGGAGGAAGAGGGTATTTTTGTTATTTGTAGGTCGTGTAGTGGGCCCTGGCGTGGCCTTCGATAGTTGACCCAGGTTGGGGGTGAGTATTCCTTAGACGCAATGGAGAAATACGCATGAAAGGCAAAATGCATAGCACCGAGGAGATTATCCGCATTTTGCAGCAGGCCAATGGCGGTGACACCGCCCAATCAGTTTGCCGTGAGCACAACATCTCAGAGCAAACGTTCTATCGCTGAAAAAACAAATACGGCGACATGGAACTGGCTGACGTTAAACGGCTGAAAGAATTAGAAAAAGAAAACGCCGAGTTAAAAAAGATGTTGGCCGAATCGAAATACTGCCTTAGCCTGGCCACATAGCCAGATGCTCAACTCGGGTAGTGTTAATTTAGTAAGTCATTGTTTTATTTTTAGATCTAAACCGATGTATCTCAAATAGTAGAGCACCTGATTTGTAATCAGGAAGTGTTAGTGAAAAAACCGATAATAGCTCAAGCACACTTGGAATAACGGCTTAGGTGAAAAACATCTTCATTTGTATTCAAAGAAACACCCCGAATTGAGCCCATAGCCAGACGCTCAAACGGGGTGCTTTTTTATGTATATTGCTCGTTGTTATGAACTCTTTCTCACCGATAGAAAAATCACTGGATGCAGTGATGCCACCATTCTATTTTACGAGTATGTAGTCGGAAAGTTTCTTCGGTTTATAGAAGAAAATAATCTCGATTCATCAGCCGAATCTATCCACCAACACATCCTACCCTTCTTCTCCCACCTTCAACAGCAAGACCTATCCCCCAGCACTTACCATACCCTTTTTCGTGGTCTTCGTGCTTTCACACGATTTCTGCACCAAGAAGGCTATCTAAAGGATGAAATACGACTACCCAAAATAAAACAGCCACATACCACCATCTCTCCACTCAATCCAAGTCAAATGAAAGCCATACTGCACTCATTTGATACGAAAACCTACTTGGGTATGAGGAATTACACCATCGTCAGATTGTTTTTGGATACAGGAATAAGATTAAGTGAATTGAGCCAACTACAGCTGACGGATGTGAATCTTGAAGAAGGATTTGTGTTGGTGCATGGAAAAGGGGCTAAAGATAGATATGTCCCGATTGGAAGATCCACCATCAAATGTCTGTGGAATTACATCAAGAAACGGGCTGTAATTGATGTGAATACAAATTCCTATCTATTTCTAACCCAAAGAGGGACAACACTTTCGGCACGAGGGATTCAGATTGTCTTTCGGAGTTTGAAGAAGAAATTAAACCTTGATGGTCGGAAACTATCACCCCATCTTCTTCGGCACAGCTTTGCATTGGCTTACATAGAAAATGGTGGTGATCCATTTAGCCTACAACGAATACTGGGTCATACGGATCAAACGACCACCTCAAAGTATGTGAATATGGCTAGGACCAATGTGAAATCTCAACATAGTAAGTATTCGCCGGGGGAACGGCTGAAATAGTTCCCGGCATATCTGTATTAGCTCGTATCGGAAAGACTTAACAGGAATGAATGTTTGCAAGGACATTTTATGGGAACACTCTTAAGTAGACTCGTATTCATAGGACTCAGTATTTGCACGTTCACTGGATGCGCCACTCTGATATTTGATAGATATGACAAAGTCGATATTGTGACACAGCCAACTGGGGTTGAAATCTACGACAGCGAAGGCTTCAACATCGGAATTACTCCTGTCCAGATTCCATTCAAGAGACTCCCACGCCAACACCTCACTTTGCGAAAGGACGGGTACGTTGATACTACCGTTGTGATGTCAACGTCTATAAATCCCTGGGGCACCGCCCTCTTTCTTGTAGAAGCCAAAGAAATCACGAACATGTCTCCCAGTCCGACAATCTATGGAACGTTTCTAGTAGCGGAAGCTCTTTTTATTATAGTATCTGATTTTGTGTTGGGGGGTGTGTTCAAAAAAAATGATACTCCATACATCGTTCGCATGAAAAAGAGAAGCACAAGCTCAACTTTGACGAGTATCGACACAAACCACTCTGGTCACTGAGACGATGCAAATAAACCATCTGCGGG
>Ga0233439_10001652_pt1 | contig 27642 bp, 38 predicted proteins | sample SI_123_September_6_FD_182713 | JGI IMG/M metagenome (GOLD analysis project Ga0233439, IMG submission 182713) | Seawater microbial communities from Saanich Inlet, British Columbia, Canada - SI_123_September2016_100_MG | ecosystem: Environmental > Aquatic > Marine > Inlet | place: Canada: British... | reverse complement strand
TGTAGCATGTTATAATAAACATAATGAGCAAGATTATTAAGCCTAATAGATTTGTCGGGCTTCACGCCCATACCCATTTTTCTCCATTTGATGGCCTTGGTATTCCACAGGATCATATTGATTTTGTACGTGAAAATGAGATGAATGCCATGGCAATAACTGAGCATGGAAATATGAACAGTTACCCACATGCCCATTTGCATACAAAAGAGTTAAATTCAAAAGGCATAAACTTTAAATATATTCCTGGTTGTGAATTCTATGTACATCCCAGCATTAGTGATTGGAAATCTGCATATGAAGAAGAAAGAGAAAGAAAAAAGGAATCAAAACAGGTAAAACAAGGAACAACACAAGTAATCGAAGATGAAGATGAATCAAAAAAGAGCAAAAACAAATACTTAAGTCCAATTGCTCGTCGCCATCATTTAATTGTTCTTGCAAAAAATTCAAATGGTCTTAAAAAACTTTTTGAACTTGTTTCTCATGGCTACATTGACGGGTTTTATAAATTTCCTCGTATTGATTATTCAATGTTAAAAAAGGCGTGCAAAGATAGCAAAGATCTAATTGTAAGCACTGCTTGTATCGGCGGCCCTTTAGCTTGGGATGTTTTTAAAGAATTTCATGATGTATCTTTTGATGATCTAAAACCAGAACTTTTTAATGATACACAAAAGTTTAATAATGTAATTTCAAGAATTGAAAACTCAATTGATCAAATTGTTGACGCTGTTGGTAATGAAAACTTTTTTCTTGAATTACAATTTAATAAATTGAATGCACAACACCTAGTAAATAAAGCACTCATTCATACTGCAAAAAAGAATAATATACCTCTTATTGCCGCGGCCGATTCTCATTATTGCCGACCGGAATTCTGGAAAGATCGTGAGCTATATAAAAAATTAGGAAGACTAAAATTTATTGATCTTAAAGGTGCAAAGCTTCCTGATTCTGTTGATGAATTAAAGTGTGAACTATATCCTAAAAATGCAAATCAAATGTGGGATACATATCAAAGTGTAAAAGGTGATTATGATTTTTATGATGACCAACTTGTTTGTGATGCAATCAATCGTACACATGATGTTGCTCATGATTTTATCGGATATGCAAGTCCTGATACAAAAATAAAGCTACCTTCAGGTGTTGTACCTAAAGGAAAATCAGATATTGAAGAATTGATGGAATTATGTAAGCAAGGTCTTAAAGATAAAGAACTTGATAAAAATCCTGTTTATGTAAACCGTATTAAGCATGAGCTTAAAATTGTAAAAGACAAAGACTTTTCAAAATACTTTCTTACAATGAAAAGAATTGTTGATGTCGCAAAAAACCAACAGCTTGTAGGCCCAGGCCGCGGCTCAAGCGCAGGAAGCTTAATTAACTATATTCTTGATATCACAGAAATTGATCCTATTAAATATGATTTGATCTTTGAAAGGTTCTATGGACCACATCGTCATGAAGCTCCCGATATTGATACAGATTTTGCTGATCGTGATTTATTGATTACTGCGCTAAGAGAAGAATTTGGTGATGAAAATGTTCTTTACATTTCAAATTATAATACTCTTCAGCTTAAGTCATTGATTAAGGATATTTCAAAATTTTATGGTGTACCTTTTGCTGAAGTTAATAATGTAACAAAAAATATTGAAGCAGATGTAAAAAATAAAGTTTTAAAGCCAGGTGATGATAAAAACTTCTTTTCACTGACATACGAAGCTTCATATAATTATTCTGAAAACTTTAAAAAGTTTATTGACAAATATCCGCATATTGGCCACCATACACAGGTCTTGTTTGGTCAAAATAGATCGCTAGGTAAGCATGCTGGTGGAGTTATTATTTCAGATAATATTGAAAAGAATATGCCTGTTATCATGTCACGTGGCGAACGCCAAACTCCATGGACTGAAGGTATGGCCAGAAAGGACTTGGAAAATTATGGTTGGATTAAATTTGATCTACTTGGTCTAAGTACTTTAAGGGTTATTCAACGTTGTATCGAGCTTGTTTTAAAACGACATCATGATGTAAAAGAACCTACGTTTGCAAATATTAAAGAATGGTATAACAAAAATTTACATCCTGATATTCTTAATCTAAATGATGAAAAAGTTTATGATCATGTTTATGGTAAAGGAAATTTTGCAGCAACATTTCAATGTACTGAACGTGGAGCACAAAACTTCTTTAAAAAATCAAAACCTGAGAATATTATTGAAATTGCAACGCTAACTTCAATTTATCGTCCCGGCCCTCTTAATGCAAAGGTTGATAAAATTTATTTGGATGCAAAGCAAAACCCTGAATCAATTGAATATGATCATGAACTAATTAAAAACGTTTTGCATGAAACTCATGGTGCAATTGTTTTCCAGGAATCTATTATGAATCTTGCACACGTTGTTGCAGGATTTACGTTGGCTGAATGTGATAAATTGAGAAAGGCAATTCTAAAACGTTCTGCAAGTGGAATGTCAAAAGCTAAAAAAGAAGCTATTCGTCTTGAAAAACTTTTTATTGAAGGCGCTCAAAAAAATGGGCTAACCGAACATCAGGCTATTGAATTATTTGAAAAGATTGCATTCTTTGCAGGCTATGGTTTTAATAAGAGTCATGCAGTATCGTATGCAATGGTATCATATATGTGTGCATATCTCTTGACGCATTATGAACCTGAATGGCTGTGTGCTTATATGGAATCTGTCGCAGATGTGCCTGGAAAACGAGCAAAAGCAATTAATGAAATTAGATCTTTTGGATATGATATTGTAAAGATCGATATTAATGATGCTACGTCAAACTGGACAATTTTAAAACATGGTAATACATTCAAGTTTATGCCTTCTTTTTTAACATGCAAAGGAATTGGTGAAGCTGCAATCAAGGAAATTGAAGAGTTTCGTCCATATACAAGCATAGAGGATTTCTTATGGAATAAGGACGGCTCTTGGAAACATTCAAAAATGAATAAGCGTGTAATTGATGCATTAATAAAAATCAATGGCTTTAATTCATTAAATATTATGGGTGAAGGTAAACTTTTTAAGAATGCAAAACAAATGTATTTTGTTCTTGTTGAAAACATGAATAAAATTAAACAGCGTTCAAAACATAATCCTTACAAAGGAATGAATAATTTTTATGAACTTGTAAAAGAATCACAAAGTATTGAAGATTGGACTACACAAGAAAAACTTGAACAATACATGGAATTAATTGGTGATCTAGATCTTGAATTGCTATTGCCAGAAAAACTAAGAAATAAACTTAATGAGATTAATATAAATTGTATTGATCAATTTTCACAAGAAGATATATACTGGTTTATTGTTGCAGACTCAAATAATAGAAAAACAAAAAAAGGAAAAGATTATTGTCTTTTGAATGTTCTTGGAGAATATAACAAGCGTTATAAGCTTTTTGTTTGGAATTGTAACACAGAAACACGTTTTAAACCAAACACACTTTATATTGCAAAGCTTAAAAAATCTGATTTTGGTTTTTCATCAAATCTTGGCAATATCAAAGAATTAAATTTAGTATAAAAGTAAAATGAAATTTAATAAATATGCACAATCAGTAAATCAAACAGTTATAATCTTTGAAGGCCCTGATCAATGTGGGAAAACAGAAATTGGAAATAAATTATCAAAAATACTTAACATTCCATATTTTAAAAATGATAGTGAAAGACAAGGGTTTAAGGATGACAAAGATTATTTTATTAACATGTTAAAATATTCTGATCCGTTTTTTCTATCATACCTTCGGCAATCAAAATCTAATGTAATTCTTGATCGATCATTTCCTTCCGAATATGTTTATTCAAAAGCATTTGGCAGAGAAACAGATACCGAAGCTTTGAAATGGGTTGATGAACAATACTCAAAATTAAATGCATTAATTATTGTATGTTATCGAACAAAATACACTATGGATGATGATTTATGTCCTGAAAGATTGAATGCAAAAAAACTAGAAGAAATTGATTCATTGTACCGTGAGTTTTCTAACACATTTACAAAATGCAAGGTTATGTTTTTGAATGTTGATGATGAAAACATAACAAGAGAAGTCAGTGATATTATAAAATTCATGAAAGAAAAATGTTAAATATTCTTTCAAATAAATTTAAAAATACGTTACATCCAGTCAAAAATTTAGTAATATTACATTATGCCTGGTATCCTGCGAGTGTGCTATATGGTAAAAAATATTCAGATTATAAAAAACAATTTGAAGTAATTTTTAATAAGGGTAAACATGAATAAAAAAAGACTATTAATACAACTACAATTATCAAATTATGATTCAAATAAAAAATTTGTTTTAGAATGTGATAGTGGCTGGCAGATGATGTCAGGTAGAATATTGGAGATGCTTAAACACAATGATGAACTTGTTATTGATGTAATATGTCCTCTTGATTCTCAAGTTAAAACAAAACCTGAAGAATTAATTATGCATTTTGAGCAATCTTTTGTTGATAGAATTAACTTTTTAAAAACATCACTTATAGCAAACGCTCTTGTTACAAGATATGATTTTAATTTTTCTGAAATTGAATCATTAATTAAGCCAACTGCAGCTAAATATACGCATGTTTATATGAATGATCCAATGCTTTTGCGTCATTATAAAAGTTTGTTCTATTTAGCTTTTAAACACAAGCCAAAATTTGTAACACATTCTCATTTTATTGATAATCCTGAAAATCCAAAAGTACCTACAGAAGTTTCTTATTGGCACGGACAAGTTGAGGCGGCACTAAAAAGTGATTATAATTTTTGGCAATGTGAAAGTTCAATGAATGTATTTTTTGAATCAATGTCAAAACAATACAGTAAAGAATTGGTTGAGCAGGTCAAAAACAAAAGTGAACCATGGGATGATGGTTATTCAACTACTGAAATTAATGAACCGATTAATTATAATAATCTAAGATTTAGAATACCTGAAGATAAAATTGTCATCTTTGTACCTAATCGTGTAGGAGGTATGGGAAGAAGTTTTGATTATACAAATGCAGGCAAGTTTTTATTTGAAATAGTGAATGAAGTTTATAATGAACGAGAAAAAGATTTTATTGTTTTAGCAGGCAATCCTTCGCAAAAGTTTTCCAACGATGAACTCGATAATATGTGCAAACCATATTTAAAGCTAATATCTGATACGCCTACAAGAAATGAATATCGTTATATTGCAAGAAGAACGCATATCAATGTTGGATTATATGACAATGATTCCTATGGAGGAACTGCATGGCGTGAATGTATTGATTTAGGATGTATGCCTCTATCCATTAGGATGTATGAATATAAAGCAATTCTTGAAAAGATCAATTATGAGTGGATTTGTAAAGAAGATTTTTCCGATATTAAAAGAAGAATTCATGAATTAATAAATTTCTCAAAACAATATTCAAAAGTTATTGATGACACTGTTGTTTTTGAAAATGATTTTGGACTAAGAAAAGAAATATTAGAGCGCTGTAGTTATGAACATACTACAAAAAATAAAATGAAAAAAATTGATTTATTGTAGTATAATATTATGATAAAAAGGAGTTTAAATTGCGTTGTCTAGTTACAGGTGGCCAAGGGTTTATTGGTTCACATATGGTTGAGTTGTTGCTTGAAAATAATTATAGCGTTGCTGTAATCGATGATCAAAGCGCCCCTGAAAATACAGAATTTTACACTTTTGATGGTGATGTTGAATATCATAATTTATCAATATTAGATGAAAAAACTCATGATCTTTATAAAGATATTGATTATGTCTTTCATTTTGCAGCAAGATCAAGAATACAACCTAGCCTTGTTAATCCAAAAGAGACGCTAGAGAATAACGTTATCGGAACGCAGAGTGTACTTCAGGCATCAAGAAAACATGGTGTAAAAAAAGTTATTTATTCAGGTAGCTCATCTTTTTACGGTAGAAAAAATGTTCCTCCCCACGTTGAAACAATGAGCTCAGATTGTCTTAATCCATATTCTGTTTCAAAATCTCAAGGTGAACAGCTATGTAAAATGTATAGTGAGCTTTGGGGATTAGAAACTGTTATTTTGCGATACTTTAATGTATATGGCCCTAGAGAACCTTTACGAGGAATATATGCTCCTGTTATTGGTATTTTTAAACGCCAACGTGATGCAGGAGAAAAGCTTACTATAATTGGTGATGGTACTCAACGACGTGATTTTACTTATGTTAAGGATATTGTAAATGCAAATTTGCTTGCTGCAAATTCAAACATTAAGCATGATATTTTTAATATCGGAACAGGAAGAAATTATTCAATAAATCAAGTTGCAAAACTTGTCGGAGGACAAACAACATTTATTGAACATAGGCCTGCAGAAGCAAAAGAGACATTAGCAAATATAACAAAAGCCAATAAATTATTAGATTATAAACCTAGATTTATACTCAGTGAAATGATTAATTCATACTAAATTATGTTATCAAAATTTATACTTGCATCAATAATATTGTCATTAGGCAATAATCCTCGGCATAATCCTGTTTTAAATGATAAAAATAGGCTTATAAAAATTTCAAAGGTATTTGCAAATACAATTGAAGAAAATAAAGAATTAAATAAATTTATAGGACCAGCAAAAAAATATGCTGCTGCAACATTATTTGTTGCAACTGTATTACGTGAAAGTGGATTTAGAAAATCTGTTCAAGTTTGCAAAGTTAAAGGAGATCAAGGAAGATCAATATCGCTATTTCAGCTTATGAAGCCATGGGCATTTAAGGTGAAGGTTTATGACAAAAATGGTCGTCCAAAATGGATTAACAAATATACTGAAAAACAGATATGCTCAAGCCTAAAGCTACAATCTCATAGATTTTTTTATTTACACTCGTATATTCAAACAATATCAAAAAAACATGTTCCTGCAAATTGGTTTGCAATATATTGTTCAGGAAAATCAAGGCGTATTAGGATTACAGATTCTGCATGTATGAAGTGGGCAAAGCTTTCAAAGAAAATGGGATTGATTGGCACCAATTGTAATAAAAATATACAGATTACATTTTCAAAAGATTTTGAACTAAACGCTAAAAATATTTTAAATAAGTTTAATAAGGAAAAATAAAATGACAAAAAAAGTATTGGTTACGGGTGCAGCAGGATTTATTGGTAGTCATCTAGTTGATAGGTTTGTTTCTGAAGGTTGGGAAGTTACAGGTGTTGACGACATGTCGAATGGCGACATGAATAATATTAATCATGGCGTAAAAGAATTTGTTGTAAGCAGTTTTTCACATGATTCTATATTGGAAAAAATTCGTAATCAAGAATTTGACGTTGTTTCTCATCAAGCTGCAATACCTAGAGTATCTTATTCTGTAGAGCAACCAGTCATAACAAATGCAGTAAACGTTCAAGAAACAGTAGCTCTTTTGGACGCATGTAAAACAAATGTTGATAGAGTTATTTTTGCATCAAGCTCATCTGTTTACGGTAATAATGAAAATTTACCAACTAATCCAAATATGAAAAAAAATCCTTTATCACCATATGCATTGCAAAAATCAATTATTGAAGATTATTGTAAAATGTTTGGAAATCTTTATGGAATGAAGAGTGTATGTCTTAGGTATTTTAATGTTTTTGGCCCTAGAGCAAAGGGTGATAGCCCATATTCAACAGCGGTTGCGGCTTGGCTTGATGCAATTCGTGATGGAAAACAATTGCGCTCTGATGGTGATGGCGAACAGTCTAGGGATCTTTGTTATGTTGACAATGTTGTGCAGGCAAATTTTCTTGCTGCTATAACAGATAAAAAATACTATGGAGAATGTTTTAATGTTGCGTGCGGAGATAGAACAACAAACAATCAAGTTCTTGAATTTCTTGAAGAACGTTTTGGTAAATTAAATATTGTAAATGCACCTGAAAGACCAGGAGATGTTAAGCACACTCAAGCGTGTATACAAAAAACAATTGATAAATTAGGTTATAAAAGTCCTGTTGGGTTTTGGGATGGTTTAGAACGAACAATTAAAAGTATGGGTCTTTAATAAATGGAATATTGTTTTGATAATTTTACCGAATGTTTTCGATCACTTGTAAAAGAAGTTTATTATAATAACGATTTTGTATCTTCACCTCGAGGATTGCAAATAAAAGAAAAATTAGGCGTATCATTTGAAATAACAAATCCAAGAAATAGACTTCTTTATGTAAAAAGTAGAAAATTTTCACTTGAGTATATGGTTGCAGAATATCTATGGTATCTTTCTGGAAACAATGAAACTCAATGGATATCAAAATATTCAAAATTTTGGAAAAACATTTCTGATGACGGTACACACGCAAACTCTGCTTATGGTTATAGGATTTTTACGAATAAAGTTAGAAATCCTGCAAACTCTGTAATAAGCTCGATTCCTGTTTCTCAATGGAAATATGTTATTGATGAATTAAAAAAAGATTCAGATTCACGCAGAGCAGTGATACACATACGAGTTCCTTCTGATTCTCAATTTAAACTAGACGTACCGTGCACATTAACATTGCAATATTTTATAAGAGATAATAAACTTTATTCAATTGTTAATATGCGCTCAACAGATATTATTTTTGGTTTGTCATATGATGTACCTGCATTTACAATGTTTCAAGAACTAATGGCTCTAGAATTAGGTGTTGATTTAGGTACCTATAAACATATAAGTAATTCATTACATGTTTACGAACGTCATTTTGAAATGTGTGAAAACATTATAAATGAAACGCCTGAGCATGAATGTATGCAAATGAATGAAATAAAGAAAAAACCTAATATAGATAGTTTTATGAAAATAGAGGAAAAATTATCCTCATCAACTACACCTGAAAAATTAATGGGTGTTTGGGAAGAATTTGCAAGTATTAGAGATGATAACGAAATATTTTGGAATGATATGTTAACAGTACTTTTTGCAACAAAATCAAGAAAATTAAAAAATGAATCACTAGTAAGTTTTTTTGTTAGAAAGTTAAAATTTTCAGGATATAAAAATATTCTTTTATCTAAAAGGAATGAGTAAATGAAGCACAAAACTTACTATACATATAATGATATTTTTTTGGTTCCACAATTTACTGAACTTGAGTCAAGAAGGGACGCAGACACTTCTATAAAGTTAGGTAACTTACAACTATCAATTCCATTTATAAGTGCAAATATGGACACAATAACAGGTCCAAAAATGGCAAAAACATTATGGAATGCAGGTGCTATTGGTTCGTTACATAGGTTTAATGATGTTGATGGTGCAGTAAATGATTATCTTGATGTTAAAAATAACGACGGTAATAAAAAAGAAGGTGAATGCATTGTATCAATAGGTGTTAATAAAGATTATCAAGAAAGATCTAAGCAACTTTACGATGTTGGAGCAAGATATTTTGTAGTTGATGTTGCACATGGTCATAGCCTTCAGGTTAAAAATGTTCTTGAATGGCTGAGAAATGAATTTGGTGACGAATTTACTTTGATAGCAGGAAATGTTGCAACACCAGAGGCAGTTTGTGATTTATCAAAATGGGGTGCAGATGTTATAAAGGTAGGAGTTGGTCCTGGTTCCGTGTGTAAAACAAGAATAGTTACAGGTCATGGCGTCCCGCAATTTTCATGCCTAGTTGAATGTAGCGCAGCGGCTGATTTGATGGGAACAAAAATTATTGCCGACGGCGGAATTAGGAACAGTGGTGATATTGTAAAATCTTTTGTTGCGGGAGCAGATTATGTTATGATTGGTTCTTTGTTATCAGGTACTGACGCAACACCAGGAGAAGCTATAACAGCAAATAACGGCGAAAAGTTTAAAAGATTTAGAGGAATGGCATCAAATGATGCTCAAGTTTCTTATAAAGGAAAAGGTAAATATCTTCCCGCAGAAGAAGGTATATCATCAATGGTACCATATAAAGGACCTACTGTAGATATTATAGATGAACTTAAAAAAGGATTACAAAGTGGAATGTCATATTGTAATTCAAGACAATTAAAAGATATATTTCTCAAGGCAGCCTGGAACATACAAACAGCAAGCGGGCATACAGAAGGAACACCTCATCTAAAATGAATATAAATTCTAATCGTCCTTGTTGGGATGAGATATGGATGAAATTTGCAAAAATTATTTCCGAAAGATCTTATGATCCACGAATGAAAGTTGGTTCTGTAATAGTTACTAGTGATAATTCAACTGTATTATCCCTAGGATATAATGGAAATTATCCAAGTGGTCCAAACGTTCCTGATAGTATTGAACCTGGAAGATCAGGATTTATTCATGCAGAAATTAATTCATTAATAAAATGTCCTTTTCATTATCATACAGAAAAAATTATGTATGTTACATTAAGTCCATGCATACAGTGTGCAAAAGCAATAATTACAGGTGGCATAAAAACAGTTGTTTATTGCGATGAATATCGTGACATTTCAGGCATAAAGCTGCTAAACAAAGCAAAAGTACAAACGAGACAATATTTACTTGAATAATATTACAAATTAAGTAATATTTAATAATGTTATGAAGAAGCATAAGGTTAACCCACAAGATTTTATAAAAATAATGCGTGAAGAGTATAATAGGACTCTTGAAAAATTAGCAAAGCTTGATGATGAAAAATCAGAAAAAAATGAAAAAGATCATGAGATTGACATGTCAGAGCTCACTGGTTTGTTATCACCTGGGTTAAGTATTAGCCACAATGATACAGGTATAAATTACGAAATTGTTAAAGTAGCAAAAGAAAAATCTGTAATCCAGTCACCAGATGGAAAAAAATATCTTGTATCAAATGATGCACTAGATAAAAACTTTAGTATAAATTAATCATCATGAAAAAACAAAACATAAAAGAAATAATTAATAAATCTCTCGGAAAAGAGCCTTCTGAAAAAAACATTAATGAAGCTTATGTTGCACAAGAAAAGCAATTTGAGCAGATAACTGATTCTTTGTCATCTTCTGCGAAAGAGGCGCATTTAAAGCTTTATAAAAATTATATTGATTCATTTAATAAAATTAGTGCAGAATTAGATGCTGCTGATCTTGAAAATTTAAATGCAAATAATTCTAGATTTAGAAACTTAAAAATTGATGAAACATATAATTTAAATGCAATTTATTTGCATGAACAATATTTTGCAAATTCTGCAGATCCTGCGTCTGAGGTATTTATTGAATCGCTTGCATATATGAGATTAAATCGTGATTTTGGAACATTTGATGATTGGCAAAAAAGTTTTATCGCTACTGCGCTATCAAGCAGATCAGGCTGGGCAGTTACAGGATATAATATTTTCTTAAGAAGATATCATAACTTTTTTATTGATTCTCATAATATGCATGTTCCTATTGGCGTTTATCCTATTATAGTTGTTGATATGTGGGAACACGCATATTTTCGTGATTACCTGGTAAACAAGAAAAAATATCTCCTTAAACAGATGAGTGAATTAAATTGGTCTGTTATTGAATCAAGATTTAAAACTGCAGATGGTTTAAACTCAGTACTAGGTAAATAAAATGGCTCAAAATAAGAATGCATTTTTTCGTCAATTAACAAAAGAATTTTTGTTTGAAGATGTAAGCGTTGAAGATACAAACGCAGAACCAGAATCATTAGATGCAAAAATTAAATCTATAATAATGGATTATGACAAAATTGCTGTTGATAAAGAATCTGATGAAGAAAAATTGGATATTGATCTTTTTACGTCAAAGATTGCCAATTTTGTTGAAAATTATCAAAAAATATTAGACGTACAAAGTCATATTGTAAATTCTGCAATGGAACATATTTCAGAAAATTATGATGATAAAGAAACCTTAAATAAATTTAAAGAAATACTTTTTGATGTTTATGATATAAAATTAGATAGTATGAAAGAAGATGTAGAGGCACCTCTTGCAGGTGCAGCCGGTCCTGCAGGTGGCGGTGCATAGTCATGGTATGATACTAGATAAAAAATCAATACATATAAAATTATTATCAAATACACATTCAGCATTTCGTATAAAGCTTCTTGAAAAACAATTATCTATGCAAGAAGTCTTTGAAGAATGTGCCCATAGAATCGTAACAAATGATCCTATCTTTGTAGAACTTTTAAATGAAATAATTGAAAACAAAAAACAAAAGCATTTAAAACAATTATATTCTTCAGATGCAGACAGTATATATGATGTAATTGGTGATGATAGTCCTTTAAAGGAATGACATGTTTAAGCTTTTTAAAAAAAACAACGATGCAGTTGAAGAACTAGAAAAGAGAATAAAAAATTTAGAAAGTATAGTGCTTCAGCTAACAAAGCAAAATCTTGGTTTAACAAAGTCATTGGTTAATTTACAAGGATGCATTGATGAATTTATTAAAATATCTGAGACTGTTTTAGAAAATAAAAAACAATATTATAAATTAGTAAAAATTGTAAATGACGTCGTAAAAAAGGTAAATATCGAAATTGATCCAAGTGATACATTATTAATCGATGTTAATAAAAAAAATGATAACCTTCCTAATTAATAATATGAATAATACTGGTGGAAAAGCTTTGAAAAAAATATGGACATACATTAAAAACTATTGGTATGTTCCTGTAATTGTTGTTGCGGGAATTGCAGTTTATTTTGTTACAAAAAACAAAGATAATATGTTTTTTCAAATGTTTAAAAAAGCTCTTGAACAAAATAAAAAAGACATTGAAAAAATTGAAAATAATAATGTAAATGCCGAAGCAGAGAGGCAAAAAGCACAGCAAGATGCAGAAGCATATCTTGAAAAAGTTAAAGAAGGTTATCGAAAAAAAATGGCAGAGCTTGAAGATGAAAAAAAACAGCGCGCCGAAGAGTTGCTTGAAAACAGTGATGATCCTGAAAAACTTGCAAAAGAATTATCTAAAGTTACAGGTTGGAAGTACGTACCGCCTGAAGATTAACAAATATACAATACAATCTTTTATAGATTATATTTGTTCTATGATTAATAAATCAACTAGCATTATTTTAATATTTATTCTAGTTTTCTTTTCAACAGGGTGCACCCATGTATTTAAAAAACTTCCTGTTATGAAACATAAAGGCAATTATGGCAAGCACACATACATGTCTAACGATGTGCTACCATCACCACCAGAACTAGAGCCTAACGAGATCAGTGTAGGTAAGGCAATATCTATTTTAAAAAAAGGACAAAAGGCTCCATTTACAGGAATTTTAATAAGCCCTGAAGCAACAGCAGGCTTAATAATAAGGTTAGAAACCTTTGATAAAGAATGTCAAATAAAAATTGATAAAGAGCTAAGTACACAAAAAATTAAAAGCGATTTAAAGTATGAACAATTAAAAATAACCTACGAAAATTATATAAATAATTGCCAAGTTAAAATATCATCGAGAGATGATACAATCAAACTATTAAATAAAGCGCTTGAAAAAAATACTAATCCAAAAACAGAATTGTGGTTTATTGGTGGTGTTGCAGGAGGTTTTGTGCTTGGGGCAGCTATTACAATAGCAACGGTTTACGCAACATCAAATGCGTTTAAATAACTTATAATAATTGATTGTTGGTTAATATTTAATAAAAAATTAGTTTTTTGGAGATTATTATGTGGTTAAAGAATTCTGCAGGCGAAAAATCAGCAACAGTTACACTAATGTGGATTGCATTTCTAGTTACTACTATTGCATATGTTCTTAGTATGTTTGAAGAACTGGGTGGCGTTAAGCTCAGACCTTTTGATGTAGGTGCAACAAGCACGTATTTTATACCAATTTTGACGCTATATGGTGGCCGAAGATGGACAAGTGCAAAATATAGCGTTGAAAATGGCGTACTTAAACAGGAATATATACCATCGCAAGAAGAACTTGAGGTTTTAAATGGATGATAAAATAACTGCAAATCCTACTATTTCAAGTTTGTCTTTTGAAGACATGCCGCTTGATGAGGAAGATTTTGTACCGATTAATAATGTCCAGTTATCTAAAAGCTTATATGAGTTTTCAAAACATATAAAACATAATGATATAGAAAATTTTTATAATGACTTTAAAAAATTAATGTCACGTTACACTCTAGAGGATAAAACAATGAAAATATCTGAAGCAATTTTAAGAAAACATATTAGAAAACTATTATTTGAAATAGAAGATTTTAACAGCAGAGATCCGCTTGATGTTGCTGCAGATGAAGATGAAGCAAAAGAAAAAGAATATAATATTCAAAGAAAAGCTGTAGAAAAAAATACTCTTGATAGAATTGCAAAAGAAATAGGAGCATCCGGCCCAAGTGGAGTAAAGCGTATTGAACAGCAAGGTTTATCAAAATTAAAGTTTATTTTAAAAGATTTAGAACCTGGTGAACTTGAAGATATAAAACTTATAGCAGCTAAAGATTATGTGCAGCATTTAGAAAAGTCTGCATCAAAAACAGGCGAACCCCTTGAAAAAGATGAACTAGAATTATTAAAAAAGAATCTTGATATTGTTATGACACTCGATGGATATCGGCAATTTTTAAGAAAATATATACTTGCATCTGCAAGAACAAAAGGTATTAAACTATAATATAATAAAATAAGTCATGAAAATTAAAAATATTAAAGACTGCTTTACAGATAAGTTTGTAAACGAAGCAAAGCAAGGAACCACTATTCTTGAATCAATGCTTGAAACAAATGGGCTTATAAAAATACGCAAAGCACCAAAGAATTTTCAGGTTGAATGGCATACAGCTGAATCACCTCTTCGTTTAAAAAAAATATTTGATCTAGAAGATTCAAGGGTTTTAAAGCTATTTTTAAATGAATTAATTGATTATGAAGATGATCATGATCATTTTGCAAAACTGATAGTAGAAGGAAATAAAGTTACTGTTGAAGTTAATACTCATGATATTCAAACAATAACACAATTAGATTATGACTATGCGGAATATGCTGATGCATTATATGCAGATTTAATGCAAGCACTTTATCAAAACATTATGATATAGAAATAATGGATAATCTTAGTGAAGAAAATAATTTTTGTATCATAAGTGAAAAATTAGCAGGCAGGCTTAGTTCAAAAGATCTTGAAGAACAAATTTCTGAAAATTATCTATTTTCAAAAATAGACAATGTTGATTATGAAAATTGTCTTTATGCAGAAATAAATTGTAAAAATAATGTTTTGATAAATTCAATTGTAAAAAAAATTAAAATCACAAAAAATAAAATTTCTTTATCGTTACTTTGTTCTCTTGAAGAATTACAAAATTTATATGATGATTTTGAAATAATAAACCTATCAACATATTCAAACAAAAAAATAAAAACATATCATTGTAATGATTTTTTTAAAAAAAGTATTGAATTTAATGATAACAAATATATTACTGTAAAATTAAAATTTAGAAAATAATTATAATATATATACTAGTAGTGTTTTATAGGAAATTAACATGAATAAATTAATAAAAGAACTAGATGGTGCATATCTTGTTAGAATATTCGATAATAATTTATGGGCTTGGTACGGCGGAGGCGTAATATTATGTTACGATATGCAAGGAAATGAAATAGAAAGATTAGCATTGCCTCCGGCTGCTGATGATGTTTTTGATGTTGAAGACTTTTTAATTGATGAGCGCTGGCCAAAAGATGAACAAGAAAAATTATCCAAGCCTACAAGAGATTTAGATCCTACTACCGAAATAAAAAAAGCTGCTCATGACGATGATGATGTCCTTCTTGAAGAGCGTACAATGTGTTTTGATAAATTTGTAAACGATATTGTACGTAGAGAAGATGAAAATCGACAATCTGTAAAAAGAAGATTAAATAATAACAAAAATCAAATGAAAGAATATACAGACATGTATTCTGAAAAATCAGTAAATAGATTTGTCGTCAAAGGTAAATAAAATGTCTTCAAATTTAAAAGATAAAAAAATAAATTCTTTATTAAAACAAATTGTACGTAAAAGTATTTATGAAGCAATTAATTTAGCAACTCTTCGCGAAGAAGATGATGATTCTAAGGATAAAGATAAAAAAGAAGAACCTACCAAAAAAAAAGATGAAGAGAAGCCAGTCCAAAAACAGGCTTCACCGATTGATCTTGTTGCAAAAGAAGATCTTACTTTGCAAATTATACAAGATGAACTCAATACAATGAGATCAGGGCGGTCAGTTGATAACGCTGTTGTTAGTGGTGAATTAGAAAAATATTATAATAGCTTATCATCTGATGAGCGCATGGAATTATATACATATATAACAGCACTAGCAAAAATAATGACAGGTGAAGTTGCAGCAGAAGATGTACCTGACCCAGATGATGCTAAAGATACTGATGATACTGAAGATAAAAAACCTGAAAAGAAAATAACTGACGTCGTAAAAAGTGAAACCCCACCAGAAGAAGATACATCTGCACCTGTAAAGGTTAGTGGGACAAATGAAAATATTAATGGGTCATTAAATTCTTTTATTAAAACATTATTAAAAGAAGAGTTATAATAATATTATAGCTCATATGAAAAAACAAACATTTAAAAAAAATATAGAATTAAAAACAGGAAACACTCTTGAGCTTGAATTTACTCAAGAATTTCTTGATAAAATACAGCAACATTTTAAACTTGATACGCCTCCTACAGATGATCATATTAGAATATTTGTAAGAGAAAGTTTTAAAAATGCAGTCGAAAAGGCTGAATTGTGAAACATAAGCAATATAATGTTTGTGTTATCATACCTGCAAGAGGCGGTTCTAAAAGATTAAAAAACAAGAATATATATCCTGTTCTAGAAAAACCAATGATTGTATGGTCTATTGACGCATGCAAAAAATCAACATATAATCCTAATATATGGGTATCAACAGATTCAAATGATATTGCAAAAGTTTCAATGCAAAATGGTGCTCAGGTACATATGAGAGATCCAAAGCTAGCAGAGGATCACGTATATAAACAAGCAGCAATACGCTCTGCTGCAATGCATATTGAAGAAAAAGATAAAAAATACGACATATATATTTCTCTTCAGGCAAACTCGCCAGAAATCAAGGCATACCAAATTGATGAAGCAATAGACGCACTTATTATTAATTCAAGAGATGAAATATTTAGTGTTAATAATAATTTAATGCAAAATGCAGCATTTAGAGTGTTTCGTGGTGAATATGTATTTCAGAAAGATTTAAGCACAAACTGTGGTGTTTACGTATGTGATATTCATGACGTGCATACAATTGATGATATTGAATATATTGTTAATACAAGAGGATTATTAAAATGAAAAAAATTAGATTTGTTGATTGCGGAGCAAATGTTGGCCAATCTATAGATTGGGCACTTGATGTATTTAAAGATTATGATTTACGTATAGATTCATTTGAACCTTTGCCGCTAAATTTTAATGTTTTAACTGAAAAATACGATAATAATTCACTAATAACTTTGCATCAAGCTGCTATATCACATAATGATGGAACTGCAGAATTTTATTGCCAAAACTGGGGCGCAAGAACAGGATCATCACTTGTAAAAGGAAAAGCATCAACGACAAAAAATGATATCTGTGAAGTTGAAACAATTAATTTACTAAGATGGTTAAATCAAAACGTAAACGAAAATGAAACCGTTATTTTAAAAATTGATATTGAAGGCGCAGAATTTGAATTGCTACCTGTTCTTCTTGACAACAATTTACAAAACAATGTTAAATATTGGCTTGTAGAATTTCATTATGGAAAAAATATTCCTAGTGAAAACAAAGAAATCCTAGAAAGACTAACTAAATCTGTTGAGCATTTATTTGATTGGGGCAAGATGGATAAGATTAATGAATTTAAACAGCAACTTAGAGATTTGTTATAACGTTTGTTTACGAAATCGTGTTGATAAATTAACGCAAAATTTATAATAAAAGATATGATAAAAGATTTTAAAAATGTTCTTGTTTTTGCTGCACATCATGATGATGAAACCTTAGGTTGTGGTGCAACAATATCAAAATTATCTGATTTGTTTTCTAATATCACAGTTGTGTTTTTTACAAACGGCGATACAGGTATAGATCAGACAAAGAAATACGAGAAAAACATTGTTGCAACGCGAAAACAAGAGGCTAATGAAGCAGCAAAAATATTAGGCATTTCAAATATTGTTGAGCTTAATCATCCGTGTCAAAAATTAGAAAATACGCAAAAAACATTACACAATACAATACAGGTTATAAGAAGCTGGAAGCCTGATTTAGTGCTAACGCATTCACCAAACGATGTACATAGAGATCACAAAGTTGCTCACTCACTAGTAGAGGAATCTTATTACAAATCATATGAAAACATACATCCGGAATTAGGTAAGTGTCACAAACCAGCTTTGGGGTTGTGTTATGAGGTATTTCAACAGCATGCAAGCCCAGATGTTTATGTTTCTGTTTCAGAATCTGATATTGACAAAAAAATAGCTGCGTTTGAAAAATATAATTCACAACATGATTTACTTTCACAAGATAATTCAGTCATAAACTATTTAAGATCATTAGCAAAAGTAAGAGGTTTTTCTGCAGGTTTAGAATACTGTGAATCTTTTACATTTCTCGGAAGAAACAGACTTACACTATGAAGCGTGTAATTATAACGTCAGTATATCCTCGCCATATTGAATACATTAAATTCATTGAACGTTATTATGAGATTTCTCATGTATTTTGTGAGCAAAAAGAACAAAATGATATTAAATTCTCTAAATTAGAAAAGCATTTTTTTAAAAGCAATATAGATGATATTAATGCAAATATAACATCTGTAGAGTGCGGAAAAATAAATTCAAACGATATTAAAGAACAGATAACAAAAATAAATCCTGATATTATTTTAACATTTGGTTGTAGTATATTGAAGAAAGATATTTTTGAGATACCAAAATTAGGCTGTGTAAATATTCATACAGGAATTGTACAGTTATTTAGAGGTGTCGACAGTTGTTATTGGGCTATATATAGCGACCAGCCGCAAGCAATTGGCGTGACTTTACATTATGTAAATAAATCAATTGACGCAGGAAACGTATTGATTCAATCAAGAACAAATAATCTTGTAGCAGATGATACACCGCATTCTATATTTTTTAAAACTTGCAAAACAGGATTTGAATTATTAAGTGATAATTTAGTAAAAATTGAGCGACAAGGTATTAAAGGTCGACAATTAAATAAAAAAGGTCACTTATTTTTAAAAAAACATATGTCTAAAAATATAATGAACACAATAAATTATATGTGCAGTAATACAATAAAGCGTTATATTAAATTTAAAGACCAGTATGACTCAAGAACTAAGTTGATATATTAAATATTGAATACGTTTAATTTTAATTAAATTAGTAAATAATTTTTTGTAAATTTATAACAAAGTTTTATAAATTTTTACTATGGTTCAAGAAAAAAATGTATATATAATTTCAGAATTGTGTGGACAATGGGGCGGATGCGTTCGCCGAGCTGAGCAGATGATATTGCAATCAAAGCTAGCAGGTGCAGATGCTGTAAAAGTTCAGCTTTGGGATACATATAGAATGCCTGGAGATGACAGGCATAAGTGGGAATATTTGCATATTGACAAAAACCTTCTAAAAAGATTAAGAGATTTTAGTAAAAATTTATCTATTGACTTTTTTGCATCAGCTTTTCATTCTGATAGATATGAATGGCTTAAAGAGTTGAATATAAAGACAAACAAGATTGCAAGTATCGTACTAACAAAAAATTTTAAAAATCTTTCAGATAAAATGGTTAATGATAATTTTTTTCAAAAAACATTTATATCATTAGGAATGTGGGATGATAAAAAATTACCTTATGATAAATCTGATAAAAACATATATTTTCATTGTGTTCCTGAATATCCACATACGCTTGAAAGAGCACTTGAACTAATGCCTGATAAATTTGAAGAAGGCATCATACATGGATATAGTGATCATGTTTCTGGATTAGAGGCATGCAAAGAAGCAGTGAGAAGAGGTGCAAAATATATTGAAAAACATTTTACAATAGATCGTTCATTACAGTGTAAAACAGAAGCTGCTCATGCATGTTCGATGGATTATAATGATTTAAGTGAATTAAGGATTTTTTGCGATATTGAAAGAAATAAACATCGTGAAAAACAAACGGAAACTTTGCATTTAAGAAATTTAGCAAAATAATATTGGGTTTTTCATGAAATTAACTCCTACAATTGTTATTACTGTTAAAAATAGATTAGAACATTTTTTAAAAACATTTTCATTCAATGTTTCGCAAATAGGTATTGATTACAAAATTTTATATGTTGATTATGATTCTGAAGATGATTTTGTTAAAAGTTTATATAATGAAATAAAATATAAGAATGATATTTTTTCTCCAAATTTAAAGCAAATAAAACTTGTTAGATTGACAAAAAAAGAAAAATATGATATTAGACGAGCAAAAAATTTAGGTGCACTATATGCAGCAGAAGACTCTAATGTGCTTGCAATGAATGATGCTGATACAATGATAGGCATGAATTATTTAAATAAATGGTGCAAACTAACCGTTGAATCAAAAACTTTTGTTACAAACAGGATACAAGAAAGTAGGGCTGCATACCCAAAAAGAATAAACCCAATTGTAAATTACGGTAATATAATTGTTTCAGCCAATGATATTAAAAAAGTTAATGGTTACGACGAAACAGGTGCCCATGCATGGGGTGGAGATGATGATGATCTTTATCACAGATTAAAATTGTTAGGCCTTCGAGAAATTAATCCATATTCTACAGAGGATGCAGAACAATATTCAATTATGCATAGTGATGAATTAAGATTTAAAGATACTAACTTTCCAGATATGATTAAACCAGATAAAATAGGTATTAAAAAAACTCACGATGCTGTATATAAAAATACAGAAAGATTTTCAAGTAGAAAATATGATTATTTTCAAAAAGATTTTGTTAAAAATATATCAACAAAGGAAGTAATTTATGAAAGCTAGCGCATTAAACAATTTTACTGATGTTTCAATAATTATAACAAATTACAATTATGAAAAATATATTGCAAGATGTATTAGAAGTTGTTTGTCTCAGAAAGATGTTAATGTTGAAGTTATAATTGTAGATGATTGTAGTAAAACTCCAATTGATGATATTATTGAACCATTTGGTGAATCTGTACGCCTAATAAAGAATAAAGAAAATCTTGGCGTTGCAGGAAGTGCAAACATAGGAGTAAAAGCATCAAGATCACAATTTATTATTCGTGTTGATGCAGATGATTTTGTAAGTCCTAATATGTGCTATTTTATGAAAACATACCTTGAATCAAATCATGATGCATTTTGTGTTTCATGCGATTACAATCTTGTTGACGATCATGAAAATTTTATCGAGAGAAAATATGCTAGCAAAGAAAATATCTCTTGCGGTATAATGTACCGTCGTGATCAATTGTTACAATTTGGCGGATATAAAGAAGAACAAAGGCACAGAGAAGAAGAGGAATTAAGGCACAGAATTGGTGAATATTATAAAATTCATCATTTACAAATACCTTTTTATCGATATAGAATGCATAATACAAACAAGACAAAATCAAAAGAATATGAGGAATGTAAAATCAAATGAACAAAGTATTTTTTACGCAACTAGTTGAAAGATTCCTAAATCAAAGACTACAACGTTACGTTGGAAAGCCTGTTAATCAGGATGTAGTATATGAAATGCATAAGGATATTAAAAGAGGAATGCTTGAGATTTTTGTTAATTGTGAATTTCATTTAGCTGAAAAAAGCAAAGATTATGTAGTTGATATGCTTTTTAAAAGCCTATCAATAAATGGATTAGAAAAAATGTTTAATAACAGCGGTGTATTAAGTGGCATTACTACAAAAGATATTCCTGATAGTGATATTGATTTGCTAATATCTTTGTTTGAACCAAGCACAATTGAAGAAGAACTTGTTAAAGAAAAGAACCGTAGAAAATAGGAGAAAAAATGAAAAAAAATATTGGTGTTATTGGTCAAGGATTTGTAGGCGGTTCGCTGACAGCAGGTTTTTCAAAGACATATCACGTAAATGCATGTGATATATCAGGTAAATTTTCAGAACATGCAACAAGTAAATTTGTAGATTTAATAGAAATGGTAACAATTTCAGAATCATTAAATAATTTTTCTGGTGTTTATTTTGTGTGCCTTCCTACGCCTATGAAATCAAACGGAAAGTGTGATGTATCGGTTGTTCAGGATGTACTTTCTAAATTGTCAGAAATACCAGGAAAAAGAATTGCTGTCGTTAAGTCAACTATTACCCCAGGCACTACACAAATGTGGAACGATATGTTTCAAGATACAGGGCTAACTGTTGTTTTTAATCCTGAATTTTTAACAGAAGCAAATGCAGTTGAAGATTTTAAAAATCAAAATAGGATCATTATTGGCGGTCCTCGTCCTGCAAGTACTATTGTTAAAAATATATTTCAAGCTGCATTTCCTAAAGTACCTATTATCAAGACAAGCTCTACAATTGCAGAAATGATTAAATATGTTACAAATTGTTTCTTAGCAACAAAGGTGTCTTTTGCAAATGAAATATTTCAAATTTGTTCAGGCCTCAATATTGATTATGATAAAGTAATTGAATATGCAAAATATGATGAAAGGCTAGGTAACTCTCATTGGTCTGTTCCTGGGCCCATGCCTCTCGACGATAATTCAAATGAACCCGCTTATGGATTTGGTGGTTCATGCTTTCCTAAGGATTTAAATGCACTTATGTTTGTTGCAAAAACACTTAATGTAAACCCTTTTGTCATGAACGGTGCATGGGAAAAGAATCTTGAAGTTAGACCACAAAAAGACTGGGAACAACTAAAAGGCCGAGCAATTTCAAACGATAAAGAATAAATAAAAATGCTACTTCCTACTAATAAACAACACGTTTCATTTTCTGAAATAAGTGAATGGAAAAAATGCACTTGGAAACATAAACTCAAGTATATTGAAGCAATTAATTTATCTACAAGAACTGAATATCTTGACTTTGGTGTTGCAATTCATGCTGCTTGTGAAAATTTTTTAAAAACAAAAAAAATGGATCTTTCATTTGCAACAAATATAATACATGAAGCATGGAAGGAGCATTCTTTCACAGATATAGAAAAATGGCTTCTAATGGCAGAAAATATTCTTAATGATATTCCTAGCTTTTTTGAAGAAACTTTTAATAATTGGGAATACATATCTGCAGAAGAAAAATTATATGAAAGCATTCCTGATAAATCAGATGTTATGTTTAAAGGATACATTGACGGAATAATTAAATATTCTGATTCAAAAGGAAAAAGTAAATATTGTATTGTTGATTATAAAACTTGTAGTTGGGGTTGGCCAAGGCATAAAAAACAATCATTTGATATTGCCATGCAGCTTATATTTTATAAAAATTTCTGGGCTGCAAAACATAATATATCGCTGAAGGACATTAAATGTGGCTTTGTACTATGTAAACGTGCAGGTAAGCCTGGAAAAATGTGTGAATTTGTGCCTATCTCCGTAGGAGAAGTAACGACCAAGCGCGCTTTTAAGATTATCAATAATATGATTACATCATTGCATAGAGGAATTGCAATAAAAAATAGGGAATCATGTAAATGGTGTGAATATAAAGATACTGAATATTGTCCATAAACATTTTTTTTTAATAGAATTATAATATAAAGCATGAAGAAAAAAAAGATATTAATGTTAGCTGATCATCCGCTAAGCACTTCAGGTGTAGGATGTCAGGCAAGATGGTTGATAAATAGTTTAATTGAAACAGGAAAATATAGTTTTAGGGTTTTCGGAGGTGCAATTAAACACGATGATTATTCAACTATAAAAATAAATGATGATTTTATAATTAGGCCAACCAATGGCTTTGGTAGTCCTGATTTATTAAAGTTAACATTAGCAACTGAAAAACCTGATGCAGTTTTTTTATTTACTGATCCAAGATTTTTTATATGGGTTTGGGAAATGGAAGAAGAGATACACCAGATTTGTCCTATCGTATACTGGCATTTATGGGATAATAATCCGTGGCCTGATTTTAATAGTATTCTTTATGATTCTACAGATCTTATAAATTGTATAAACACGCCAACATATGACATGATTAAAGAGAGGTTTCCTGATAAAACAAATTATATACCTCATGCTTTACCTGAAAATGTCTTTTATCCTCAGTCACCTTCAAAAATTAATTTATCAAAATCTACATTATATGGCTCAAGAAAAGATTGGTTTAAAGGTATTTGGGTTAATAGAAATGCAAGAAGAAAGCATCCTGGTGATGTTTTAAATGCTTGGAAAATGTTTATTGATGAACTAAAAGAGAAGCATAATACAGATGAAGCAATATTAATAATGCATACAGATCCTTTTGATCAGGAAGGTCCTAACTTGACAAAAATAGTAGAGCTTTATAATTTGTCAAACAACGTAATATTTTCAACTCAGAGATTGAATTTTGAAGATATGAATACAATGTATAATACGGTTGATTTTGCAGTTAATATATCTTCAAACGAAGGGTTTGGACTATCTACTCTTGAAACAATGTATTGTGCAAAGCCTATAATTGCTTTAAAAACAGGAGGTCTTACAAGACAAGTAGAAAACATACATACAGGTGAACATAATGGAATAGCGCTAGAACCTGAAGTAAAAAATCTAGTAGGTTCACAAGCGGTGCCTTATATCTACGAGGATCATGTAAGTAACGAAACGGTTGCAAAAGCTTTTATGAAAATGTATGAATTTGGCGAAGAAAAAAGAAAAGATCTTGGCATTAAAGCAAGAGAATATGCATTATCTGAATATAATATTACTAATATTACAAATATGTGGGATCAAACAATGGAGCAAACAATTAAAAAGTTTAAAGAAAACAAAAATACTCCAAAATATACATTAACAACTTTTTAAAATTAAAAGGCATTCTTATGAAGAAAAATGTGTTACTTACTGCACCCTGCTTGACAACTAGTGGATATGGTGTACACTCAAGACAAATTGCAAAATATTTATTAAATCGTCACAAAAAAGGTGACATTAATCTTTTTATAAAAACAGTACCTTGGGGAAACACGCCATGGCTTCTTGATTCTGACAATGACAACGGTTTTATCGGTGAAATCATGAGATTAACTACTGATATAAATGTAAAACCTGATGTGACAATACAGAATATTTTGCCTAATGAATGGAAGCCTATTGGAAAAACAAACATTGGAATAACAGCAGGAATTGAAACTACAATATGTAATCCTGATTGGATTTCTCATGTTAATTCAATGTCACATGTAATTGTTCCTTCAAAATTTACAAAAAACGTATTTACAGAAACATCTAAGAGATTTAACAAAAATATAGAAACACAGATTGATGTTGTTTACGAATCATATAACGAGCATATAACAAAAACGAATGATAAGCTTGATTTTAAAATTGATACATCATTTAATTTTTTGGTTTTTGGACAAATAACCGCAAGAAGTGTTACGGCAGACAGAAAGAATACTTTTAACACAATAAAATGGCTTTGTGATGAATTTAAAGATGATAGTGATGTTGGTATCATAATAAAAACAAATAGTGGGAGGCAATCATTGATTGATAAATTGGTTACATCTTCGATAATTAATAAATTATTAAAAGAAATTAGAAAAAGTCAATTTCCTAAAGTTCATCTTTTACACGGCCCAATGTCAGATAAACATGTTGCTATGCTATATAAAGAACAATCAATAAAAGGATTGATTTCTGCAACAAGAGGCGAAGGTTTTGGATTACCAATACTAGAAGCTGCGACAAGTGGCCTACCAGTAATTGCAACAAGTTGGTCAGGTCACTTAGATTTTATGGAATTAGGAAAATATATCAAACTTGATTATGAGTTACGAGATGTAACAAATCAAAGAATTGATAATAAACTATTTATTAAAGGTTCACAGTGGGCAGAAGTAAAAGAAAGTGATTTCAAGAAAAAAGTTAGAAAGTTTAAAGAAAATAGTAAATTGCCAAAAGAATGGGCAGCTGAGCTTTCTAAAAAATTAATAGAAAAATTTAGTTTTGATTCTGTATCAAAACAATACGATGAAGTGCTAAACAAATACTTATGATTATATCAATAATAATAAATATTATACTTTTTATTGGGCTTATTGCATCACTTGCTACGTTGCGAAAATTTGCAAACTATGTAATAACATTTGAAGATAATATAAACGATTCACTTGAACAGCTTGATAATTGCTACGATAATATTGAAAAATTACTTGATAGGCCTCTTTTAATTGACACGCCTGAGGTTAAATATATTTTACGAGAATTAAGACAGTCACAAAATGTAATAGTAGAAGTTGCAAATAAAGTCTCAAATAAATAAAAATTTACTGAAACTGTCTTTTATATTAAGTTTTCAATTATTTAGCAACTGATTATTGGTATAATGACAAAGGTAAAAACAACTATAAAAAAGAAGACTGCGAAAAAAAAATCAGTCAAAAAAGAAACAACCGAAGAAATTTCTTTAAAAAAGAAAGCAAAAAAAAAGGTTGGCCGCCGCGGCAGAAAAAAAAGCTCAAAAAAATATTATTTTGATAAAAATACGCAAGCAGCAATTGTTAAATACGTTGCGACAGATGACACCGCAGATAGAGAGCAAATATATCGTAAAGATATAATGCCTGCATATCATAAGCTTGTTGAAAACCTAATCAATATATATGGGTTTTCAGGTAATTGTACGTATGAAGAGCTTAAAAATGATTGCGTAACATTTCTATATGAGGTTATGCAAAAATTTGATAATTCAAGAGGAACTAACGCGTTTAGTTACTTTAATGTTGTTGCAAAAAGATGGCTCATTGTAAAGTCAAAAAAACGTGCAAAAAATTCCAAAAGGTTAGTAAGCATTGATGATTCAACAAAACTTACGCCTCCTGAGCAACAGTCAATTGAAGAATATAAAGTTCTTAGTTCTCAAGATGAGATTGTTACAAAAAATGAATTTATGCAAGGTATAATGAAAACATTATACGAAATTAAGTCACGTTTAAGAAATCAAAATGAACTATTATGTATTGCATCAATTATTACAATATTTGAAAACATTGATGACATTGATTTACTTAATAAAAGTGCAGTTTTATTATATATTAAAGAACTGTCCGGCCTAAATCAAAAACAATTGACAACTACACTATATTCAATAAAAAAACATTATAGAGAATTAAAAAAACATGAAGAATTTAACTTTTTCATCTGATAAAAAAATTGATACTTCTCTGGTAAAGGTAGGATCAAAAAAAATAAAAAAAATTCAAAAATTTAATGAATTACTTGAATCATTAAATGATATTGATGATAAAAAAAAGAGTCTTTGGATAGAAATATATAATAATGCATTAATCGATAGACAGCATGCTTATGATCTTTATGAAGACGTAAGTAATAAAATTTTTCAAGATCAGGTTAATCACGCTACATATGGAACGCAGGCAACAAAATATCTTGAAAGACTTAA
>Ga0233439_10001650_pt1 | contig 27646 bp, 25 predicted proteins | sample SI_123_September_6_FD_182713 | JGI IMG/M metagenome (GOLD analysis project Ga0233439, IMG submission 182713) | Seawater microbial communities from Saanich Inlet, British Columbia, Canada - SI_123_September2016_100_MG | ecosystem: Environmental > Aquatic > Marine > Inlet | place: Canada: British... | reverse complement strand
AGGGCTTTCTTATTATTTCTTTTTTCGTGGTTGTTCAAAAACCATTTTCGACCGATTGCTGAATAAAAACACGGACCTTCTTTACCATTTTTCTCTGGAAATAGGGTTTTTCAGGGACGACTACTTAGCTTTTGAATTACTAGAACCTCATATCCATTTCAATTTTTAATTTGGAGGACAGGAAAACAAAATGCAGATAACTGGCATGCTTTGGGGAAGAAAATTGTTGGACCTAGTGGAATTTACCCACTCTGAAGTTCGTGGACCGGAACTGAGTGTCGATGAAATTAAAGACATGATCAAACGTCACGGACAAATATTTATTAAACCCGTATTTAAGGGCGGTGTTGGTAAAAAAGGTAAGTCGGGCCTATTGGGTCGAGTGGACAATATTACCGACGCGTTAAAAGAAAAGGAACGTCTCTATTTTGCTGAACATGTGGATGGGTTCAACAAGGTAAAGTCTGACGGTGTCACTTATGAAGGTGGGGTGCCTGCGGATTATGAAGTTTATTTTTCTATTACAGAGAGCACCGAGTATCGGTCTCCTGTTATGACGATCACCCATCATGGTGGTGTAGATATTGAAGAATTGGATCCCAGTAAACTGGCTGTGGTTCCGTTTGATCCCTTGACTGGTTTGAAAGCTTTTCATGTGTCTAATGCTTTGATGGACCTGGGTGCGCCGCCGCAGGTGATCAGCCCTTTGGTTCAAAACCTTCCGAAACTTTGGGATTTGTATAACAACTACGGAATGTTGATGTTGGAGTTGAATCCTATTCGAATGCAACCGGGAAAAGGTGGACGTTTAACTCCCGTTGCCTGCGACTTCAAGTGCGCGTTTGATCAGGATGACCCGGCGTGGAAAAGATTGCATCTGCCTACGCATCTTTTCGCATCTGACTATTCCGAGTTCGAACAGGAAATCAATCAGCTCCGCACCTATCAGGGGCAGAGCGATGTTTTCGTTATGAACGACAAGGGAAGCATTACCGCACCCACTTTTGGTGGTGGTGCAAATGCGATGGTTACTGAATTGTTGGGAGAAGAGGCTACCATCTCTTCTGACTTCGGCGGTAACCCTCCTTACGAAAAGATGAATGATATTTCAAAGATCAGTTTTAAATACTGGCTACCGCAGTCGAATGTCTTGTTTATCATTGGCGGAAAAGCCAATAACACGGACATCTATGAAACATTCCGTGCTATGGGAGATGGGCTGCGTGAATTCTTTCAGACGAATGGTCCGATTCCGCTTTTTGTTGTTGTCGGGCGAGGTGGCCCCAATGTTATTCGTGGAATGAACTATCTGCAAGAAATTTTGGATTCCCTGGGAATTCCCTACCGTTTCTTTGGTCATGACAGTGCTATGTCCGAAGTTATTAATTATGCTCTCGCAGTCAACGAGTGGATGAAAAACGGTGGAAAAGACGAAATTAAAGCCAAATTAAAAATTTAACTTATCGTAACTGTTGGAGGTTTGAATGCATAAGCAAGGCGTAGGGGATTTCCCCTTTTACTGTGGCATCAACTCGCTGTCTGAATTGGCAACCAAAGATGACAGATGCGTGGTATTAAATATTCTGGGCAAAGAGAGTTCAGGTGTTACCCCGATCAGTAATGACTATTCGGGTGGTAACATTGTATTCGGTACCGGTCCGGGAAAATCAGGCAAAAGCCTGGCAACGAAGAACGGGAAAATTCCGGTTTATAACTCTATTAAAGAAGGCATGGCAGCGGGACATAAATTCAATACCGTTGTAATTTATCTTCCCCCTTCAGGTGTAAAGGATGGACTCGCAGAAGCTGTTCGCGACAACCCGGATCTCACCAAAGCCATTATCCTGACTGAAAAAGTTTCGGTTAAAGATTCTCGAGTCATGCGAGCAATTTGTCAGGCGAACGGAGTTGATCTGTTTGGCGGCAACTGTCTTGGACTGGCCGATGCCTGGAATCATGTACGGCTAGGTGGGGCTCTTGGTGGTAACGCACCTGAAGAGTCTCTGATTAAAGGTTCTGTTGCTCTATTTTCCAATTCGGGTAACTTCACCACGACCATTGCTGTTTATCTTTCCACAGCAGGATGGGGAACAACGACTTCAGTATCCAGCGGTAAAGATGTCTACATTCAATACGGCGCGAAAGAGTTTCTCTATGCTTTCGACAATGACGATCGTTCTGAAGCTGCAGTTTTATACAGTGAGCCGGGTGGATACTATGAACAAGGGTTGAAGTCTGACAAGCCTATCGTTGCTTGTGTGGTCGGACGTTGGAAAGCACGGCTGACTAAAGCCTGTGGTCATGCAGGGTCATTGTCCGGTGCCGGGGATGACGCACTCGCCAAAGAGCAATGGTTCATGGACTATTTCGGGGTTGATGGAGTTTACACTCCAGAAAACCCGATTTGTTCGAAAAAAGGTGCTTTGGTTACCAACATTGCACATATCCCAGAAGCCTTGACCAAGGTCATGGAACTCAATGGTAAGAAACCGGATTTTGATCCGCGCGGCAGTCTCGATTTGAAACCTTGGTTTGGTAACAACCAGGGCTTAACTTTGCCGTCGGAATTAGATGTCCCTGTAGTCGAAGCATCTGCTCCTTACAATGAACAGATTGAAGCTCTCGATAAAATGGTGGGGGCGCAACATCGACGCGAAACTTTGAAAGATGCCAGCGGGGCTTCAATGATGGATCCAAAAACCCAGGTATCAAAAATTCATAACACCTCTATTCTCGATGCTTCGATGAAATCCTTTGAGGCCAATCTGGTTTTCGCGTTGACGCGGCAATACACTTGTGAGTATGGAGAAAAGATCGCTAACATCGTCTTGAATATGTACGTTAATCAGCATAATCAACCCACGATGGCAGCGGCACAAGCGTCTCGTGAAAACGGCAACTCACCTAATACCGTTGTATCTTCCGCAGTAGCTATTGTCGGAAAGAAAATGGTGCAAAAGGCTATGGACGCTTCCAGCGCACTTTTGGAGTTGTTCCAGTTCACAAAACTTGGTGGCCCCAAAGAGACGTTTGATTATGCTGCACAGTTAAAAGAAGCTGAAAAATATAAAGACGCTCTGCTTGCCGACGGCGAAGATCATTGCGCTACAAAACTGGCGGATTGTCTTAATAAAGCTGGCGACTCTGTGTTCATCAAATTCGTGCAGGACTTTGCCGCAGCCAATGGCGGAAAACTTTCGACCGATGCATTGTTTGGCGCGGTATGGGTCACTCTCGGGTGGGAAGCTTTGAGAGGTAAAAAGATTTCCAAAACAACGCTCACTCGGTTGCCCTGGTACTCACGTATTTATAGCACCATCGTGGGTGTTTCTGCTCCGGCTTCCCGTCATACAGAAGACGCCGTTGCGGGAGTCAAACTCGAGGAGTTGATTCCCAATTACAGTTTTACCAAAACGGCGTTTGTTACCTTGCTGGGCCGACAGCCTTCTGAGTCTGAACTATATGAATTCCAGGTTCTGTTAGGACTCATCATCACCAATGGCCCAGGCACTATTTCTGCTCAAGGTTGCAAAGGTGCAGTCAGTGCAGATGGTCCTGAGCAGCCTCAGCGAGTTCAGGTAAACAAAGGCTTTATCGGATTTCTCACTCATACCGGATTCGCTCATGGTGGAAACGGCTTTGAAGCGGCAGCATTCCTAATGGAAAACTTCAAGGGTAAAGGATTAAAAAATCCTGCTGATTCAAATCACGGTCTTGACCTTGATGCGATGGCTCTGAAGGTTGCGAACGAATATTCCGACTATAAAAAGAAACAAAAAGCAGTTGGCAATCTCGATTACGCCAAGCTACCTTGTGTGAATCATCCTATATTCAAGGGTAAAGATATCAATTACGATCCACGCGAAGTGTTCGTCAATGACTTGTTCAAGGGAAAAGGGATCAATAACGTATTCCTCGACTTTTATCATAGTCTTGTTAATGCACTATTCAAGGCAAAGGTAAGTAAGAACGTTTATTGCGTGAACATCGACGCGGTGATCGCCGTTATCCTTCTTAAAATTGTCTGGGCAGATTTTAGCGAAGGCAAGCTTAAGGAAGAGGATATCGAATCTGCCAGCTTCGCGACCTTCTTGTTCGGTCGAATGATTGGTTGTGCAGCGGAAATTGATGACCACACTTCACGTGGTAAAAATATGGATACTCGAACTCCTGCGAGTAAGTGTTCTTATGTGGGTTAGTTCGTTTTCTCAGTCCTAATTAAAAACCCCCTCCGTTATCGGGAGGGGTTTTTTTTTGGCATTTGTACTTTTACAGTAGAATTAACTGCTATTCAAATAGCTTTATTGTAGAAAGGTATTTATGGGTAAAGGTGAGGACAAAAGAACTTTTCCGCGTTCGTTGATCGATATGAAGGTTGAGATTCGAACAGAAAGCCATATTTTTCCCGCAAAAATTATAGACCTGACAGTTGAAGCGATTTCTTTGGAGGCAGACAAATCTTTTGAGATCGATCAATCTGTTTCGGTAGTTTTTGAAACCAGTGCTGACCTGTCGAAAAACCAATTGCAGGGTGAGGTGACTCGATGTGAACGGTTGGATTCGGGAGCATATATGACCGTGGCCAGGTTAGTCGATGTCAACGACGAGTTTCTTATGGATGCTCTGGCTCTGGTGCATGGGAGTGGGCCCAAGCAAGACCGACGGAGTTCCACTTATAACAGAGATGATGATGGAAGATAAAGCCCTTTTAGATCAAATAGGCGGAAGGCCTGTGTTGGAAAAGGTTCATAAGGTTTTTTACGATAAAATTTACGAGCACCCGTGGCTGAAAAAATATTTTTTGCATATTGAACAAAAACTAATTGAAAATCAGCAGACAGACTTTATGGTCTCGAATATGGGCGGTGGAAAAATTTATTCAGGTGCTTTGCCGAAAAATGGCCATAAACATATGTTCATCACCGAAGAGTTATTTGAAGTGCGTGCCAAACTTTTGGAAGATAGCCTTAAGGAATGCAATGTCTCCGATGAACATATTTCGCGTTGGTTACGAATCGATGGCGCATTTAAAAAATCGCTGGTCAAAGTCAGCCCTGCAGATTGCGAAAAAAGATTTTTTACCGATGATATTCTAAACTTTCCTAAACCTAATTAGGCCTTGGGTTCTTGACCCAAATTCGACGGGAAAATTTGCAAACAGTAAAAAGCTTACGGGAGTAGTTTGTGCAAGCTCAGGAAGGGGTGTTGAAACCCCCATATCAATATTCATTGGTTCAAAAATATATTTTCGACGATCTGCCTTTGATTGCAATGAATGTGGCGCGCATCGGCGCTCAAACCCCCGGGATGGCCTACGAAATTGCCGATGGCGAGAAGCATTTTGCGACTATTGGATTCGGTCCTATGAACTGGTTGCTCATCACTCCGGATATTCCAGCTCCAGGTGGGTTTCGAGCTTTTGATGAAATGGATGTGGGGGATGAGGAAATACCGGAGTCTGAAGGCGACTTGCTATTATATTTTTCTTCTGGCTTTCCAAAGTTGAACCGAGAGTTAGCCAATCAAGTGGGCGAACTGTTCGGTAAAGACGGCGAGTTGATAGAAGAAGTCGAAGTAGAGGGCGGGGCGCATTCCAATGTTTCAGAGGTGAAGGAACAGGTTCTGATCGAACACCCCAACTACCTCGATCAGGCGAAAAGTAGTTTTCTTAGTACACATCGATTTTTGACAAACGATAACTCCGAAACTAGTTTGCCGCAACACCGTTACAGTTATAAAGACGGAACCGGGCAATACATCCTGACCTTCGATAAAAATCCTTCTAATCTGGAAGAGCATAGTGAATCCCTAACCCAACCTGCAAAAACCCGTGGGCTGTTCTTCATTCCTTCGCTCGACCTGTTGACCAGCTTGCGAATGGGGGGCATCCGCATGGGTTCCCTGGCCATCAACGCTAAATGGAAAGGTCACTAGCACCAGCCTGAGGCTGGGCGCAAAAGGTCAGCGGCCGTTGGAGGAACTAATCCAGTCCGGTATGTGAACAGGAAAGTTTTTCTTTCTTTTTCAGTTTCCGCTCGGTACAATTTCTCATCTTTTTAAAATACTAATTTTAATTCTGGGAGTTAAATTCCATGAAAAAAATATTCGCATTAAGCGCAATTGCTTTTTTTAGTTTGGTTGTTTTGGCAAATGCAGGGATTAAAACAGAAGAGATTCAATACAGTCATAACGGCACAAAATTGACCGGTTATCTGGCGTTTGACGATTCCAAGTCTGGCAAACGTCCGGGTGTGCTGGTGGTGCATGAGTGGTGGGGGCATAATGACCATGCCCGCAATCGTGCTAAAATGCTGGCCAAAGCGGGGTACACTGCATTAGCGTTGGACATGTATGGTAGTGGAAAACTGGCGAATCACCCCAAAAAAGCCGGAGAATTCATGACCGCTGCCTTTAAAAACTGGGCAGACTCTCAGGCACGATATAACAAAGCACTGGAAGTATTAAAAGGACATAAAACGGTCGATGCCAGCCGCATCGGTTCTATCGGATTTTGTTTTGGCGGCGCGGTCTCAATCAAAATGGCAAGAGGCGGTGCAGATTTAAAAGGGATAGTCGCGTTTCACAGTGCTTTGCCTACCGAACCTGCAATTACCAAGAACTCGATGAAATCAGCCGTCCTGATTATTAATGGATCAGAAGATGGTTTTTTGAAACCCGAATCCGTGGCTTCTTTCTCACAAGATATGTTTAAAGCCAATGTCGACTTCACTTATATGAACTTGAAGGGGGCCAAGCATAGCTTTACCAATCCCCAAGCCGATGAGTTCAGCAAGAAGTTCAATATCGCGGCTCTGGAATACAACAAAAAAGCCGACGAGCAGGCTTGGTCAGAAATGCTAAAATTTTTTCAGCGTATTTTTTAATTAGGTTCTCTGACAATTCAATAAACTTATCCTGTGGTACGAGTGCTTTAATAATTAAAGCTTGATCTTTTCGATCAGCCTAAGCAAAAAATCAGTTGAAAATTCGGCGAAATGGCGATGACCCGTTTCGCTAAAATGGCCATCGTTGGGAATGAAGTTTTCTGGTAAAAATTCGTCATCGATTTTTATAAACAGGTCAAAAGCGTTAAAATGAACTATCCCATTGGATTCAAGAAATGCATCGAATTGTTTTAACGGCAAGGCAGGAAAATTACGATATTGATGAGCCCCTCCAAAATGGATTAACGCAAGCTCACTTCCATTTATCTCAACTTCTTTTTTGAGTTTTAAAAGCAACTTTCTTGTTAACTCCCAACCCTCTGAGTTAAAGAAAAACTTATCATCAAATACTGAACTCGTGTTCTCTTTATATTCAGGGGGCTTTGATTTTTTTTCATCCATATTTTTCGAATGGGACATAAGACCTTTTCGGTATTGCTTTCTTTCGAATCTCTTTTCTTCTGCAGTTTGATTGTTTCTTACCCACATTTTGTTTTTCGGGTTGAACATAAGACCTTTTTGTAATTGCTCTCTTTCCAATCTCTTTTTATCTGCAGCGTGAACTTTTTTCATATAATCCGGCAAAAACATTCTTTTAAAATAATGTTCTAGGTGATTAGTTTTGGTCCTTGTGAATTGATACAAACCACTATTATTCCATAGCCATTTATTAAAGTTTTTCCGTTTTACCTGCAAACGCTTGAACGATCCCACTTCATATTCATCTAAAAGCGGGTTCATTTTTCCATTTTTAAACTCATCAATATTGTTTTCAATATCGTTGCACCAGCAAAAAACCAAAACCGTCAAATCCGGTTTATATTTGAGCGCTTTAATATGAAACATTTGAAGTTGTTCCCAAGTACCCGTCCCACCTATTGCAAAATTGATTACCTCAACGGTTCCGGTCACTTTTTTCGATAATTCCCTTTCCCAAACTCCCGCAAATTTTTTTTTCGGGATGACCGCTTCTCCAGCTGCGAAAGAATCTCCTAATAATGCGATCCGAAACTTTCCAGGAACACGGTTTACAGGATAAGCTTTTCCTAGCAGACCATCAGAATTGATCTCTACATACATCCTCACCTTATTTTCCATTAGGAATCCTGTTTTCCCTGGACAATAGATTCGTCCCATTACGGGGTGATTACAAAGGACCCGATTGGGTTCAAATTCCCAAAACAGCCTTACCCCAAACTCCAAAATTAATAAGAAAAATAGAAGAGGTATTACCGAAAAGAGGAATAATCGTTTTTTAGAAATCTTTTGAGCCATTTTTTTTTATTCAAAGAAGCTTCAAATCAGTTTATCAGAATTTTACAATTTGAGTCCCATGAAATGCGAAAATATTATACAAAAAGATATTATACTGAAATTTAGGATTGTAGATGTATATGGGGTGAAGCAAAAATAAATTTATCTTTTAAATGGAAATTTTAAATGTTTCGAAAACCTCTTGGACTGAAATAGTTTCGGGTGGGTCGAAGGGGTTATGGGCGATAGTGGTGGCAAAAGGTGAGAGGGGGCCACAACATTCCACAGGATACCCAATGTGGATAGATATCATTTTCACGTCGAAACAAGAGGCGATATGAGTCAATCCATTGTCGAGGCCCAGGTAGAAATTTGCTTTTTGAATCATTGCTGAAGAAGGACCCAAAGGATATCCTTTCAGTGGAATTGTTCCCGTATAGTCGAAGGGATTTTCCTTAGAAACAAAAGTAATGATTTTAAAGTCATAATTTTTATTAATTTTTTCAATTAGTGATAGAAACCGGTCGTGGGGCCACTCCTTCATCTCTTTTTTGGATCGAGTTTCTGGTGAGAGAATCATAAGTTTGTCCTTGTTGGAAATTCCTAATTCGCTCAGTTTGTCTTTAGCTACCTGAATGTCCTTGCCATCCAGATAAATCAAAGGTCTTCGTTTTTCTAAAGCTACGCCACATTTTTCAGCATAGATGTCCAGTAGATGTTTTTTTTGTTTCCACCAGTCTCGATTGCCATTGTCTAAAAGGAATACCAAATCATGTTCTTTATATTTTTCGCGATAGGTTTTTCTATGACCTCTTTTTTTCCAGACATTATAAGAAAAAGGAGTTTCAAAATGATCGATGTTGGGATCGTTTTTTATGGTATTGAAAAATATCCCATCACCAACGCCAAAACTTAACTTGGCGTTTGGGTATTTCTTTTTTAAAGCCGCTACCGAGGGTGCCGCGGCAATCAAATCCCCGACCCCGCCAATCAATCCTACAAATATTGATTTTGGATTCTCGCAGGTAGCGGGAAGGCCGATCCATTTTTTAAGCGATGAGGGAATCATGATTTTTTCTTTTTTCTGGGATTAGGAATCGTAACGCATCAACCCTGCTCGAGTTCCGTGAGACTCTATGAGAAAAAACAGGAAAAATCAATAATTCATTTAGGGGTTAGAAGTTGAGGTGTTTATTTGAATCGTTTTACTTCGAAGCGGAAAAGTTCGTAGGAATCGGTTGGCTTAAATCCTCCTTTTTTTAGGCAGACTTTGAGTTGTTGCTCTGGGGATTTAATAATATCCAAATCGGGTAGCAGCACGCCTTGTTTTCCTTCTCCTCGAACGACCAGTCCATACTGTTTTATGTCATGCCCTTTTAAGTCTTCGATTTTTTCCAGCGGACTCAGCACATCGACAGAAAATGTTAGAGATGTTAATTCGCTTTCTTCGATGGGATCAAACCGCGGATCTTCATTTGCGGCGCGCACCGCATTTTTTATAATTTCTTCTGTCAGGTTTTTATATTTCGGTGTCATGGTGCCAATGCACCCGCGTAGTGCGCCTCGTTTTTTTATTGAGACAAAAGTTCCAGAATTTTGCTTCAAGTCATCGGGCAGGGGATCGGGACAGGGAAGGGCTTTGCCGGTTTTGATGAAATGTTCCACCGAGTGAATGGCCAGCTTTACGAGAGGATGCACAATAACCTCCTGATTAATGGAGGCAGTATAACTTGTTTTGACGCGACCCCCAACCCCCCCTCAGTCCCCCTTTATCAGGGGGGAGCTTTGTGTAAGTCGTCATGGTGAAGGTAGTTAAGTAATCCAGAACAATAAAACGGACACTCGTCACTACTTTAACTGACCCTGGCTATTACAGATACCTGATGGAGATTTAAAACCAAAGTAAATTAAAGTCTGGATCGCCACGCTCCCCAGGGGGCTCGCGATGACTTGCAGAAAAATAATAGTATTGCGCTTGATGGTGTTGATTGGTTTACGAGTAACGCGGTGTAGTAAACAGGCGCACGCCTGTTATTTTACTACTGCGGGGGAACTGGGAGCGGTGTGTCGGCTATGGATGTAGTCGGCCACGGCATCGAAATATTCGATGTATTTCGGTTCTGGAAAATCAGCTTTGCGCAGATGCGATTTAGCCCGATCAATATAGTAACGAGCGAGATTGAGTGTGTAGTCTATGGACTTATGTTTGTGCATATGTCCGACGATGTATTGCACTTCTTTTGGGCCGATGTTTTCGTTTTTGATGAAGCCTTCAATTTCTTTTTTCAGTGCCCGGTCTGCGTTGTGATACAGGTGGTGCAGGGGCAGGGTGACATGGCCTTCTTTGAAATCCGTTCCTGTTGGTTTGCCTAAAACCTTTTCATCGGCATCGTAATCGAGTGCATCGTCCATCAACTGAAATGCCATTCCGAAATCGTCGCCGAAAGCAATGATAGCGGTTTCTTGCTGTTCTGTAGCATTGGCGAGCAACCCACCCAGCCTTGCACTTACGGATAGGATGGACGCTGTTTTGCGGTAGATGACATCAAGAATATGTTTTTCGTTCACCTTAATCTTGCGTGCTTCGGCATATTCAAGAATGCCCCCTTCAACAAGAATTTTTGTGGCTTCGGTGATAGCTTGTATGATTTTTCTTTCGCAATCTTCTGCGAGAATTAGAATGGCGCGAGAGATGAGGAAGTCGCCGACCAGGATACTGGCATCAGAACCCCATTTTGCGTTGACAGTTTCTTTGCCACGCCTTACTGTGGTTTCATCTACAACGTCATCGTGCAGAAGGGTTGCTGCATGGATGTACTCAACAACACAGCCGTGTTTAACAACGATTTCGTCCGTATCGCGTCCACAGAGTTTTGCGGCCAAAAGTGTGAGCATGGGGCGAATACGCTTTCCACCACAACTCATTAGATAGGAACTGATCCCTGGGATCAGAGGGACATCAGATTTGTAGTTCTCGTTGATGGCTTTTTCGACCTTGGCGAGGTCGCTTTTTAAATCCTGTGTAACGTCTCTGTAATCCATATCTGACTCTAGTTGAATGAATACAAGATGAATGCACCCCCTTGGGAGGAACCATCATCAAAATACATAATATGTAACCCTAAAGCGTCGTATGCCTGCTTAGTTTTAAACCCTGTCAAGCATGCAGCCTTTTCTAATAGCTAGTAGGCTGTTTTTAAATCCGTTACTCATTGGAAAGCCCCTAGTTTTATGAGAAATTAAGGGGTTTGTCAAGGCATTTGTGGCCCCGTTGGCGTCGGAGGCTACGATGCACAACTTTGAAATGCAATACCCGAACTTAATGAGTGAACTACCCATGTTTTATCGATAAATTTAACGGGGTTTACGATATGATTGGATTTGTGTACGTTGTTGAACTTAGGGCGTTTTCGTGTTTGACGCCTGAAAAATTCTGTTTATGAACCCTTGATATGCAATTTTTCGAGTATGGATCCACTGCTGGTTTCGGTAATCATTCCAACTTTTAATAGAGGGTATTGTCTGGAAGAATCTATCCGCTCGGTTCTGTTGCAGAGGGACTTTGAGTTGATCGTTGTCAATGATGGTTCCAACGATGACACGAAACAGGTTCTTGAAAAGTTTCCCGATATTCAGGTGATTCATTTACCCGAAAACCGAGGGGTCTCGTATGCTAGGAATAGGGGGATTGAGAAGGTAAAGGGATCGCTGATTTGTTTTCTCGACTCGGATGATTTATGGGAGGAAGGAAAACTGGGTGCTCAGGTGCAATGGATGCAGGATCATCCTGAATGCCAAGCCGTCTATACCGATGAGAAATGGATTCGCAATGGGGTGCGTGTGAACCCTATGAACAAACACCAAAAATATTCTGGCGATATTTTCAAGCAGTGTTTGCCATTGTGTATTGTCAGCCCCTCTTCGGTTATGCTACGCAAATCGGTGTTTGATGAAGTGGGGTTATTTGATGAGTCCATGCCGGTTTGTGAAGATTATGATCTTTGGTTGCGAATTGCGGTTCGCTATCCTTTCAAATTTTTGGATGACAAGTTGATCGTCAAGCGCGGCGGTCATGAAGATCAGTTGTCGCGCAGATATTGGGGGATGGATCGATGGCGGGTGTATTCGCTGGAAAAGCTTTTGCAGGGTAACGATTTAAGCCTTGAACAGCGAGATTGGGTGGTGGATATGCTGATTGAAAAAAGTCGCATCCTTATTCTGGGTTTTGAGAAACGCGGTAAAATTAAAGAGGCTGAGGATTACAGGAATCTGGTGGCCACTTACTCCAGGAATGACGAGTTAATAAATTGAAAATAATAACGAAAAGATTGTGCGGGTCTTTATTGCTGAGTTTGGCAGCAATCGTGTCATCTGTTGCAGCTTCGGATACTAAAGAAGTTTTGCAAAAGCTCCGCGAAGATTGCCAATTGTTGTTGCGAGAAACTTATAAGAATGAAAACTCTTTTGTCCGCGCCGCCGTATTGCGAGCGGCGGGCGAATCGAAGGATCTTGAGTTGATTCCGCTCCTGAATAAAGGAATAAGAGATTATTACCCCACCGCGCGGTTGTTTGCTTTGCAGGGATTAAAAAATGTATCGCCAAAAGTTGCTCTTATCGCTGCGCGTAAGATGACGGATGATCAGGATATTTGGGTCCGAAGTGCAGCGGTGGAATTGTTGGGAGATGAGGGCGGAACTGAGGCTGTTGAAGAGATTCGTGGTTATTTAAAATCTTATGATGTACCGATAAAGCTTGCGGCTTCGGCAGGGTTGGTCAAGCTGGGAGAAAAGCATTATATAAAGGAAGTGTTGGAACCGCTTACGCATCCTATCCCTGATCGTCGCTATCAAGCCATTGGGCATCTTGGCAAGATTGGGACCAAGGAGGTGTTGCCTCATCTCGTTAAATTATTCGAGCATACGGAGCCAGAGATGGTTTTTTATAGCCTTAAGGCCCTTGAAGGAAAGGCTACGTTGGAAATGTTGCCTAGACTGAGGGAACTTACCAAACACCCCAACCACGATATTCGTCAAGCTGCGGCTATGGCGATGAGTAACCTTCCTGAAGCGGAAGCAGATTTGATTCCTTTATGTGCGGATAAGGATGGTCTGGTAAAGCTATCAGCTGCGGTAGCGCTGCATCGTATTGGCTCAGATTCCTGCCAGGTGGTTTTTGAAGAATTGTTGAGTCATGAGAATTTTGAGGTTCGAAGTTCTATGGCCAGAGTGTTGGGTGAAACCCCCATCCCTCAACGGGTAAAGGTATTGACTGCCGCTTTGCGTGATTCGCATTCTCGTGTACGTACAGCAGCTGTAAGAGGTGTTGGGATGATGGGCGGACCCGATGCTTTTCCTTTGCTGGTAAAGATGCTTGCAGATCCGCAAGAAGCCATACGCGCCTATGCTGCAGGAAATCTTATTCGCTTGTTGGGGTAACTATCCGGACTTCTCCAGAATCGTAGGCTTGCTCTTCACCTGATGCATTTATTAGGACAAGTCTTCCTTGCTCGTCTAGTCTTGTGGCTTTCCCGGTAATGCTTTGATTGCTCTTGTTGAGGGTAATGGTTTTGCCAAACAGGTCTGTGTGGCGAGTCCAGTTTTCAATGAGAGCTTGAATCTTGTTTTCGACTAGTTCGCTGTATTGATGGTCCAATTGCGTGATCAGGTTTTTAATTAGTTCTGTGCGATTAATTTCTGTCCCAGATTCGAGTTTGAGTGAGGTAGCAATGTTTTTGATGTCTTTGGGAAACTGGTTCTGATTGACGTTGATTCCAATTCCAATGATCACTGCCGGGATTTCCAGGGAGTGGTATTCGCATAAAACGCCAGCCACTTTTTTTCCGTTGAGTAAAAGATCGTTGGGCCATTTTAGCTGAGCGGGTTGAGGAATAAAATCATTCACAGCCATTGCAGTTGCCAGTCCCGCCATCAATGTAAGGATCGGCAATTGTTCAGGAGGAAGATTCGGCCGAATTAATGTTGAGATATATATTCCGGTTCCAGGTTCGGAGTGCCAGACTCTTCCCTGACGCCCTTTCCCCCCTGTTTGGCTGTCTGCTATAACTACCAGCCCCTCTTCAGAGGGATGATCGGGAAGACAGCGGCTGATTTCTGCATTGGTGGAGTCGGTTTCTGTCAAAAATCTCCACTTCCGGTTGGCCTCGGAGTGAGTTTTCTGGAGAATCAAAAGGTCAATATCGGATGAATTGGGCAAATCAATTACCTTATATTTTAACGATTAAGCCCAGCAGGAGGCAATATTTCCCATTGTAAGGGAAAATCCTTAAAAAATGATTGAATTGTTGTAAAAAAATTGTTAAAAAACATACGTCAAAGTGGTTTCAGCTAAGTAAAACCCTGCTTGGAATCAAAACTTTTTGAGAGGAGAAGGCTGGATGAAAAAGTTGTTAGCTTCTTTTATTTGCATTTCCCTGGTGTTGATTTTGTCTTCTTGTTCTATGGAGTCAAAATTTGACGGTGAAGGTCACCAATATGCACCTGAAGGCGCTGAAAAGAAACATTGATTAGTGTGATTTTTAGCTGAATTCATTTGGATGGCGGGGAATTGTTCCCCGCCTTTTGAATGTTTTGCGTTATCGCGTTTCTGCTTGTGTTTTTTCTGCCTTGGTTAATCCCCCCCTGCTTGATATTCAATAGTCCCCAATTTCTAATGCCTTGACAGCACCGGTTCAAGGAATGCTACAATAGCTCCTTTTTTACAGCCATTTGGTCTAAATACCATCGTTTACTTACTTTGGGTTTTGGGTCATGGTATAAGCTTAAGAATATGTTGGGTTGATTGAAAAGCAAGGGTTTGATTTGGAATTTGGCTACGCTTATTTCCGGTCAAACTTTTTCTTTTTGGTTATGAAGCAAAAGAGAGGAAGGAAATGACAGAGAGATATCCAGTAACTGTTGAAGAAGTACGAGATGCTCAGGACAGCCTGAAAACAGGTGTTACTGAACATGAGAATAAAAATTTTAAAGAAGCTATTGAGGCTTTCAAAAAATCGGCGCGAATTCACCCTTTTGATGAAAAGCATGTGGAAGAGCTTGAAGTAAAACTGAAAGAGGGTAGTTTTAAACTGCAACAGGAAAGCATCGCTTTTATGGGTTGTGCCGCCGTCCATCTTAACGAAATGATTCACGGACTAGATGAAGATCAGAAACAGGAAGTCCCCATTGATGATTCATTAATGAACGCTTTTAAAGACTGGTAAGAGTATGTCGATTCAGGAACAGGAATTTTTACATAATATTTTTCGCAAAGAAATAAAGGATAGAAAAATTCCTATAAGCCTCGGAAAAACCTGTCCGGTTAAATGTACTTTTTGCTATGAGATGGATCATAGCTATCGAAAGACTTTCGAAACGCCTTTAACCACCCAGGAACATTGGGATTTTATTTTTAATGAAATTAAATCCTTTCCGACTCGTGAATCAGAAGCATGGGTGCTGGGTGGCAATGAGTATATGGAATGGACGGATCTTGCCCTTCACCCAAAAGCGATGGATTGGATTGAAGAATTTCTCGATCAAACTGATAAGAAGATCACGGTTTTTTCGGTGGGTTATTTTGATCCGGCGAGGATCAATCGGCTAGCCGACAAGTATCCCGGGCGTATCAATTTTGAATTATCAGTTATTACTCTGGGATCTTATCGCCAACAATTAATGCCTAAAGGGCCCTCGGTCGATCAGGTTTTAGCGGTCTTGGATGGCCCGTCTGTAACGTCTGCAAACTTTTATTCATTTGGTCCGGGGACCATGTCGCAAGACGCCAAGAGAATTGCAGAAATCAATAAGACCTGTCTACTTTGGATGGGGTGTCTCACTCCATTGAAATATATCGATGGCGATACGACAAAATTGATGCGACAGGGAAAAAGGTTTCTTCCTGATGAAGCTAGAAAAATATACGATATGGATATTTCTAATATCCAGATGATTCATACAGAGTCAGATATTACTGCATTTTTGAACAGGAATAAGATCATCAAAACATTTGATGCTTGTGAGCTTGAGAAAAAAGATTGGATTGTGATGGCGGGTAACGTACATCGAATTTTGACGCTGTTTCGTCCGGGGCGCGCACGCTTCTTATATGTGCCTAATGCGACTCTTGGCGGGGATTCTGATTGCACGACCCTGCTCACCTTTGACGATGTAGCTAAGAGAATTACAAACCAAAAGGTAATTCATTTGCCTCGGGTTATTATGGAGAAGTCCTCCAACGATGAGAGGGATATCTCAGGCAGGTCTTTTGATGATTTTAAAGAACAGTTCCCGAATGTGCGTTTCAAGGTGCTTCACAAAATCAATTCAGATCTTTCGAATAAAAAATTATATGAAAAAGGGTATTTGAAAAATTATGTTGAGGGATACCTCAATAATCCCTTATCAAAAAAATTCGAGAGTGTGGCTTACCCAAATTAATTGAAGGTAGTGTAAAGAGGATGAAGCCAAATAGGCAGTCCTGTTTTTTAGAAAGGGGATCGAAATGCAGTACAGATTGAAAATTGTGTTTGTAGATAGTCAGGAGCTTATACTCGAAACCACAGAAAAGCATGGCTTCAGTGATGATTTAGAATTATTTGAGGTTACGACTTCCGACGAGATATTTGTTGTCCCATTAAAACAAATCAAATACATCGCTTGTGAATCCAAGATCTTTAAAAACTAGTTAAGATTTCCCCCACCATTAATTCATTGCAGCCGGATACGCGCCTTCTTCATCCAGGTATCCTCGTTAAACTTTCCCTGATAAAAATTTTCAAAAAGAGCTTCATTTCGGGACAGTGATTTTCCGTCGATAATGTCTTTATTTTTACCTGTAGTGGAAACTCTCTTTTTAGTTTCCTCTTTCTCTGCGGATGTATTTGATTCCACAGGCTCCAATTTGTAAACCATGGAGCTGTTTTTCTTTTCGGAAATCATTTCATATAGTTCATCTAGACTGAGAAACAAATTTAGCACTGACTTATTGTCGATTTGCTCCTGTTTCTTTAGTGTCTCAAGTATTTTCCTGATTTCTCTGGAGGATACAATAGCCTCTAAAATTGCATCATTTAAATTTTCATACTCTTTTTCAAAAAAATCATCTGATTCCATAACGGAGACTCCACGGATTTATTAACAATTTATTTTAATTGATAAATAGCAAGTCCTATGCCGTTTTTATTATTTATGAGGATTTCATTTTAAACCATTTATTTATGGGCACTTATGGGTGGCGGGAGTATTGTGCATTTATGTGCATTATTGACGAATATAGAGTGGAGCGTTTGTTTTTTGACTTTCTACAGCAATATTGCTTTCGAAATGCACCTGAAGGTGGTCCGAATAAATTATGGAAAATAAAAATTAAAAACTTAAAGTACGGCAAAGTTATATTGTAATAATTAATGTCAGGCATTAGAATTAAACTAGATGTAAACATAAGTATTGTTTTGGGAAAAGTAATGTCTGTTTTGGCGAAAAATTTGAAAACGATAAGGAAAGAATTGGGCTGCACTCAATCTGTAATGTCAGAGATTTTAAAGGTTGGGTTCCGGACTTTTGTGAGGTATGAAGCGGGGGAAAGGGATGCTCCTGTTTCGGTTCTTGTGAAAATTGCTCGCTTGGGTAATATTTCTCTTGAGCAGTTACTGACCACTGCAATTGAACCGAATGATATAGCCCCTCTTGAAAAAATAAATAAAGGAACCTCCCCTGTGCAGGTTCAATCCATCGACTTCAAGGTCGGTCAGGTGGCTTTTAAGGATCCTGATCAACAGGAATTGATGACAATCGATGACTCCGAAAAACGCATTTTGACTTTATTTAGAAAAATGCCACCTCGTTTGAAAAAAGATTGTATGGATTCCATGACTCAGATCGTTGAAACTGGAAGGGTGGTCAGTAGGCTATCGGAGAAAGCGGGAAAGGGGCGCAAAGGAAAAAGAAAAATGACCCCTAAGGTTAAAATTGAAATTAAAACCCCTCCAAAGCCAAAAACTAAAAGAAAGCCCGGTAGGAAAAAACTGGACAAAAAAGCTTTGCAAGAAAAGATAGACAAGCTTAAAATGGTTACCCGTACTATTAATAAAATCACCGTGAGATAAAAATTTGTGAAATTTGCCGGTGTCAGAAGGCCGTGGCACAGTGTCGCAGGACTAGTCATTCTCTCCGCTTTTCTTTTTCTTGAGTTTTATACCAACCTGTTTGAAAAAAGCGTCGGTTATTACTTAAAGTGGCAAAACCACAAACGACCTCAATTGGGTCGGATGTGGGAGCGGGATAGACAGTCTCTCATCGCACAAGCCCAAATTCAATCCATCCGTTCTTCCTTGGATATTCAAGAGGAAAGCGCCTCGGGCATTTCCTCTCTCAAACAATTGTTTGAAAATGTTGCCCCGGGTTTTCCTTTGGTGGTTACCCGCGAAAAATTTCTGCAACTGTATTTTGACTTTCCAGGGCTAGGATCAGAACAAATCATTTCTCCTTATGATTTGATTAGCCTCGACTCTGCAAAGAATTGGAATCGTGTTCTTTTAAAACGATTTGGGCCGTGGATCACTCTTCAGTTTTTGGATCAGAAAAATATTCCTGCGCATGAAATATTTTTATCCATTGATACGATTTTGGATATTCAAGCCACGCGGTCTATAAAACGAGGAACTCTGGAGGATTCCAATTTTAAGAAAAATCGTATTTTTAGATTTGATGAAGTTTTGCCGGTATTGAAGAGTCTGGACTCGGTTACCCAAACTGCGGTATTTCCAGAGCCTCGCTGGTTTTTAGAAAAAAACTATTACATTACCCGCGTCGGAGTCTCAGAGGTTGTGCCGGGAGAAGAGACTGCCCAGCATCTTGTGTTTGGAATTGAATATGATACTGATTATTACACGGGAGTTTTATTTATTCCTGTGGCAATGGAATTGGCTAATAATATTTTATCCCAAATTGATAGATCAGATGCTTTGGCAGAAGGTCTGGCTGAACCACAATCTTCATTTGAGGTGACTCCTTGATTGGCCGCTTGCTACAGTTTCTAAATCTAACAATCGTATTTCTAATTCTTATTTCGTTCTTTACTGTTTCTGGTCTTTATTTCTGGTTGAGTAAGGACTTACCACAACTTCCACAGAGCCTGGAGCATATCAATTTAAGTTTGCCCACTGAGATTTACTCTGCAGATGGTGAGCGGATTAAGGTTTTAGGTGAAAGACACCCCGTAAGTTTTGAGGACATCTCCCCGGATTTCTTAAAAGCAATTATTGCTGTTGAAGATTCTCGATTTTATAGTCATGCAGGAATAGACCATCGAGGCCTGGTGAGAGCACTGCTCACCAATCTGCGAACTAAAAGAATTGCGAAGGGGGGAAGTACCATCACGCAACAACTGTCCAAGAATTTATTTTTTTCTTTTGAAAGAAACTGGATACGAAAAATTAAAGAGCTTCTGGTTGCTTTTCAACTAGAAGTAACTTTTAGCAAAGAGCAGATACTCGAGGCCTACAGTAATCAGATTTATTTTGGAAGTGGTGCTTATGGAATAGAAGAAGCTTCTCAAGTTTATTTTAATAGGAGAGCGCGTGAGTTAACTCTTTTGCAAGCGGCTATGCTTGCTGGCCTGCCAAACTCCCCTAATAATGCCAACCCGTTTGTGCATTATGAAAAAGCAATCCGACGAACTGATTATGTCTTAAAGCGAATGACTTCTGAAGGGATGATTTCAAATGCCGAAAAGGAGGAAGCGTTAAATTCTGCCATTAATCTTGCCAGTCCTAAAGTTGAATCCAATCCTAATTTATATTTTGTTGATGAAGTCCTATCAAAGCTTGAAAAAGATTATGGTAAAGAATTGGTGCATTTTGGTGGATTAAAAATATTTACGACTCTAGATACAAGGTATCAACAATTTGCTTTGAGGGGTGCTCGCAACCATTTGGAAGCTTTAAAAGGACGGGTGCAAAAGAAACTCGCATCGGAAAAATTGCAGGTGGCACTGGTATCAATCGAAAATAAAAGTGGTGCAGTTAAGGCCTTGTTAGGTGGTAAAAACTATTCCCATAGCCAATTCAACCGTGCTGTATCAAATAATAGGCTTCCAGGTTCATCTTTTAAACCTTTTGTATATTTAACAGCCATGGAATCTTTAGGGATTTCTCCAGCTACGGTAGTTGTGGACGAACCTATCAAGATTGAAATTCCTGGCACTAAACCGTGGGAACCGCAAAACTTTGATGAAGAATATGCAGGCAATATCATCTTAAAGAAGGCCCTGTTGAAATCCATTAATATCGTTTCGGCAAAACTAATGGAGCAGGTGGGACCGGAAAAGGTTATTCGAACCGCTAGAAAATTTGGCATAAAAAGTCCGCTTGGAAAACACCTTTCACTAGCACTGGGTACTTCCGGTGTATCACCTATTGAAATCGCATCCGCTTATAGCGTTATTGCGAATCTTGGGATTTATAACGAGCCTTATTTAATTCAAAAAATTGAAGATTTCCAGGGCAACCGTCTTTACGAACATTATTATCAAGGGGTGCAGCAATTTTCACCTGATACTCTTTACCCCTTACTGGATATGATGCGAGGGGTTGTAGAGAGAGGGACGGGACGCATTATCCGGCGGATGGGATTTAAACATCCAGCAGCGGGAAAAACAGGAACCACTAATGATTTTAAGGACGCCTGGTTTAATGGTTTTACTAAAGATATTTCGACCTCGGTTTGGGTGGGATTCGATAATAATGATTCGATGAGGACCAAATCAGGTAAAGGGCTGACAGGAGCCAGTGCTGCAGCACCTATCTGGGTTTATTATATGCAAAAAGCACTTGAAGGAAAAACCAAGGTGAATTTTCCTGTTCCCGAAAATATAAAATTTGCAACAGTTGATGTTGAAACAGGAAGGTTGCCAGGTGAATTTTCTCTTGAAAAAATCCAGGTTGCGGTAAAGGAAGATGTGGATCTGTCCCCGCTACCCATTTTGGATTTGGAACCGGAAAAAGAGACAGAAGAATTACAAGACTCATCAAACTAGTAGAAAATTATGTTGTATCAAACGCTTAAATATTATTTCGCTCGATTGACAGCAACGCTCTTTCTTATGCTTGGGTTGGGCTTTTCGGGTCTTTATTTCATACATGAAGTGGCTTTGCCCAATGTTGTATTCGATGACTTCGTCATACAGTTATCAATGTTTCTTGTTTGTTTGTTTTTTGGTTTTATTGGATACGGAATGCTGGGTGAACAACGATTTTATAATGCCTTGCATGGCCTAAAAAATATTTCTCCCCAATCAGTGGTTGATAATATCAAATGCCAGTTTGAGAACCTGATTGCGTTTACCTATTCTTCACACTTCCTGCCATCCACGGGAAAACGGTATCGCAATTTGAGCGTCCTCCAGTATGCCGATTACCTTCTTTCCATTGGAGAAGAGTCACCCCATGCTTTAAATATTTACGCTCAAGCTTTTATCCAAAGCCCACAAAACTCACGATTTAGAAAGCCTCTCCTATCTATATTAAACCGAGGGCAGGAGCTGAATCAGCAGGAGATGGATTTGTTGTTAATAATGTTTCAACAGGAAGAGGCCCATGATCCCGTTCTTACTTCATATTTGGCAAAAATATTTCTAAAGGCTAAACAATGGTCTGGACAAACTGAACCTTTGTTTTTGAGTGCTTTGGAAGCGGATAATGATCTTTCGGAAGACATTGTTAAATTTGTTCTCCCTATCTATTTGGCCCACCACCGAACAGATGAACGAGCTTTGCGATTCTATGTCAAGGCTTTGGAGTTTTCTGTTAAGGGGAGGGATCAAATAGAAACCATTTTAGGACAATCGTATTGCGATGGAAATCTGGTAGGTTTCGCTCCAGATTTGCATAGAAAATGCGAGGAAAATTTTACCCAATTAGAGCCAGGCCAGCAGCAGGAGTTAAGGTCAAAGTCTGATGAAGTGCGGATCGCTTACAAGTTGCAAAAAGTAAAGTTGTTTAGAAAAGAAGATTTGCAAGATTTAAAGCGATTGAAAGTTGAAATGGGCCTGGTCGCATCTAAAGCAAATTTGGCCTGGAAAGTTTTGGTTTGGTTCGGAAAAGTTATAAGAAATACTGGTAAATGGATTTTGTTGCGATTATTGGAGGGTGCCTATAAATTTGGAAATCTTCCCTTAAACATAAAACTGATTAGTTTTGCCATTTTTTCAATAATTATCGTGGTTGGCCTTGGTTTTAAGGAAGTTTGGTTTCCTATTAGCGGCTCTGGAATAAATATAGTTACGCCCGAATCAAAGTTGGCATCCGACTCCTCTAAAGGTGAAAAAGAAAACCGTGTTTATACGGTCCAAATTGCAGCCGTGGTCTCAGCAAAACAAGCTAATAAACTGGTGGCAAAGTTGAAGAAAAAAAATGTTGAGGATTTATATGTAGTTAAATCAAAACGACGATCCGGTGGTCATTGGTATAAGTTGAGAGTGGGACAGTTCGCATCAAAAAATAAGGCCAGCGAATTTGCCAATCAACTTGTGGCAGCCAAAGCCGTTAAAAACTATTTCATAATATCCATGCCTAAAAAGTAACAATTTAATTTATTTTAAACTTTCAATTCCACCCGTTGCTTCAGCCGGCAGAAATTTCATATGCATGCGCTTTTTTTGCGCGGGTCAGTTTTTATACCGATTTTGCATGCGGGCTTCATTTCTTTTAAAGACCAATGTGTTTCTTCCTGGTTTTCGATTAATCGAACAAAAAATAATGGAATATTTTAGGAGAGGTCAGGCTTGAATAACCTGAAAACATTTATACCTTATGTCAAAAAGTACCGCAGAGAATTTCTGTTAGGTATTGCTGCTTTGATTATTACCGATGCAATGACATTGGTGGTTCCATGGTTGATTAAAGAATTTATAGATATTCTTCCTGAAAAGCCCGCCGCCCAGCAATTGGCCAGATATGTAGGTTTTCTACTTATGCTATCTGTGGTTATAGTTGTGGGTCGGTATGGATGGCGTAAGTATATGTTTGGCCTTTCTCGAAAAGTTGAATTCGATATATTAAATGACCTCTTTAAACATTTACTTAACATGGACAGGCTGTGGTATCAAAAACAAAAAACCGGTGATCTTATGTCCCGGGCCACAAATGATTTAAGAGCCGTTCGCGAGTTTTTTGGTCTGGGAGTTTTAATTCTGATAGATGCGGTATTCGTTATTGTCATGGCAGTGACTATGATGAGCTGGATTAGTGTTGATTTGGCTCTCAAAGTCTTTATTCCTTTACCTTTCATTTCCATTTTGTTTTTCTCCTTTGTCAAAGAAATTGGGAAACGGCATAAGGTAGTCCAGGAGCACTTGAGTAAAATAACCGAACGGGTACAAGAAAATCTTACAGGAATTCGGGTGCTTCATGCATTTGTTCAAGAAGAAAATGAAAAGCAGAAATTTAATCAGTTGAATCAGGAGTATATTCAAAAAAACTTGCGCGTGACTCAGATTTTTGGAGTGTTCACTCCGACTATGATTTTTTCTATTGGGTTGGCCGGAATGATCTCGTTATGGATGGGGGGGCGAGCGGTTATAGCCGAAGAAATCACTTTGGGCTCGTTTGTGGCTTTTAACGGATATCTCATGTTGCTTTCATGGCCAATGATGGGAATTGGGTATGTATTTAACATTACTCAAAAAGGTTTTGTTGGAATGGAAAGAATAAATGAGGTTCTTTTTTCCAAGTCAACCATTGCTGAAAAAGGAGAAGGTGGAGAGGAAATTCCTGATAATGGTAATGTTGAACTCACGCATGTAACCTTTGGCTATCCTGGGCAAACGGAAATTAATTTAGATAACGTAAACTTAAAAATAATCTCTGGGCAAACCCTTGGTGTTGTCGGCGTAATCGGATCGGGGAAAACAACGTTGGCTCAAATGCTGCTGCGGTTTTACGATCCTTTGTCTGGTGATATTTGTATTAGTGGAAAGTCAATTAGGGAATTTGCGCTAAAGGATTTGCGAAATTATATTGGGTATGTGAGTCAAGAGCCATTCCTTTTCTCCACCAGCATTCGAAATAATATTGCCTTGGGCAGAGAGAATGCCACTGAGTCAGAGATTGAAAAGATTGTAACCCTAACTGGATTAAATTCTGATCTGGATCAATTCCCGGACCATTTGGAAACATTAATAGGGGAGAAGGGTGTCACGCTATCAGGAGGTCAAAAACAAAGGATTGCTTTGGCTCGCGCTTTATTAAAGAGCCCAAAACTATTGATTCTTGATGACTCTTTTTCGAATCTTGATTCTGAAATGGAAGAGAAATTACTCCAAAACTTAAATGAGAATTTTAAAAGCACTACCAAAATAATTATTTCACATCGGTTATCGACCATTAGAAATGCAAATGAAATTGTTCTTTTAGATAGGGGGGCAATTAGGGAAAGAGGGAACCACTCTGAATTAATAAAAATGGGAGGAGTGTATGCCAACTTATTTCAAAATCAGGAGTTGGCCAGGGAAATGGAGATTGTCCTGTAATGAATACGAGTGAGGACCTTAGGGGTAGATATAAGGACTGGGTTTTATTTAAAAGAATCCTTATTCATTTAAAACCGTATGCAGGTTTTGTAGTTCTTGCCATTTCACTTCTTTTAGCTGTTTCTGTGCTAAATTTAGCCGGACCCTATCTTACAAAAATTGTTATTGATGATCATATAAAGGCCGGAGATATGAAAGGCCTGGATGTTATTGCGGCTATATATTTTTCGGTATTAGTTTTTTCTTTTATATTCCAATTTTTTCAAACTTATCTCATGCAGTACATAGGTCAGAAGGTAATGTTTGATCTTCGTTCGAAAGTGTTTGCCCATCTTCACAAAATGTCCTTTTCCTATTTTGATAAAACCCCAATTGGGAAAATGATAACTCGAGTAGTGAATGATGTTGAAGTTTTGAATGAAATGTTGACTTCGGGATTGATTCTCATATTTAGCGATTTGTTTACTCTTTTGGGGATTTTTTGCGTCATGTTGTATCTCGATTGGCGGCTAACTTTTCTGGTCTGCATTATTTTTCCTTTGCTAGCAACAGCAACACGATTGTACCGAGTTCGGGCGAGGGATGCGCTAAGAAAAAATCGTTCGCACGTTTCGGAGTTAAATTCTTACTTGGAGGAAAATCTTTCGGGAGTCGATACAGTTCAGTGCTTCAATCGGGAAAAGAAAAATTATGACCATTTTAACTCTATAAATAATGAACGGCTTAAAGAGGATTTAAGAACCGTTAAATACAATGCTTTTTATATGCCTTCGATTGATTTTTTTAGTTCGCTGGCAATAGGGATGGTTATTTGGTTTGGGGGTGGGCGTTTTATACAGGAAGAAATTCAATTGGGAATATTGGTTGCTTTTATTCAATATTTGCAAAAGTTTTTTGAACCGATTCGTGATTTAGCTGAAAAATTTAATATCATACAAACGGCTATGGCATCATCAGAGCGTATATTTGAGTTGCTTGATACTCCCGAGCAAATCCCTGAATCCGTTCCCTCCCAAAAAGAATTTCAATTAAATGGGAGCATAGAATTTAAAAATGTCTGGTTCGCTTATAAAAAAGAACAGTTTGTTTTAAAAGATATATCGTTTTCTTTGAAACAAGGGGAAAGTCTTGCGATTGTTGGTGCAACTGGATCGGGAAAATCTACAATCATCAACGCTCTTTGCAGGTTTTATGATATTAACAAAGGCGATATTTTGTTTGACGGAAAATCTATTAAAGATATTAATAAATATGATTTGCGTCGGCAGATTGCTTTGGTGCAACAGGATGTTTTTTTGTTTTCCGGAAATATTTTGGATAATATTCGATTGGGAAATCATAAAATGGGTCTTGAGGAAATAGAATCCATTTCTCAAGCAGTCAGTTCACATAATTTTATAAATAATCTTCCTTTTAAATATGAGCAGGAATTGAATGAGCGAGGCGGGGATATTTCTTCAGGGCAACGGCAGTTGCTTTCATTTGCCAGAGCTCTTGCAGCAGCACCTCAAATATTAGTGCTTGATGAGGCGACTTCTAACGTAGATATGGAAACCGAACGGCAAATTCAGAATGGAATAAAAGAGATGACTCTGGGAAGAACCAGTATCATTATTGCGCATCGCTTATCGACCCTGATGCATGTTGATAAAGTATTAGTTCTTAAAAAGGGTGAGATCGTTGAGTTTGGAAACCGAAAAGAGTTGTTGAAAAAAAAGGGTGTTTTCTACAAGCTTTGCCAGTCACAAATAAATTCAGAAATATCAAATCCGGGAAATAAATTGTGATTGAAAAACTTTCATCAAAATTCAGTTTAGGAATATTTCTTCTGGTGGGTTGATAGCCAAATGGTTGATGATGGTTTTGGCTAGAAGTGCGTTTCCTAAAGGAGAATAATGGTGTATGTCTTCCCCATTATTTCTGTATAAAAAGTTAACGTCGTTTTTTTTGCTGTATTCCACCAAGTTTTTCAAAAAATCAACATATGGGAGTTTATAAAGATCCATCATTTCAGAGAAGTATTTGTAATATACCTCAAACCCTGGGTCAAAATTTTTGCAGGCTTCAGTTTTATTAGTTTGTTTGCATGCGACCCTTTTAACAGCTGTAAGGGCAGGAGATAAAACTATTAGTGTAGGAATATTCTTTTTCATTCCTAAAACCCTGATTGAATCTATTAATTTTGCTATTGTTGGGCTCGCCTTATTTCTTTCTATGGTTCTGGACTGGCATTGGTTTATTAGGTGGTCTGGGAGTAAGTTCTTTAGGAAGCGCGAGCGGCTGTAAATATTAGAGCAGGAAAATTTGGAAATTTCAGGGTTCAAATATAGTAGGTTTCCCTCTTGGTAAAGGAAAAAAGGTTTGCTTATTCCATATCGAGTGTCCTGTCGGGTTTCATCCAGATCGTTACTTGTGTAAATTATTAATAGGACTAATTTAGGGTTTAATTGATCAATATGCCTTTTCAAATTTAGGTAATATTGTCCGATGCCATATCCAGGCACTCCTAGGTTTAAAAATTGAAACTTATTGTTTTCTTTCGTCAAGTAATGAGAAACCGTTTCGTGATTATTGACACCTAGGCCGAATGTCACCGAATCACCCACTAATAAAACATGTTTCTTTGAAAAATCAACTTCTCCCGAGCGCATCCCTAATGAATTAGTTGTATAAACCACTTTTCCGTCACTAATGGTTTTTCCCGGTTGGGTCTCCCAACCGAGTTGTGGATGAAATTGGCAAATTTCGCAGACAAAAGGCCTTTGGTCGGAGGTCCAAAAATAAGTTTCTATAAGAATGTGAGAACGGCGGAGCAATAATGTACCAGTGAGCCGTTGATATATTTTTTGTTGTGGCGGAGTAAAAGTGTCCCACTCACGTTAAGCTTTCTATCCTGTATGTAATCCATATTCAGGAGGGAGGCG
>Ga0233439_10001649_pt1 | contig 27651 bp, 28 predicted proteins | sample SI_123_September_6_FD_182713 | JGI IMG/M metagenome (GOLD analysis project Ga0233439, IMG submission 182713) | Seawater microbial communities from Saanich Inlet, British Columbia, Canada - SI_123_September2016_100_MG | ecosystem: Environmental > Aquatic > Marine > Inlet | place: Canada: British... | reverse complement strand
CAATCTACCCACCCTCTAACGCCCTCCCGAAGGAGGGAGGACGGATTGGTGAAGTTGGTGGATATTGGCGTGCGGTTGTGGTTGTTATTGGAGAGCCACCAAACATCAGTATCGCTGAGGTGACTTATATGGCGGAATCGTATGCCTGAACGGGGTGGTTGTCGAGGATTTAGGCATAAAAAAAGACCCCGCATGATGCGAGGTCTTTTTAAGTTTCAGATGGTAGCCCCGCGGAGAATCGAACTCCGGTCTCAGCCTTGAAAGGGCTGTGTCCTAACCGCTGGACGACGAGGCCGTGCGTGGTGAGTGGGTCGCTTCTAGGCGCCGCACGTTTTAAGCACTAAATATCAGCATACCGCAGAGTTTGTAAAACGGCGATTTGTGGAGGCTACCAATTTTGGCTGGATTGGTGTTTTTTTACTGGGTATGTATTCGAGGCGTGGGGGCGATTGTTGCGAGGTCGATGGGTGGGAGCGTTTGTTGGCTGATTCTGAATCGAGTTCAGAATGACAACGGGCAAGGTTTATGTCTCGTTAGCTGTACTCGCTGGGCATTCTTTGTTTAGGGGACAGCGGGGGCATTGGGCGGTGCGGGCTTTGCAGATTTGGCGGCCGTGGGTGATTAGAAGAACGTGCATGTCGTAGCGGTCGTCTTCTGGGATCATTTCTTCCATGATCGGGTGTGCTTGGTCGGCGGTTGTTTTTGCTTCGATTAGGCCCAGTCGTTTTGATACTCGGTGGATGTGAGTGTCGACCGGGAAGGCTGGCATTCGAAGCGAGAACGCCATTACGACAGCTGCGGTTTTGGGTCCGACGCCGGGTAGGGATGTGAACCATTCACGAGTTTCTTCTAGCGGCTTAGCTGCTAGAAATTCGAGATCAAAGTGACCGATGCGTTTTAAGATTTCAACGAGGATTTTCTGTATGCGTACTGACTTCTGATTCGAGAGTCCGCCGTGTTTGATTAGTTCGGCGACTCTTTCTGTTTCGGCTTCAATCACTTGTCCCCAAGTGGGGAGGGATTTGCGAAGGGTGTCGTAGGCGCGTTCGGCGTTGAGGTCGGAAGTGTTCTGCGTGAGAACGGTGAAGATCAGCTCGTCGATGGCGATCATTCGAGGTCGCCACTCGATTGGTCCGTAGACGGATTCGAGTCGTACTTTTACGAGTTCGGGCGCGAGAGTTGGTTCGCGCTTATTTGCCGCGTTGGATCGTTTGGGTGACCGTGAAGGCATGGTCGCCTAGTAGTTGCGAGTCTGAACGTACTCGGCGAGGGACAGTAGCGAATCGAGTGATTCGGAAGCTGGGATTCCATCGAGCGAACGTACTGCCGCGTCGATGTAGTCGGTGGCTACTTTGAGAGTTTCATCGAGTGCGCCGGTTTGCTTGATTGCTTCAACTGCGGCCGGCAGTAGATCGTCTCGGGCTTCTTCGGGAGCGTTTAGCAGGGCGAGGATTTCTTCGGACGCACCATTTTCTGCTGCGATGATCGCAGGGAGGGTGAGAATTCCTTCGCCGAGATCGTGTCCTGCTGGCTTGCCTAGCTCTTCGCTCGTTGAGCTGTAGTCGAGCAGGTCGTCGTAGACCTGATACGCCATACCGATGTTGTAGCCGTAGTCCCGAACGTTCTTGACTGATGCTTCATCGCCGCCGCCAAGCACTGCTCCGCTTTCAGCTGCTGTGCAGAAGAGTGAGGCGGTTTTGTCGTAGATGCGTTGGTTGTAATCGGTGAGTGGAACGCCGGGTTGCCAGGCTGTGTAGATTTCGTTCAGTTCGCCGCGGGCAAGTTCGGTGATCGTTTCGGCAAAGCGTCGAACTAATCGAACATTGTTGGTGTCGCAGACGTACATTGCTGATGTTGCGAACACGAAGTCGCCGATGAGGACAGCAACGTTGCGGCCCCAAAGCTTGCTGGCGGTTTGGTGGCCACGTCGGGTGTCCGCATGATCGACGGTATCGTCGTGAACGAGGGTTGCGATATGCAGTAATTCGACAGCGGTTGCCATTTTGATTGGCATTTCGCCACGGCCTTCACCGAAAAGGCGTGAGGCGAGGAGGGTTAGTGCTGGGCGAACACGTTTGCCGGGGGTGGCTAGTACGTGACCGAGCTGGGCATCGAGATCGGCTGCTTGTTCGGGCGCATTCTCAGGAGCACGGTCGGCGATCGTTGCAATTTCGGCAATCACGGATTGCAGGTCGTCGGCGACCGGTTCGTAAATGCTTTCTTGTGTGATTGCTTCAACCATGAATTTTCTAAGACGGTCCTGAGTTCGTTGACTCTATTCGCCAGAGAGTCGTGCGTTTTCTTCTTCAATTATCGAGTCATCGAGCTTGCGGAACAAGGGCGTTGGCTTCTCGATTGGTGCTCCGGGAACGATTTCTCTTCGTTTCCAGCCATCGGCCAATACGTTTGAGTCTTCAGCATCCGCGCTGAACAGCATACTGTGAATCTTCTCAGCAGATGTTGGAAGGTATGGGTAGAAGACAGTTCTGAGCGTAGAAATTACGTTGAGTCCGACCCAAAGCGCAGTACCTGCGGCTTCTTTGTCAGTTTTTACGACCTTCCACGGTTCTTTGGCATCGACGTATTGATTGCCGTGGCGCGCTAGGCGCATTGCTGCTCGGAGACCGTCTCGGAATCGGCGGGCTTCGACTGCTTCGGCGACTTCTTTGAGTGCGACATCGCAAGCTTCGAGAGCAGCTTTGTCGTCATTGTCGAGGTCGCCGGGCGTTGGCACTGCGTCGTCGAAGTTACGAGTTGTGATTGTGAGGACGCGATGCACGAAGTTGCCGAACGTGGCGACGAGTTCGTTGTTGTTTGCAGCGTGGAATCCGGCCCAAGTGAATTCAGAGTCAGATGATTCGGGCATGATCGATGCTAGGTAGTAGCGAAGAGGGTCGGCTTCGTATCTCGAGAGGAAGTCGGGGACCCAGACAGCGTTGCCGCGGCTTTTTGAGAAGTCGGCTCCGCCTAGATTTAGATATTCGTTTGCGACCACATCTGTCGGGAGGTTAAGTCCGCCGTAGCCCATGAGAATCGCAGGCCAGATGATGGTGTGGAACGGGACGTTGTCTTTGCCCTGGAAGTAGTAGGTTTCGCCATCGGGGTCGACCCAGAACTTTTTCCACTCGTCGGGAGTTCCCTGGTTTTCTGCCCATGCTTTGGTGGCGGAGAGGTAGCCCATGACGGCTTCGAACCAAACGTAAAAACGCTTGTTTTCGTAGCCTTCGAGAGGGACTGTGACACCCCAGTCGATGTCGCGTGTCATTGCGCGACTGCGTAGTCCTTCACGGAGCATTCCGAGGGTTTGGTTTCGGACGTTTTGTCGCCAGTCAGTTCTGCTGGCGACCCACTCTTCGAGTTGCTCTTGGAACGAGCCGAGAGTGAACATCTGGTGTGTGGTGTCTTTGAATATAAGTTGCGAACCATCACGTTTTGAACGGATGTCGATCAGATCTTCGGCGTCGAGTGTTCGGCCACAGTTGTCGCACTGGTCGCCACGTGCGCTTTCGAAATCGCAGTGGGGGCATGTGCCTTCGACGAATCGATCGGATAGGTAACGCTGTTGCGATTCGGAGAATGGCATTGACTGTGTTTCTTCAACCAGAAAGCCCTTCTCTTTGATCGTGTTGAAAAGATCGTGAACCACATCACGGTGTTGATCGGTGTGAGTGTGGGTGTACAGATCGAACGAGAAGCCCATGTCGGCATGAGACTTTGCCCAGATTTCGTGGAATCGTCCTGCTACTGCTTCCGGCGTGGTGCCTTCTTCTTCGGCTCGGAGCATCATCGGAGTGCCGTGCATATCGGAGCCGGAAACCATGGCGACTTCGTTGCCAATGATTCGGTGGAATCGAGCGAAAATGTCGGCTGGAACGTTCATGCCCGCGATGTGACCGAGGTGGGGTTCGCCGTTTACATACGGCCAAGCGACGGCGACAAGAATTTTGCGGGACAAGTGAGATTTCCGGTTTACGACTAGTGGGATTGGGTGGGCAGGTATTTTGGGACTGCCGACTTTACGGGTGCCGAGAGCGATTTTGGCAGAGATTCATTATAGCTATGGACGAGTTGGAATCAGGGTGTTTTTGTGATGATTCCTGAGGGAGTGTTTTTTACTATCTGGCAGGCGTTATTTGCTGCTTAGTGAGAGGCGGTAGACGCGTTTTTTCGGTGCTCCGGTGAGTTCAACTGTCTGTTCGACCAGAGTTCGACCCTGAATGCCTTCAGCTTTGAGGTTTTCGAGAGTTTTTGTGATCTCTTCGTCAGTGATTTCTGTTTTGGGTATGTCGCCAGCGCCTTCGATCACTAGGACGAACTCGCCTCGTGGCTCTTTGAAGTGGGTTAAGGCTTGAGTAGCGGTGCCTCGGAACGTTTCTTCGTAGAGCTTTGTTAGTTCTCGGCAGATGACGAGTTGTCGTTCAGGAAATTGTTTTTCGATGTTGGCGAGGGTGGCTTTGATTCGGTGAGGTGATTCGTAAGCGACTACGGGACCGGGTTCGCTGGCTGCGCTTTCGAGTGTTGCGAGTTGTTCGTTCTTCTTGCGAGGTAGGAATCCTAGGAAGAGGAATCGATCGAACGACCAGCCTGTTACTGAGAGTGCAGCGACTATTGCGGATGGGCCGGGTAGTGGGATTGCTTCGTGCCCGGCTTCGATGGCTGCGGCAACGAGCGCTGATCCGGGGTCACTGATTCCTGGTGTTCCTGCATCACTTACGACTGCCATATCGCCGTTGTTGAGTTTTTCTATAAGTGCTGCGAGTCGTTCAGGAGTGGTGTGTGCGTGAAGGCTTTCTAGTTGAGGAGATATGCCGAGGTGATTGAGGAGCTTGCGTGTGACTCGTGTGTCTTCAGCAGCGACAGTCGATACGGCTGAGAGTGTTTCGACGGCGCGTGTTGTGAGGTCGGAGAGATTTCCGATTGGGGTGGCGACGACGTAGAGGGTCGACACTGTTTAACTTTTAGTTTGGGTGTTTGCGGAGTCGAGGATTTTGTCGATGGCAGCGTTGTGCTGATCGTCGGCGTGATACGAACTTCGTACTAGCGGACCGGATGCGACGTGCTTGAATCCCATTTCGAGTCCTGCCAATTCGAGTTCTTTGAACTCTTCAGGTCGGTAGAAACGGATGATCGGGTGGTGTCGCTTCGAAGGGCGCAAGTATTGGCCGATCGTTAGTAGATCAGTTCCGACGTCGCGAAGATCCTGCATTGTGTCGAGGATTTCGGGTTTGGTTTCACCGAGTCCGACCATCATTCCTGATTTAGAAGGCATGAACGGATTGATCTCTTTTACCCGCTTCAGAAGTTCGAGCGAGAGGTCGTAGTTGCCTCTGGGTCGCACTTTCTTGAAGACGCGTCGGGTGGTTTCGATGTTGTGGTTGAGGACGTGCGGTCCTGCGTTCACAACTCGTTCGAGTGATTCGAGTTCACCTTCGAAATCGGGAATTAGCACTTCGATTTTGCAATCGGGAGTGGTTCGTCGAACTTGCGAGATGGTTTCTGAGAATATTCCAGATCCGTAGTCGGGTAGATCGTCTCGGTCGACGGATGTGATTACGGCGTAGCTGAGTTCCATCTGTTTCACAGTGGAAGCTACTCGGATAGGTTCTGCAGGGTCGGTTGTTCCGGGCCAGCCGGTTTTTACGTTGCAGTACGAGCAGGCTCGGGTGCAGGTGTCGCCGAGGATCATGAATGTAGCGGTTCCGCGGTCCCAGCATTCGCCAATGTTTGGGCATGCTGCTTCTTCACAGACCGTGTTTAAGCTGGCGCCTTTGATCTTCTTGCGAATTTCAAGAAAGCTTTCGCCACCTGGTGCTTTGACCTTGAACCAGTCGGGTAAGCGACGTTCTACGGTAGGAGATCCTGTTTGTTCTGACTTAGAAACCAATGTTTTTAGATTGTTTCCATTTGGCCAAAATCAACATGTGATTTCGGTTCTACTTGCTCGTTATTTGCATCTGGCGACGCATCTGACGATGCATACGGTGTCACATAAACCCAGTAACTAGTTCAGAATAACAGACAGGGTGTTTTTTCAACTGCGATATTTCAGTTTGAAACCGGCATTGAAACAAGTACTGGGTAAGAATTTCTGAATGGCGAAACGTAAGCGACGACAACGGTATAACGGCCCGGATCTGACAGAGCATGTTGATCTGAATCCCGGCGATAATTTCGAGATTACTCTTGGCGAAATTAACGATGCCGGCGATACGGTCACGGAGATCGATGGTGCTCCGGTTGTTGTTTCGGGCGGACTTCCGGGCGAGGTTGTGATTGCTGAAGTTCAGAAGAAGTTTCCAGAACGAATCGCTGCAAAGGTGGCGCAGGTTTTGAAGCCGGCTGCTGAACGTGTTGAGCCCGAGTGCAAGTATTTTCTTGAGTGCAGCGGGTGTCAGTGGCAGCATGTTTCGTATGGGCATCAACTGCAATTAAAGCGTGAACGAGTTCAGCGAGAGATCGATAAGTACGAAACGCTTGCCGGGCTCGAAGTCGACCTGACTGTCGAGAGTGAGAAGCGGCTTCGATATCGTAATCACGGCCGTTTCACGATCGGCAAATACGAAGATGCGGGGCAGGTTGGGTATAAGAACGCTGTGACTCGCCAGTTTGTTCGCATCGAAGAATGCCTTCTGATGGATCAGAAGGTGAACGACACGATTGCCCTTGTTCAAGACAAGATGGAGGGGCAGACGCAGATGTCGATTCGAGTTGGGGTGAATACCGATTCGATGCTCGTTCAGCCCAAGATGTTGATTCCAGGTCTAGATCTGGCGACGGGTGTGCAGCACTACGAAGAAGAGGTTCGTGGTTCTTGCTTCACGGTAGCGGCATCATCGTTCTTCCAAGTGAATACGGGGCAGCTTTCACGCGCCGTCGATGAAGTTCGTGAGCTTCTAGATCTTCAAGGTTCCGAGGTGATGGTCGACGCGTACTGTGGTGTTGGTGTGTTCGCAGTGCTGATGTCGCCGTATGTGAAAAAGGTAGTTGGTATCGAGGAATCGGCATCGGCTATTGAAGATGCTGGACAGAATATGAATGGCGTCACGAACGTTGAGTTCATCGAAGGTAAGACCGAAGATGTGATGGCGGATTGGCCTTTGGTGGATGATGTTGACGTACTGCTTCTTGATCCGCCTCGGGTTGGTTGTCATCCGGACGTATTGGATTCGGTGAAGAAGTTGAAGCCTAAGAAGGTTTTGATGGTTTCATGCGAGCCAGCAGCGATGGGGCGTGATTTGGATTTGCTGTGTCAGGGCGGAATGTACAAGTTGGAGATTCTTCGACCCGTAGATATGTTTCCTCAGACTCGTCACGTTGAGACGATCAGCATGCTTACTCTTCAGGAATCGCAGGATTAGATTTCTTGGCGATTTCATCAGATACAAACTTAGTTCTGGCCAGCGGTTCGCCGCGGCGGGCTGAGATTTTGTCTGAGGCTGGATTTGAACTTGAAATAGTGCCGGCTGATGTCGATGAGGATTCGATTCTTGCGGGGAACGACAACTTACGAGATGGTGTGCAGGGGTTGGCGCTGGCGAAGGCTCGTTCAGTAGCTTCAGCGTTGCCGAATCGTTACGTGCTAGGTGCCGATACGATTGTGGTGTTTGAGGATGAGGTTTTGGGTAAGCCGGAGTCTGCTGAACAGGCCGTAGCGATGCTCGAACGCTTGAATAATCGTCAGCATGAAGTGGTTACTGGGGTTGCTGTAATAAATCCTGCTGGAGAAACTCACACAAATTACGTGAGTACTTGGGTGAAGTTCCGTAGTCTGGAAGCAGCCGATATTGCGAAGTACGTTTCTTCCGGTTCACCGTTCGATAAAGCTGGTGGTTACGGGATTCAGGATCGTTCTTTCGCACCGGTTGCGAGTTACGATGAGTGTTATTTGAACGTTGTTGGGCTGCCTATGTGTGCAACGAGTGAACTTATAGTTCGTTCTGGATTCGAGATTTCTGGTGCAATTGAATGCGCCGGTCATAGCGCGTCTGCTTCCGTTTCGCCACTAGAAATGGAACGACAGCAATGAGCTTCTTTGGCATGGGTGGTCTCGAAGTTGTTCTTATCGGTGCAATCGCGCTGTTCGTACTTGGTCCGAAGCGAATGCTTCAGGGCATTCGGGACGGTCGCAAGATTTACAGCGATCTAAAGCGACAGCGAGACACTCTGCAGACGCTGATTACCGAGGCGATTGATCTTGAAGATCTCAAAGAGCAGATCGATGCTGACGGGATCAAAGATACGGTGAAGACGCTTGAGGATGATCTCAAGATTGATCAGGTAGCCGATGATATTCGCCGTGCAAATGCGGTAGTCGATAAATCGATACCGCGCGATTGGAATTTCAGTCGGCCACCTATTCAGGTCGATTCTGACGTGCGAGATTCGATTCCTGATTTGAATATTTCGGGAGCGAAGTCTGACGGGTCTGGCGATGATGCCGGTGATGGTCTTGCTAAGAAGGCTGGACCACCTGAGGCTTCGGGTGCATCTGAGACGCTTGATACCGAGGAAAGTGCCTCGGACAAGAGCGATGAGGTGACGTCGTGAACGACAACGCCATGTCGGTTCTCTCTCATCTGAACGAGCTGAAACGTCGTCTTTTTCGGGTAGCGATAGTTGCGGTGATTTTTATCGCTGCTGCGGTGTTCAACTTCCGCTGGATTTTTAATGAGTTCACAGCGAAGGCGCGTGAGCTAATCGAGGCGGCTGGTGGAGATATCATTCAGCTGACTCTTACTGAGGCGTGGGTGGCTGCTGCGAAGCTGGCGGTGATGGTTGGTTTGACCGCTGCGCTGCCTTACTTCTTGTGGGAGATGTCGAGATTCTTTCAGCCGGGGTTGAAGTCGAACGAGCGGAAGTACATTTATTTTTTGATTCCGGGCTCACTGATTTCATTTGCCATCGGTGCTTCGTTCGCCTACCTGATTCTGATTCCTCGATTGTTCGAGTTCATGTTGCAGTTCCAGGGCAGTTTGGCTGTGCCGACTATCACGGCGGCTTCAATCGTTTCGATGACGGTTGGGATTATCTTCTGGCTCGGCACGATTTTCGAACTGCCGATCGTGATGTTCTTGCTGGCGAAGATCGGAATTTTGACTTCGGGCTGGCTTAAGACGAAGCGCCGTTGGATGATTTTGATCTCGTTTGTTTTCGGTGCGGCTGTGACGCCTACGGACCCGGTTTCTCAGGTGATTGTTGCGATCCCTGTGATGCTGCTTTTCGAGATAGGGATGCTGCTGGTTCGGATGGCCGAGCGGGGACGCGAAGAATAGAGCGCTGGTTTGTTAGCGCTCTGGTGATTTCGTGCGGGTTGGGCTGGCTGGTTGAGTCCCCAGGGCTGACTAGCTAGATTTAGCTTCGTCGCTCTTGTCGTCGCCAGTGTCAGAGTCGGACTCTTCGTCCTTGGTGTCGACGGCGGACTTGAACTCGTTGATCGCCTGTCCCATTCCTTTGCCGACGGACGGCAATTTGCCTACTCCGAAGAGAAGCAAGACGATTACGAGTATGAGGGCGATTTGCCAGATGCCAAAGTTCTGGAACACAGATAAAGCTCCGAGTTGCCCCGAATTGATATGGGGCTTGTTGTAGTGAACCGGGGTTCAACTTCAAGTATACGCCGAGAGTTTTCTTACGCCTATCGTGGGCGTGAGGTTTTCTTGAGTGTTCGCGCCAGATTCGCCAATTGGCAGGGGTTGTTTAGTTCGTGAGATAGAACCTGAAAGTGAATTCAGGATGACGGAGGAGAGCTGTTGTTTGATTGAGCAATTAGCCCATGTAGCGCCAGACGGCTACTACTCGGCTGACTACTTCGATATCTTTCGATTCGAAGGTCATTGCTTCCATTTGGCTGTTTGCTGGCTCTAGTCGAGTTCGCGGGCCTTCTGAGTAGAAGTGCTTGAGAGTCGTTGTATTATCGGACTTGATTCGCACGGCAGCCATTTGGCCGTTTCGAACGGAAGACGCCTGTTCCATGATCACGAGATCGCCATCTGAGATGAGAGCGTCGATCATCGATTCGCCTCTGACTTTGAGGGCGTATACGCCATCGCCAGTTCCCGTTATTGCCTGAGGAAGGTCGATGAGTTCAGAACCTGAAAGATCGGACCATGTATCGTTTTCCGGCATTGGAAATGGCGAGCCGGCGGCGATGGTTCCGAGTAGTGGAACGGCGACAGTGTCGATTGCGAGTGGTTCAGGTGCGCTATCTCGTTGGTTGGAGAGGCTGAGACCTCGTGAAACTTCAGAGTGACGATTGAGATATCCACTCTCTTTTAGTCGGTCGAGGTTGTATGAAACGACTGAGGTCGAACTGATGTCGCATCCGGTTTGAATGTCACGGATGGATGGCGGGTAGTCGTGTTCGTCGATGAACTCCTCGATGAACGACAGTATTAATACCTGCTTCTCGGAGAGTTTTTTCATCTGTTCTGTTCCTGAACTATTTTTGGCTGGCCGGCCGCTCGGTAGAGCGTGTGTATTCGCACTAATGTTCTGAAAATTATCAGTCGGCGTAGTTGCGTGTCAATTGAACGTGTCACGAGTTCCGATCATAAGTTCGGAAACGGGGGTTGTTTTTCTTTTGGATGTGGGCTTGGTTGGGGAATGTTGGGTGGTGTGGTGGACCCTTCGACGGGGCTCAGGATGATGGTGATGTGCCGTTGGCTGGGCTGAGAGTTGTGGGAGGTGAGCGATAGATCCTGAAAATGAATTCAGGATGACAGGGTCGGTGAATGGTGAGTGAGGTGGTATGCGATTGACCCCGATTTTCATCGGGTGACAGTTCGGGCGATAGTGGGCCGGTTTTACGGAGCGCCGGGGAGGGATTCGCAGGCTGTGCCGTCGTTATCGCCATCGAGTTGATGTGGATCGTTGTTGGGTCCGCCTGCTGCGATGAAGAATGCTTGGGCGGTTGACCAGTCGGAAAAATCTCCGCAGTTGCGGTCTTCGCCGAAGGGATCAAATCCTGAAATTGTGGTGGCAGTTGGAATTGATGCGCTAGTTGCGGTTGGCTGTGGAACGGGCGTTGCTGTCGAGATCGGCGATTCAGTAGCCGGTGGAATCAATGTTGGCGACGGGGTTGTTGTTGGCGATGGTGTGAGCTGAGGAGGAGACGGAGCGGCCGCGGTGGGTGTGGCTGGAGGTATTGGAGTTGGAGTGTTCGCAGCTGGAAAGTAGTAGTGGGTAACGAGACTGCTACCGGTGTGGAGATCACGGCAGTAGCGGTTGGAACGACGACGGCGGTAGGCGTTGCAGTGGCAGGTGGCGCTATTGTCGACGTTGGCGGCGTTGTATTTTTTGCAGCAACAGTTGGTGTCGCAGTGACGACGACTGTTTGAATTACAACGACCGGTGTAGATGTAGCTGAGGGTGTTGAGAGATCAGCTGGCGGTGCAGTGGAGACAACGTTTTCCGAACCGCACGCGCTTGTTGCAAATGCTGCGATCAGCACTAACCCGAGTAAGAAAGATCTAGTGCTGGTGACCGGAGTGATCGTGGCCGTCGTGGCTGTGGTCATGCCCCGAGTGATCGTGCCCGGAGTGGTCTTGGGTGTCGTGACTGTGGTCGTGACCTGAGTGATCATGTCCGGCGTGAGCGTCGAATCCTGGAGGAGGCGGCGGCGGAGCTGCTTGATCGTGGCTGTGCGACTGATCGATGTAGGCGTTCGGGTGCGTCGGGTGATCGTCACCGAACGAGATGCCTTCGAGATTGCCGGGAGGGCCTGCGACAGCGTCAGCCTGACCAAACGCAACGTAGTGCGGTGGGCGGCCTTCAAAAACCATATAGGCGGACTGTTTGGTCGAAAGTGACTCATGACCGCCGAACCATACAACGAGCGGGCCATTCACCATCTGTATAGGACCGTCTTTTGCGGGACGTTTTACATCTTCGTCGATTTCACCCGATCCGGCGGGACCTATGCCCCATCGAGCGGGACCATCGAAATCGCCTGGTACGACGAAGCGCCATCGAGGAAGTAGGCCTTTCCAGGGTGCTACTTCAACCGCGACACGATCTTCCACACCCTCGAAAGGGTGGTGGATTCGCCAGTTGAACTGGGTGTCTTCGGATTCTGAAGGCGGACCGGGCCGATGTGTATCGGCCGCATGGTCATGCAGTTGTTCGGGAGAGTTTTCTGGACCCTGAGTCAAAGGTCTAATCCCGAGTTAGCTAGAAAGCTTGTTGTACTGCTTGGTGAGTCGAGACTTCTTGCGAGCAGCAGTGTTGCGGTGCAAAACACCCTTTGTTACTGCTTTGTCGAGTGCAGAAACTGCGCTCTTCAGTGCTTCGTCAGACTCAGCTGTCTTTGAACCATCTTCGATTACTTCGGCGATGGCGCGTACTCGGCTTCGAGTAAATGATCGTGTCGATCGGTTTCGATCGGCTTTGCGGTTCTGTGCGCGCAAAGTTTTAGCGGCGGGCATTTAGTTTCCTTGGTGACTGTTCTAAAAGCTATGAAGACGATTTTGTGCGAATTATTGAGTTTGTATTGCTACACACTCTGCGCTTCGCTGACCCGGAAGACAGTGTCTACACCTGGGATCGTTTCCACGCGGGAGAAGAGCCGACTTAACTGCTCTACCCCAGTAGTGTACACCGTAAGTGACACAGTACAGGCATTGGTTTTATCGTCTTCGTCAGATGTGAGCGAGTGAATATTGACGTTTTCAGATGAAACGACGTTTGTGATGTCGCGAATTAGCCCTACGCGGTCGAACGCTTTAATTTGCAATCTTGATGCGTAAGTAGTCTCGTAGTGGCCCCATGCGACGGGTATGTGCCGATCGTTATCTTCGGTGTCGCGAAGGATCGGACAGTTGTGCCTGTGGACTGTTACACCTCGACCGCGGGTGAGGTATCCGGTGATTTCGTCGCCGTAAACAGGGCTGCAGCACCGAGCGATTCTGGTGAGTAGTCCGGGTTCGCCCATAACGACGAGACCTTTTGTTTGGTCGGTAGGTGGCTTTCCAGATTTGAGTTCAGGAGTGAACACTTCATCGGGTGCTGGACTGAGAGTATCGGCCACTCGAGCGACGGAAATTTGACCGGTTCCGAGCGCTTCAGTGAGATCGTCAAAGCTGTCGTAATCAAGGCTGGCAACGATTTCTTTTTCGTTGTACCTGAGACCGAGTCGGCGTAATTCTTTCTTGAGCAGATCTTTACCGCGGCGAACGTTGCTCTGTCGTTCCTGTTTTCGGAACCACTGCTTGACCTTCGTTTGGGCGCTACCTGTGATGATGTAGCCGAGATCGGTGTTTAGCCAATCGAGGCTTGGGCCACGTGGGATTCGTGCTTTTCGTATTTCAACAACATCGCCGTTGTTGAGGGGTGTGTTGAGTGCGGTTAGCTTGCCGTTTACGACTGCACCGACTGTGTTGTGACCGAGATCGGTGTGAATGCGGTAGGCGAAATCGATTGGGGTTGCGCCAGCTGGAAGATCTTTTACGTCGCCTTGCGGTGTGTAGACGAATACTTGGTCTTGCAGGATGTCGGTACGGACTGTAGCAAGATATTCGTCGTCGCCTGATAGCTCACGCTGCCAGTCGAGCAGTTGACGAAGCCACGACATTTTCGTTTCGAAATTGTCGACCTTTGGAGCGCCGTCTTCGCCTTCTTCGCCCTCTTTGTACATCCAGTGGGATGCGACACCCTCTTCGGCTATTTCGTGCATTTCTTGAGTACGAATTTGTACTTCGATGGGGTAGTTGCCGGGTCCACGCACTGAGGTGTGGAGCGACTGGTACATATTTTCTTTTGGACTGGCGATGTAATCATCGAACTGTCCGGGTACAGGGCGCCATTTTGAGTGGACTACACCGAGAGCGGCGTAGCAATCGCCAAGATCATCGGTGACGACTCGTATTGCGATGAGGTCGTATATTTCGTCGAATTTTCGACCCATACGTTCGTATCGCTGGAGTTTGTTGTAGGTGCTGTAGAGGTGCTTTACTCGGCCATCGACTTTGCACTGGATGTTGGCTTTATCGAGTGGGCCTTTGATGGCTTTTACAGCAGCTTCTGTATAAATCTCGCGTTCGGCGCGCTTTCGACTTACGAGTCGAGAGATTGACTTGTACTGGCGAGGCATTAGGAAGCGGAAGGCTTGATCTTCTAGTTGCCACTTGATGTCGTACATGCCGAGGCGATGGGCTAGCGGTGAATATATATCGAGGGTTTCTCGAGATATTCGCTGCTGCTTCGGGACTGGTAGGTGTCCGAGCGTTTGCATGTTGTGCAGGCGGTCGGAGAGTTTGATGAGAACTACTCGGACGTCTTCTGCCATGGCGACGAGCATTTTGCGTAGCGATGCTGCTCTGGTTGCCTCGGGAGTTGCGATCTGCTTCAGCATTGCGCTGTTTTCGGAGATCATGTCGAGGCGTTTGAGTTTTGTTACACCGTCGACGAGTTTGGCGACATCGGTGCCGAATTCAGTTTCGAGTTCCTGAAAACTAATTCCACAGTCTTCGATTACATCGTGAAGAAGGGCCGCCTGGATCGTGGTTGTATCGAGTCGCATGTCGGCGAGTCGGATAGCGGTTGCGATTGGGTGTACGACGAACGGTTCACCAGAATCACGCTCTTGTCCATCGTGGGCGTTAATTGCGTAGGTGAGGGAATCTTCAACTGCGGAGGCGCGATCTGCCGGTAGGTACTTGTGTACCGAATGCATTAAATCTTTGGCGGATCCGATCTGTTGAATCGTAGTCATAGATCGTTTTGACTCGTTGAGGCCCGGCGTTTCTAGGTTGAGATGGCACGCTAAAGCGTGTTCGTTATTCCATTCTAATTGTTTGATGAAAGTTAGGGCGATAGAGGAACATACGCGAATTGTTGTTTCGTGCCGAGTTACGACTGAGAGTAGAGGCGGGCTATTTCGTCTCGCTCGAACACGGGGAGCGGTTCGGCGGTTCCGTTGGTTTGTCGAGTGAGGCCTAATTCAGGTGAGGTGATCGATCCGATTACGGTGGCGTGTATTTCGGCTTCGTTGAGTGCTTCGATAATTTCTTTCGAACCGGCTTTGTTTGCTGTGATTAGGAGTGCGCCTGATGCGATGAGTCCCCATGGATCAAGGCCTAGCGCTTCGCAGATTTTGGTTGTTTCAGAGTAGATATTTAGTTGTTCAGAATTTATCGAAACGCCAGTTTTCGATGCGCGGGCAAGTTCGTCGAGCGCCCCGGCTATTCCGCCTTCTGTGGGGTCGTGCATTGCAGTGACGTGACCAGTAGATGTGGCGATTTTGGCGGCTTTTACTACCGAGATTCCTGGTGTATCGAGGAATTTAGCGGCTTTACTAACTTCTTCTTCCGATAGGCCTGCTGCGAGAAGTTCTTGCTTGCTTTCACGAGCGATGATGGCTGTGCCTTCGATTGCAATGCCGGATGTGAGGATGATGTCGTCACCGATCATTGCTGTTGAGGTTTTTACTGTTTCTGAAGGGGCTGCTTCGCCGAGCATGGTGCCGGCAATGATCGGTCGAGGAAGTCCGACCGTAATTTCGGTGTGACCGCCTATTAAGGTGATGCCTAGTTCAGTGGCTGCTTCGTTGAGTTGGGCGAAGATGTCACGAGCAGTCGAGGCAGGTTCGTTTTCGGGTAGTAGTAGCGTCCCTAGAAACCACTTTGGGGTGCCGCCGCACGCTGCGATATCGTTGGCGTTGACTTGTATTGCGTACCAGCCGATTCGATCGGTGGCGAACGTGATTGGGTCGGATTTCGCTATGAGTGTGGAGCTGCCGAACGACACGAAGGCGGCGTCTTCACCTACACCGGGGCCGAGCAGCAAGCGTTTGTCTTTGGTGTCGAGATCACCAATAAAACTGGCAAGCAGGTCGGGCGGTAGCTTGCCCGCTTTTAGTCGCCTGTTGGCTAGTTCGTCGCTCATTTAGGTGCGTCGGTTCTGGTGTCTTACGGTGCTGCGGTAGGCAGTTGCGGTATAGGGTCGCCAGTGAGGTAAGGGCCGATGATTTTTCCGATTATCGGACCGTTTCCATGAAGTTCATTCCAGTACAGATCGAACGCTTGATAGTTGTCCCTGCAGATGAATTCGATCTGGCTTACGCCTCGACTTGTTTCGAAATCTAGGCGGAAGACTGATTCGCATGGTGGTGCGTAGGAAAGGCCGCTGTCTTGGGCGAAGATTTCGGCGAGTAGTGCCATGTCGTGCGGGGTCATTTCTCGACGAACTACGAACTCGCCAGTTTTGAAATCTCTGCGCATGAGGGTGAGTTTCGTGGCTTCGGCAAGATTTGCCTGTTGGGCAAGATTCATCAGAGTGGCGTTCGAGGGTGTAACTTCGCTACATCTAACGGTTACTGAATCGTCTGCGTTGGTGTGGTACTCCCAATCGATGCTGCCGTTGGTGATTTTGTATATGAGGCCTGTGTAGGGCGATTCAGATATGTCGTAGTAAGTGCCGGGTTCTGGGCAGCCTAGTGCTGCTGTCGACCACTGTGCTGCTCCGACTGAAGATAGAGATAGCGTTGTGAAGTCGAAGCCTTTTTCGGCGAAGAGTCTGCCCATTTCCTCGACGTGAGATTCTGGCGGTTCTGGAGTTGCTGTGGGTGTTGGCGTTGGTTCCGGTGTTGAGGTAGGCGCAGGTGTTGGTGTGGGGCCAGGTGTGCTGGTTGCTGTAGGTACCGGTGTGGTGGTGGGGCGCGCAGTTGGGTTCGCAGTGGGCTGGGTGGTAGAGGTTGGCTCTTCTTTTGTTTTGTCGTCAGATGAGCATGCGGCGACTACGGCCATCAGTGTGATCGCAGCTATCAGCGTGAGGACGGTTCGGAACGGGATATTCACTTACGTGCTTTCGTTGGTTTGGTGATGGTGGTTTGAGGTTGGGGTTGAGTGCTATTCGGCCACAGCAAATTCATACGTTGAATCGGGCTCAGTTGTGTCGACAAGCGCCCATATTTGCGTCCAATCGTCGGACGCTTCTTCTTCAAATTCTTCCGGAATGGCAACTTCGATGACGATCGAACTCCCTTCGGCGGATCGGTACGCCCGAACGACGTCGGGGTTCGGGCTTGCTTCGACCCAGCCGCCGACGAGTACTTCTTCAGGGAAGTCGATTTCATCTACTCCGATTAGTGCGATGTCGGGGAAAGCGGAGTTGAATTCGGCAACGTCTTCTTCAGATCGCACGACATGTACAACGTTGTAGTCAGTCGATTCGGATGCTTTAGGAACCACGATTGTGTAGGCGGGTTCTGCTGGAATGAGCTGGAATGTTGATTCGCAGAGGGCGCCAGTGCCGAGCCCTTGGTCTGCGTTGTACTCGTAGAAGGTGCCATCGTGCTGCATGAGCAGTCGGTAGCCGGGGATGAGATATGCGCCGGTGATGGATGCCGGGGCTGGGTAGCAGCCTGGATTTCGTTCGGTCCACGTTGCGTGCTCGAACAGTATTTTTGCCGGTTCCGTAGCAGCGATACCGAGCCGTGCCGCCATTAGTTCGCGGGCAGTTTCCTCGATGACAACCGCGGGGTCGCCTGATTTCACATTGGCAGGTGTGGGTTGTGCGATGTCGGGTGTGGGGAGTGAGTCGGTGTAGAAACCGTCGCAGGCTGTTGCGAAGACGGCGAAAATCACTGCGATTAGCAGTATTGGGAGTTGTTTGGATTTGCCGACTTTGAGGTGTGAGGTGGCCATGCGATGGATAGCGAATACGTACCGGGTTGTTCGAGTTCGCTTCGATCGAGTTCAGCGAAATCAATTGTTGACGTAATTGATTGTAGGTGTTTTGGCGTTACGAATGCCTTATTTTCTCGTGACGCGTTTCATGGAATGCTTCAGCGGTAAAAAGCCATAGATTGTTTCTGTTGAACATTATTGCTTGCTTTTAGTTTTTATATACGAAGTTTTTTGTTTGTATGTTAGTTGCGCAGGTTATTAGTGTGGGTTTACGAGTAAATAAGTATGAGAAAATTCCTCACACGTCTTTCACAAAAGGGATTTGCGGTCTAATAATAAATGTGTATTGTTGAGGTAAGGATTTCGATATACGAACGAATTAGGACGCACTGGCGAACCGTAATAATCGGTAGTCGGCTCCTTTTTGACGGGCCTCAGGGGACTTAGGTAATGGAGAAGAGCGTTGCCAGCGTATGGCGCGTAGTGGTTAGTGTCGCGTTGTTTTCAGTACTGGCTATTGTTGCTATTTCATGTGCCGGGGATGACGGCGATGGTGACAAGTCAGAATCATTGGTTATTTACTCGGGTCGAAGCGAATCATTGATTGCGCCTTTGATTGCCGACTTTGAAGAGGTAACTGGTGCGAAGGTTGAAGTGAACTACGGTTCTACGGGGCCTTTGGCGGCTACTTTGCTTGAAGAGGGTGATAACTCACCAGCAGATATTTTCTTTGCACAGGACCCGGGTGGTCTCGGTGCGGTTGATTCGCTGCTTTCAACACTTTCAGATGATATTTTGAGTTCAGTTCCCGATTGGGCGCAGGACCCTGAAAGTAAGTGGGTTGGTACATCGGGTCGTGCACGTACGGTTGTTTACAACACGGACATGCTTACCGAAGCTGATCTTCCAGATTCGATAGAAGATTTTGCAAAACCCGAATGGAAGGGTCGAATCGGATGGGCGCCTACCAACGGTTCACTTCACGCCATGATTACCGCAATGCGGCAGGAGTGGGGTGAGGATCGAACTAAGGTGTGGCTTGAGGGCATCGTAGCCAATCAGCCAAAGATTTACGCAAAGAACACTCCTACTGTGGCAGCTGCCGGAGCTGGTGAGATTGAAGTTGGTTTTGTGAACCACTACTACCTTCATAGGTTTATTGCTGAAGAGGGTGAATCGTTTGCGGCTCGAAACTACTACACACGGGCGGCTGATCCGGGATCGGTAGTTCTTGTGGCAGGTGTTGGGCTTCTTGAAGAATCTGACAACAAGGATTTGGCTGAACAGTTCATAAAGTTCTTGCTAAGTGCGTCGGGCCAGCAGTTCTTCGCTTCACAGACGTATGAATTCCCGCTCAATGAGAGTGCAAAACCGAACAATCTGCTTCCGGCACTTGAAGACATTACTAAGCCTTCGATCGATCTTGGTGACTTGATTGATCTTGAAGGAACACAGGATCTTCTCCGGGAGGTCGGCGCTCTTCCATAAGGATGGGCTGGCGCAGTTTATTTGCGCAACCATGTTGATCCAATCGTGTAGTGCACACACGTTGGAAATGTCTTCGCAGGCATCACCCTTTGAAATCCTGGTGGTGTCTGCGTGACCATTTCAGGCGTATTTTCAGGTGTGATGCCACTTGGGTGGAAATCCACCGATGGCAAACGGCCGCCCGCGTTCTTAGTAGCATCGGCGGCCGCTGTCGCGCTTGCGGCATTAATACCTGTCGCATATTTGTTGGTGAGATCGGTCAGTGCTGGTTCGGATTGGATCGACATTATTTGGCGAGCGAACACTGCGGCAGTGTTTGGAAGAACTTTCCTTTTAATAGCGTTGGTGACGGTGATTTCGGTGTCAGTGGCAGTTCCGATTGCATGGCTCACTGTGAAATCGAACATTCCGCTTCGTAGGGTGCTTTCGGTGGCTTCGGTGTTGCCGTTGGTGATGCCTAGTTTTGTGATGGCTACAACGGTTATCGAGATGTATTCGCCCAAGGGCGTGCTTCAGGGCTGGTTGTCAGCGATTGGGGTTGAACGTCTGCCAGACATTTATGGATTGGGCGGTGCGACGCTTGTTCTGGTTTTGATGACGTATCCATATGTGCTGTTGACGGTGCGAGGTGCGCTAAGGCGAATGGACCCTGCCTTGGAAGAGGCGGCTCGGGCGATGGGTTATGGGCCGGTTCATACGTTCCGTGCAGTTACGCTGCCTATGCTTCGACCTGCGATTGCTGGTGGCTCGCTTTTGGTGGCGTTGTATACGCTGAGCGATTTTGGCGGCGTAGCATTGCTCCGATATCAGACGTTCACTTCGACGATCATGATTCAGTATCAATCGTCGATCGATCGAACTTTGGCGGCCGTGCTTTCGTTGGTGTTGGTGGTTATCGCTGTAATGCTGCTTATGGGCGAAGGTTTTACTCGTGGGCGTGGGGCGTATCACCGGAGTACAGTTGGCGCCGTTCGCTCTTCGCGTCGATTTGATTTAGGGCGCTGGCGATGGTTAGGAGCTGCCGGAGTTGGTGTGCCGGTGATGATTGGGTTGATTATTCCCGTAGGCGTTCTGGTTCACTGGTTAGTGCGAGGGTTGCTGAATGATCAGGAACTTTTGCCTTTGTTGATTCCTGCACGCAATTCTCTATACATATCGTTGCTGGCCGCGTTGGCGACGGTTATGGCTGCGCTTCCCGTGGCGATTCTTGCGGTTCGTTTTCAGAGTCGTATGAGTAAATTCTTCGAGCGATCTATCTATATTGGTTTTGGATTGCCGGGTGTTGTGGTTGCGCTTTCACTAGTGTTCTTCGGTATCAATGTGGCACGGCCTTTGTACCAGTCGATCTGGCTGCTGATATTTGCTTATGTTGTACTGTTTTTGCCGGCTAGTGTTGGAGCATTACGGAGTTCTTTGTTGCAGGTGAGCCCGAGAGTTGAGGAAGCTGCCCAGAGTTTGGGTCGTTCACAGTGGAGAGTTATCTTTTCGGTGACCGTTCCGCTGGTAATGCCAGGTGCTCTCGCAGGTGGAGCGATGGTGTTCTTGCTTACGATGAAAGAGCTTCCTGCGACTTTGATTCTTTCGCCTATTGGTTACCGAACGCTTTCTGCTTCGATTTGGTCGGCGGCTTCCGAGGCTTTCTTTGCCAAAACGGCAGCGGCCGCGTTGTTACTGGTGCTAGTTGCCGGTGTGCCTACTGCTTACCTGACTCTTCGTGGACATGGTGACAAGGCGGATGCCTCCGATAGATCGAACGAAATCGGGGAGACTGTTCGATGAGGATGCCGTGGAGTCGTAAATCGACGAATTTGAAACTTCCGCCTGCATCAGTAGCTGATGCAGCTTCAGCCGCTCTGGCAATCCCTGTGCCTACTGATGGCGAGACGGGTGTGATTCATTTGCAGGGAGTGGAGTGTCGGTACCCGGGTTCTGATTCTCCGGCGATAAGCGATTTCAATTTGCTTATTCGACCCGGTGAATTTGTGAGCATATTGGGTCGAAGTGGAGCGGGTAAGACGACTGCGCTCAGGGTCGTTGCTGGATTTGAACAGGTCAGTTCAGGATACGTTCGTGTAGGCGGCCAGCTAGTCGGATCGTCATTTGTTCACATTCCGCCAGACCAGCGCAGGATCGGGTTGGTGTTTCAGGATTACGCGCTGTTCCCACATCTGACAGTTGCCAAGAATGTTGAATTTGGTCTAAAGGATTTGCCTGCGGATGAACGCAGTGCTCGAATCGCTCCGGTGCTCGATATGGTGGGCATGAGCGGGTACGAATCGCGTTATGTTCACGAGCTTTCTGGTGGTCAGCAACAGCGAGTTGCGATTGCAAGGGCGTTGGCTCCTGATCCGGTTGCGTTGTTGTTGGATGAGCCGTTTAGCAACTTGGATAGACAGCTTCGGGCGGCGCTCAGGCGAGATATTAAAGAGATCGTTCGCAAGACTGGTGCTACGACGCTGCTCGTTACTCACGATCGTGAGGAGGCACTGGCGACTTCGGATCGTATTGCGGTGATGGGGCAGAATTCGATTGAACAGATCGGTACTCCGGAAGAGGTTTATCAAAACCCGGTTTCGGCCGATGTCGCAAAACTTATCGGTCCGTGCGAATTGATTCCCGGTGTGTTCCGAGGCGGGATTGTTATGACCGAGGCGGGTGCGTTCCCTACTAGGGTCACCGCTGACAATTCGATTTCTGATGGTCAACAGGTGCTGTCGTTGATGCGAGCTTCAGAGTTGGAAATCGAAGTTGCTGGTGAAGATGAACAGCGGACGGGTACTGTCGAGCTTCGAGAGTTCGAGGGCGAGTTCAGCGAGTACGCCATTCGCTTGGATTCAGGAACGCTGCTTCGGGTTCGTCGACGGGCAGCGAACGGCATAAAAGTTGGAAACCGCGTAAAGATTTCGTCTCGTGACGAGTCGAAAGTGATCGTCTTTCCGGTTTAGTCGGGTAGTTCGGATTTGAATGATCGGACGTACTCGGCGATCAGCATTACGAATGTCACGAGCATCACAATGATGCTGACGTTTACGTCGAGGCTGCTGCTCAAGCCAGCGATGGCTCCTGCTAGAAGTCCGATGGCAGATGCGAGCATGCGGGTTTGGCTGTTTGTCATGCGATTCCTTATAACTAGGGTTGTAATTTTTCGTTCTTGATTCAAAGTGTCGTTTCAGCGAGATAATTCAGCGATTCGACTCTTGCGCCTGATGCCAAAGTAGAGGAATGCACCTAGCAAATTCGCTAGCAGAATTATCAATACCCAAACGATTTTATCGTTGCCTCGTTTACTCTCATTGGTGGCGGCGTCGACCAAGACTATGGCCCAAAAAATCGTCGATAATATCGCAATCTCCGCGAGAAGAATTGGTCCCGATAGGGAGTTGGGAATAGCCTCGATTACTCCTAGGATCACGGTGAGTGCGATGGTGCCACCGGCAACTAAAAATGTTGTGGAAATAGCTTTAATCGTAGAGTCATTGGCACCCCGATACAGTTTTACTCCGCTGGCCATCAGAGCTAACCAGCCGATCGCTAATATCGAAGCGATTACTATGAGACCTATATTGAGCGAGCTACTTGATTCTGAACTGTATTGAACTGGATCCATTTTCTAGCCTCAAAGCTAACTGAGTTGACGTCACCTTAAGTGGATGACGCTTTGGGCAGCGGAATTGTTCCATAAATTCAGAATTTTCTGTGTACGTGCATTGACGACCACGGATGTCAGTGGCGTTTGTACGGGCAGGATCTTGGTTGAAAGTTACGCGAATTTCTTGATTACTAGGCAGGCGTTTTGGCCGCCGAATCCGAAACTGTTTGAGAGCGTGATGTTTACTTCGGTTTCACGCGCAACGTTCGGGATGTAGTCGAGATCGCAGTCTGGATCGGACTCGTCTTGGTTGATGGTTGGGTGCAGGATGCTGTCGTTGATGCTGTTTATGCAGACGATGGCTTCGAGTGACCCGGAAGCACCTAGAGAGTGCCCGACCATAGATTTGGTCGAACTGACTGGGATGTTGTACGCCTGTTCGCCGAACACCGCTTTGATCGCCTTCGTTTCCGAAGCGTCGTTGATTGGAGTGGATGTTCCGTGGGCGTTGATGTAGTCGATATCGTTGATGGTTACGCCGGCGTTTGTAAGCGCACGGTTCATTGCCTTCGCAGCACCTGATCCTTCTGGGTGCGGCTGCACGAGGTGGTAGGCATCTGAAGAAACGCCCCATCCACCGATTTCGGCGTAGATCTTGGCACCACGTTTTTGAGCGTGCTCAAGACTTTCGAGAATGAGAATTCCGCTTCCTTCTGATGGCGCAAATCCGTCTCGTCCCTTGTCGAACGGTCGGCTTGCTTTAGAAGGGTCGCCGTCCCAAGTAGTTAGTGCTCGCATGGTGCTGAATCCGCCCATGCCGATTTCACAAATTCCAGCTTCGGTTCCGCCGGTGACAATAACGTCGGCATCGCCACGTCGAATCACTTCGGCTGCTTCGCCGATAGCTTGTGTGCTGGCTGCGCAGGCGGTTACACATGTATTTGTGTAGCCGGTGAGGTTGAACGTGTGTGAGATGTTTGCTGATGCCATGTTCACGAGCATCATCGGGATGTAATACGGGCTCATGCGACCGACGCCGCGCTTTACTCGGATTTCGGCCTGTTGATCGGTTTCTGGGAGTCCACCTGATCCAGTTCCGATTAGTACGCCTATGCGGTCGAGGTCTTCATCTTCGAAGTTGATTTTAGAATCGGCCACTGCTTGTTGAGCTGCGACGACTGCGAATTGGGAGAAGCGTGCCATACGGCGGGCTTCTTTTCGATCCATATAGTCAGATGCTTCGAAATCTTGGATTTCGCCAGAAACGCTACAAGGGAATCCGTCGGGGCTAACCAGACTGATTTCTCGAATGCCAGATTGACCGTTTTTAATTCCGGTCCAAAATTCTTCAACCGAATTTCCGAGGCACGTTATTGCGCCCATTCCCGTAACTACAACTCTTGTTTCGTTATTGGTGGTCATTTACTGGTGTTCGAACTTTTCTGACTTTTAGGGTCGGGGTGGAAGTTTAATGTCGGGATATAGCTCTGGCTCGATACCAAGTTCGAGTTCGGCTAGTTCCGCTGCTACGAATAGTGATCCGGTTCCGAGGATGAGATCACTGCTGTTTGCTAGGTGTTTCGCTTGTTCGAGAGCCTCTTGAGTGGTGGCTGTTGTTGCAAGTACAGGGATTTTACTATCACCCAGCGCTTCTGACAGTTCTAAATGGGTGAGAGATTTTGGGTGTCTAGATTCAGTAACGATGATTTTTGGGTTTAGGGGTGCCAATTCGCGGGCTATGACGGTTGGATCATGGCCGCGGACGGTGCCGAGAATGACGATTACTTGTTCGCGGTACGGAAATAGTTTTTCTACGGATTTGCATAGTGCGATCGCTGATGCATCGTTGTGGGCTCCATCGACGAAAACTGGTGTTGGCGAGGTCGCTAGAAGCTGGTTTCTGGCTGGCCAGTTTGTATTTTCGATTCCGGTGTCGGTTTTATATGGCTTGGTTTTTATGCCTAGCTTGGACAGTTCGTGAACGGTGGTGATGGCTGTGCAGGCGTTGTCGATTTGGTGATCGCCAAGAAGCCGAAGATGAGGGCTGTAGGCTTCGTTTTCGATGGTGATGGATAGTTTGGTTCCGTCTAGAACGAGATCGTTTTGACTGTTTATCTCTGCTTTGGTTTGGGATTCGATTAGTGTCGAATTTTGGCTTGAGGCCTTTTCTTTTATTACGTTTAGTGCGGCAGGATTTTGGGGTGAAGTTACAACTGGTACGCCGGGTTTGATGATTCCGGCTTTTTCTGCGGCTATTAGTTCGATGGTGTCGCCGAGCACCGCGATGTGATCGAGGCTGATCGGTGTAATTACCGAGACGAGAGGGGTGATGATGTTGGTGGAATCGAGCCTGCCGCCAAGACCGACTTCGATCACGCTTATGTCGGCCTTCGAATTCCTGAAGTGGCAGAATGCCATGGCTGTTTCGAGTTCAAATACAGAAACTATTCCGATATCACCATCGGCCGTTACTTTTTCAACGGCTGGCCATAGATCGTTCACCAGGCTTGTGAAATCTTTTTTCGAGATAGGTTCACCGTTTATTCGGAAGCGTTCGGTGATGGTGTGGATCGATGGCGAGGTGAATAGGCCTGTTGTGTAGCCATTTTCGGCCAGCGACCAAGCGATCATTGCGGAGGTGCTGCCCTTGCCTTTGCTTCCTGCGACGTGGACATATTTTTGCCCGATGTGCGGATTGCCGAGGTATGCGAGCAGTCGTTCGATTCGTTTAAGGTGGAAATCGGGTGGGTCGTTGGCGCGTGATTTTCGCTCGAAGTCGGCAAGCGATAGCAGTCGTGAAATCGCTGCGTGATATTCGCTATTTACGTTGCTTGTGATCGCCATTGATAACGATTATCACGGTGAATGGGTAGGAATGTCATTTCAAATGCCGTGAAGTGGTACGACTTTGTTGGCTCGATTGCTAGTATTGACGCTTGGAACGGCTCGGAACATCTACGACCGCAACCGCTATTAGAAGAGGCTCGGCAGATTCGTGAAATACCGCGACCTAATTGAGAACGCCCTGAACGGCCACGGTGCCGACTACTGCGAAATTCGGATTGAGGAGACGGATAACTCACGTCTTACTTACCGAGGTAAATCCCTCGACACAATTGCTCAGACCAGTGGTTTGGGCGGTAACGTGCGAGCTGCTACAAAAGGCGGCTGGGGTTTTGCCAGTTTCAACAGCCTTGAGGAGTTGAGTTCTAAAGTTGCTGACGCCGTTGCACAGTCGAAGGCTGTTGGTGGATCGACAACGGAGCTTGGCGAGTCGGAGGCGCATGTTGATGTGGTGCCGGCTTACATTGTTGAGGATCCAACAGAGATTTCTCTCGACGAGAAGAAGCGCCAGATGGACCACTACAACGATCTGGTGTGGTCGGTCGATGGCATAAACAGTGCCGACATTATTTACGGTGATACTTCTCGTAAGACGTTCTTTGGTAGTTCTGATGGTTCGTACATTGAGCAGCAGCAGATTCACGTTATTTCACGGATTTCAGCACAGGCTCGAAACGGTGGAGATGTTCAACAGGCTGGATTTAGTCTTGGATCGCAGGGCGATTACGGGCTGATTCGTGGTTTGGATGATCAAGTGATCGACGCTGCGAAGCGAGCGGTTGCTTTGCTGGATGCGAAATCGCTTGATGGCGGTGAACGAACGGTGATCCTTGATCCGGTATTGGCTGGAGTGTTTGTTCACGAGGCATTCGGTCACCTTTCTGAAGGCGATAACGTTTACGAGAACGACAAGCTCAAAGAGATTATGTACATGGGGCGTAAGTTCGGTGGCAAACACCTGAATTTCACCGACGGTGCGTCGATTCCTGCGTTGCGAGGAAGTTTTAAGTACGACGACGAAGGTACGCCTGCTACTCGAACCGCATTGGTTCGAGAGGGTGAACTGGTTGGTCGGCTTCATTCTCGTGAGACGGCAGCGAAGATGGGCGAGCAGCCTACTGGTAACGCTCGTGCGATTGGATATAACTTCCCGCCAATTGTTCGAATGACGAACACGATTATCGAACCGGGTGAGGCGACGTTGGACGATCTGCTATCAGGTGTTGAGGACGGTGTTTACGTTCGAAACTGGTATGGCGGTATGACTCAGCACGAGATGTTTACATTCTCATCTGGCGAGGCGTACATGATTCGCAATGGTGAGATTCAAGAGGCGGTTCGCCCTGTGATGCTCACCGGAAACCTGTTTGAGACTTTGCAGAACCTCGATGGGGTTGGCAATGATCTCGATATGAACCAGGGTGGTGGTTGCGGTAAGGGTGGTCAGTCGCCTTTGCCGGTATCGAACGGTAGCCCACATATCCGAATTCAAAACTGTTTGATTTCAGGCGCGTAGACACGGCGTTTTCCAATTTCATTAGTCACCAATTACGAGAGATAAAAAATTGAGCGAATCGCTACTAAACGCAGCAGCTGCAAAATTTGACCAGGCAGAGGTTTACCGAATCGAATCGGAGAGTCATCCGGTTTCATTCGAATCGAACAAGCTGAAAGAAATCATGCGTCGTGACACTTCGGGTGTTGCGTTGCGGGTGATCGATGACGGCCGGATTGGATTTACTTCAACTACCGATGCTGCTCGTGAAGGCGAGTTGGTTGATCGGGCGGCTTCGTTGGCGCCGTTTGGATCGGAGGCTTCGTTTAGCTTTCCTGCTCCGAGCGAATATCCGACTGTAGATATTGTGGATCCAGGAGTTTCTCAGGTGGCTCAGCAGTCGATGATCGACACTGGGCAGGGGCTTATCGAGCGACTGTTGGACGAATGGCCCGATCTGTTGTGCGATGCACGGCTTGGTTGGGCGACTGGTCGAGGTCGGATTATGAATTCGGCTGGAATCGATGAAGAGTATGAACAGACGAGCTACTACTGTTCGCTTGGCGCTCAGTTGATTCGTGGCACAGACATGCTGAACGTTTGGGCCGGTTATG
>Ga0233439_10001647_pt1 | contig 27660 bp, 36 predicted proteins | sample SI_123_September_6_FD_182713 | JGI IMG/M metagenome (GOLD analysis project Ga0233439, IMG submission 182713) | Seawater microbial communities from Saanich Inlet, British Columbia, Canada - SI_123_September2016_100_MG | ecosystem: Environmental > Aquatic > Marine > Inlet | place: Canada: British... | reverse complement strand
ACCCATTACCATAATGGGTAAACAGGCGTATTTGCGCCCACTTAGTTTTGATTTGCAAATAGAAATGTATAAAACATTTGAAGAAAGGGCTGATACAGAAGCATCTAGTGATGATATGAAAATCATGCTAGGGGCAACACTTTGTGACAAAAATGGTAAATTGCTGTTTGAAAACACAACGGATGCTGTTAAAGTACTAGGTGACATACCAGATTTAATGGAAGCTTTTAGTAAGGTTTCAGAAGTCAATGCTTTTGATGTTGATGCAGAGGTAAAAGATTAAAGAGTTTGCCATTTGAAGTACTTAGGATACGACTAGCTAAAGACTTCAAAATGCCGCCAAGTCATGTTGGCAAACTCTTTTCTCAGCAAGACGTACTATCTATCTTGGCATTTGAGCAAATGCAGAATGAAGAAGAAGCGGAACAATCCCGCATGGGTGAATTGAAAAACAAAGCTACACAGGAGAGAAATAAAAGTGGCAGCTAAAATAGGTTCTTTGTTAGCTTCTATTGGTCTTGACACCGCTAAGTTTGAGAAAGGTGCCAAGAAAGGCATACGCGCAATAAATAATTTCAAAAAGCGTTTTCAAAAAGACATGCGTATTATGTCTAAGGCAGCAACAGCTTTGCAAAATCGTTTGGGCCGTTTAATAGGCATGGTAGTGACGTTGGCCGGTCCAGCTGCTTTATTAATGCTCGTTCGCAGTTCTCTTAAAGTGCAAGATCAGATGGCTAAGTTGTCGGATTCTTTTGGCATTGGTATGCAAGATTTAGCTGGTTTTACATTGGCAGCCGAACGTGGTGGGGCCACAGCTGAACAGTTGAAGAAATCTTTTGAGAAAATGGCTACTAATGTAGCAGACGCGGCTGAAGGTGTGGGTATAGCAGACGCAGCTTTACTAAAATTGGGTATTAGGGGCAAAGAGCTTGCAAAACTGCCAATGGCAGAACAGTTCAAATTATTAGCCGATAAAATAAGGCTGGTAAAAAACGAAACTGTAAAAGTTGGCATAGTCTATGATATATTTGGTAGGCAAGGTACCAACATGCTAAAAACTCTTGAACTTGGCAGTGCTGGTTTAGAAAATTTTGTGCAACGCGCTAAAGACTTGCACATTTCTTTGAACAGGATAGATGCTGCACAGATTGAAGAAGCCAATGACACTATATTAGAAGCTAAGAAAACTATGGCTGGGTTTGGTAATTTGATTGCCTTGAAAATATCTCCCCTAATAACAGGGTTTGGTAATATGTACATTGATGCTGCTGTTGAAGCTAAGAATTTTGAAACAGTTGTCGATAATGCTTTCGTACACGTTATATCAGGTGCAGCTTTTGTTGTAGATGCGGTTGAAGGTGTAACTCTAGCTTGGGCAACTGCAAAACATGCGGTTAAACAAGGTGTAGGTCAAATTTTACTATTAATTGCTGAGGCTAAGGCAAAACTTGCTGACCTTGACCCAACCGATGTAGTGTTTTCTGACAAATCGGCTAAAGAAGCTATGGACCATGCTGTCCTTTATGCACAACAGGTGAAAAAATCAAAGATAGAATTAAACAACCTTATATTAGCGGCTGGCAAAGGGGGTGAAAAGTTCAAAGAGCTTATTGCAGAAATGGCTGTGTTCGCAGCTGCCAATGCAGAGGAATCGGCAGCTGCCAGAGAAAGACTTAAACATAACTTAGAGGAAGTCGAGTTATTAGCAGACAGAGCAGCGTTGGCTTTTTCAAACGCATTTCAAGGTTTCTTTGATGGGTTTGATACTGGTATGGATAAAATGTTGAGCACCTTTAAGAAAAACCTAGAAAAGATGGCAGGTGAGTTGTTAGCTTCTCAACTACTTAAAATATTCCCTTCTCTTGCTACAGGCAAAGGGGTTGGTGGCTTTTTTGGCAAGCTGTTTGGTGTAGGTTTTGCTAAAGGTGGTTCCTTTGAAGTAGGTGGTAAGGGTGGTACAGACAATGTGCCGGTGGGTTTCATGGCTACTAGAGGTGAGACAGTCACAGTAACACCGGCTGGTCAAACAGGTGGTAGTAAAGGTCAAGGGGGTACAGTGAATAATAATACTTATGATTTCAGGGGCAGTACACTTAATGAGACTGAAGTTAGGGCTATGATTGAACAAAGTCAGAAAATATCAGAACGAAACATTCAAAATAAAATGGCACGAGGTAGGTTTTAATGCCTTCAATAGCGGCGTTTCCTTCTATAACCCCTACTAGCTCTACCATGGGGCTTATAACGAACTCTAAGAGCTTTGTGAGTCCTCTAACAGGCTATACACAAACTTCTAGTCGAAAAGGTAACAGGTGGTTTCTGCGCATGGTGTTCAACAACTTGCAAACAGATGAGCGCGGTGTTTTGAAAGGCTATTTTGCCTTCATGGAAGGTCAAGTTAACCGTATTGAAGTTGGAGATCATTCTTATACTGGTGCTCGTGGTGCATTGGGTGGCACACCTAAGGTGAAAGGGGTTGATCAATCAGGTACTAGCTTAATTACAGATGGTTGGCCTAATAGCACAGTTGTTCTTAAAGCAGGTGATTTGTTCTCTTTTAATAACGGTACATACAACGAGTTGAAGATGGTTACTGCCGATGGCACTAGTGATGGTTCAGGAAATTTAACAATATCTATTATGCCAGAGATACACACCTCACCAGCTGACAATGCTGTAATAACCACTTCTTCCCCTGTAGGCACATTTATGTTAGTAGAAAATATGTTGGGTTGGACAAACAGGCCAGGACAATTAGCAGGGGTGGCAGCACCTTTGTCCGATTATGCTGTTGACTTAATTGAGGATATTGGCACATGAGTTTAGGTCGTGGCATTGCTTCAGCAGTAACTACAGACATTGCAAATGAGAAACATGTAAGATTGGTTTCGTTTGCTAAATTAGAATTAGATTCTGGCACTTTGTATATGCATGATTCTATTGGCACATTTACTTGGTCTGATCCTGATGATGGTTCTAAAGCATGGTCAGGTATTGGGGATTTTGGTGGCATAAGTACAGTAGAAGAAAGTAAACAGATAAGTGCATATGAAATAACTATAAGCTTATCTGGCATAGATGCAAGTTTTTTAGATGAAGTGTTAAACCAATCATATCAAGGCAGAAGCATAACTATATATTTAGGTGCTCTTGATTTAGATGATAACACTTTACTTGCCACACCAAGCGAGGTATGGGAAGGGGTTATGGATGTTAGTAGGATAGCATTTGGTTCTGGTGAGGGAAATACTATAGAAGTTGTTTGTGAATCTGAGTTTGCAAGATTAGATGACATAAACGGGCGCACTTTTTCAGATTCTGATTTGCAAGCTGAATATCCAGGAGATACCTTTTTACAATATTTACATGTTATGAAAGATGCTACAATTGTTTGGCGAGGGGAATCTCGACATGTTTTTGATACAACACCACCACCGCCTTTTGACCCGCGTAATTTACCGAGTTTCTTTTGAACAGGGCGGCAGCAGTAAGGCAAACTACTTTAACTTATGCTAATGAGAAATTCGAGTGGGGTGTAATTGATTGTTGCATGTTCTGTATAGAAGCGGCTAAGAAAATTGAAGGTGTAGATTTTGGTGATGTTTTTGAACATGAATCGGAACAGGATGCTTCAGAGTATATTAAAGAAGCAGGAGGTTTAGGCCCATTGGTAACAAAAACTATGAAACGTCAACCTGTACCTGTAAACACTTTGGAATTGGGCGACCCTGTGTTAGTTAATTTACCCATAATTGGTCATACCTTGGGCATTTTTGTTTTAGATAGTGTGTTATGTAAAACAGATGCAGGCACTATAAAAATATCATTAAACAGGGCCATAGAAGGGTGGAAATTAAATGCCTAATGTAGTAGCCGCAATTGCTAAAATAGTAACTGCTGTAAAGACGTTTTTTGCAGCGCATGAAATTTTAGCTGCAATTGCGTTTTTAGCAGTAAGTACAGCAATTAGCAAAGCACTTACACCAAAATTTTCTGATAACGCTGACCTCAAACGTGATATAACAATTAGAACCGCCATAGAAAGTAGGAAAATTATATACGGCGAGGCATTGGTTGGCGGTGTACTGGCATATTCAAATATTGGTGGTGATGAAAATGGCGTGTTAACTACAGTTGTCATTAACGCTGGACATCAAGTCAGTGATATGACAGACGTATATTTAGATGCTACGTTGATAACTGATGCACAAATAGGTTCTGGTGCTGGTGCTGATTCTGGTTCGCGTGCGGTTACAAGTGGGGCCTATTTCAGTGGTGCGTCTGGTTTAGGTTATGTTGCAGTTGATAGACGAACTGGGTCACCAACTCAAAGCTCCAATGCTTTGTTGATTAGCCAATTTGGTGGTGATTTTGATTCTAACGACCGAGGTCGCAACATAGCTTATACACAATATCAGTTGTCATTATATGAGATTAGTGAAAAAATGTTTGAAGGTGGCTCACCCCGAGACTACAAAACTCTTATTAAAGGGAAATTGTTATATGATCCTTCAGCAGATTCATCTCCTGGTGCGGATATTATTGCCAATGGGTTTTCTAGTGGGACTTATAAAAGTTACAGCACAAACCCCATATTAGCTGCTGTTGATTACATGCTAGATGATCGCTTAGGCATGGCTATAAGCCCATCTAAGATAAATTGGGACGAAATAGTTGATGAAGCAGCTTTTTGTGGTTTAACAGTCTATGGTTCTGCCAATACACTAAAAACTAGATTTACTGCAAATGGGGTGTTGAGTACGTTTGACACCCATAAAGCTAATATAGAAAGAATACTAAGTTCTTGTAATGGTTCAGTTGCATATAAAAGTGGTAAATGGTTTGTTAAATGTGGGCGTTATGGTTCTGGTGCGAATTTAGTTACAAATGGCACATTTGCCAACTTAACTGGTTGGACACAATATGGTACAGGCACAGCAACAGCTTCAGGACAATTGACATTAACCGCATCTGCTGGATTGTCTAAAGGGGTGCATAGGTCTTTAGGTACTGTTACAAATGGTGCTAAATATTATGTACAAGTATATTGTGGTACTATTGATGCAAACATTACAGGTAGAATTTCTGTATGGACTGGGGCAGGGGAGTCTGGCACAGAATTAGCTTCTGCCACTTTAGCTGCCACAGCTGATAACAGCTACATGGAAGTTGAGTTTATTGCAAATGGTACAGCTGCTTACATACACCTTGAAGCTACTGATAGTGCAGCTGCGGGTGGTAGTGTAATTATGGATAATGCTGAGGCTTATATTGTTGCAATGGCTACAATAACAGCTGATTGGTTGCGCGACACACTTGCTATACAAACATCCTTGCCCAAAGGTGACCGTTTCAATGGGGCAAAGGGGTTTTACTTTTCTGCCGCTGAAGAATATAAACAGATACAATCTTTAGAAGTTACCAACGCAGCCAATTTAAGCAGAGATAATTCTGAAGTATTGTTCAGAGAAATGTCTCTGCCTTTTACTGATACAGAAGATGAAGCTCAGCGTTTGTTGTTTAAAAAATTAAAAGCTAATGGGTCTAACGTAAGGCTTATGATGCCATGTAACTATTTAGCATTAAACTTAGCAATATATGATAGAGTAATGGTCACAATTTCTGAATTGGGTTATACCAACAAAGTATTCGTAGTGGAAAGTTGGACACTTGTGGATGGTAATGGTGGCGTAGATATAGTATTATCAGAAGATAATATAGACTATTATAGTGACCTTAACGTAGATGAATATGCAACACGCTCAACAACGGGGGCACTTGTTCCGGCAACACCAGATGTTCCTGCCCCAACTAGTGTAACCTTGTCTGCACGACCTAATTTGCCCGATATGGTAATTAGTTGGGCTGACCCAGAACCAGCAAGCTATTATGACTATGCCCAAGTGTGGAGACATACTGCTAATGTGTTTGGGTCAGCAACTAAGTTAGTGGATACAAGGGCGAATACATACACCGATACAACCGCTGTAGCTGGTACAACTTATTACTATTGGGTAAGGTCAAGGAAAGGGGCCGAAGTATCGTCTGCAGTGGCAACTAGCCCGACTAACTTAGAAGCATCAGAAATTAATGCTATCGCTAAATTTGGCACAAGTGTATTAGATGAAAACGATTCACTTGTTTATGATCTTTCTGCGATTAACAAAAAGATTCTTACAAAAGGCTTTCTTGGCCTGAATCACAATGCCTACATGGATATAGCAAGGGATGATGGAACACCTGCTGGATTCTATATTGGAAGAAAAACAGGTTCTGCCTCAAGAACTTCGTTAATTGGGTATGAGGGTACAGCATTAGAAGTTATGAAAATCAATTCGGGGTCAGCAAGACCATTAATACTTACTGCGGCACACCGACTAACGAAGGGCGCAATACAGCGCCTTTTTATTAGATATAAAACTACGGGTGCTCCAAATGTGTCTCTTGATATACGTGTATTCCTTAGTGATTCGGATAATCTTGGGGATGGCATTGTTTCTTTTTGCACGTCACCAAGCGGCAACGAAAGTGAAGTCGGTACTGCGACAAGAGAGAACGGACTTGCTTCCCCACCTGCGGTAATCTCAGGTGGTGGTGGTGGTAATTACTCTAGTAGTGATAACAACTTTTTGTTTCAGTTTTTGGATCAGGGGCAAGATACCTCAACACCGTATAATGCCAAATGGATTTGTTATGGAGTACAAGCGCACGCTACCAACCCTACGCAAGATATTTATATCGACACGCTTCTTGCTTACGAGGTTTCCGGTGCCATATTGTCAGGGAGTGGTGCCCCATGAGTTTTGACTCGGGTTTACAATATTATGACAGATCAAACAATTACAAATTGTATGTTTACCAATCTGGTGCGTGGCATGAAATGTCAGCTTTGTGGGATGGGTCAACAGTAGCATCAGGAACTGTAACGACGTTAAATAGTACTACAGGAACGATAACAACGTTAAATAGTACGACTGTTAATGCAACAAGCGCAACAATAGGGTTGTTGTCAGGAACTACATTAACAGGATTTACGACTATTGCGGGAACGAACCTAAGTGGCACACTTTTAAATTATTCACAACCGAACGTAACAGATGTTGGATCATTAACCGCCTTAACTGTTTCTGCCAGCGGCGTAAATATAAACATATCGAACACAGCGGAATCGACAAGCGGCTTAAATGTTTATGACACGCAAGCGCCTACAACGCAATTTATGCACCTTGACTACGATGCTTACAATAACAACTGCCTTTTTAACACGCCTTCCGGCGGGTGGCATTTGCGTCTCGCAGGCGTTAATAAATTTACCGTTGGAACCTCTGACGTTACTTTGCCGGCTACAAATTTGCGATTGTCATCGGGTAATGTCAGGGCTACCCACGCGGCTAGTACGGGTTATGTTTCCTACGCCAGCGCCACGAACGCAAGCTATTCTTCTGAAATAGTACAACTTGTAGCTACACGCAGCGCAAGCTCATCGTTTAAATTTCTCGCAACTCGCTCTAGCGCTGGTGCGGATATAGAACATAACTTGCGCGGGGATGGAAACGGATTCTGTGATGGATCGTGGACAGGCGGCGGCGCAGACTTTGCAGAGTTTATGGAATGGGAAGATGGCAACCCTGCTAATGAAGATAGAACAGGCATGGTAGTGCAATTTTCGAAACCCAAAAACGGTCATCCGTACATCGAGCGATGCACAGACCCTAAAAAAGCTGTTGGTGTTGTATCTGCAATGCCAACTATTGTCGGTGGTTCAGACTGGAACAAGTGGCAAGGCAAATATTTAAAAAACAAGTACGGTGGTTATTTAACAGAGTTGGTCGATTATTACGTGTGGACAGAGCAGCGCGTGATAACTCCAGAATCTAATATTGAAGCGCAAGAGCGAATTGATCAGCTTGACAAAATCGAGGGGATTAATGCTAATCTTAATTTGATGCAAGATCGTTTAAATGCGGCAGAGTATGAAAATGACAAGCAAAAAATTGATGTTCTTACAGCGGCATTGAAAAACGCTACAGAAATTCAACAAGAAAAAGCAAAGTTGATTTCTCGTATTGTTCCCGAATCTGATTATACAAAAGATGATGTTGAAGTTAGTTATGCGGTTGATCAAATACCAAAAGATGTTGTCATTCCTGACAATGTAAAAATCGAAAGTTTAGAGAGGCGCGTTGTAAATCCCGATTGGGATGAGGGATTAGCGGAAAACCATACGCCAAGAGCAGATAGGCCCGAGTGGGACAAAGTTGGCATCAACGGATTTGTTGTTATTAACGACGAAGAAGTTACTGCCAAAAGATGGAAAAAGGTTGGCACTTGTGGAGAAGGCGTATCAAGATGGTTAATCAGATAGGAGAACAGCATGGAAGCTATAAAATTGTTAGCAGCTATTAAGGTTTGGCAACTATTTTTTGCGGTAGGAGTAGCTTTGATAGTACTTGGTTTAACTGGGGAAGTAAAAGACGTACAATTAACAGAAGGGTCAGAAATTCCTGCATTGGCAATAGGTTGTGTTTTTATTGCTTTGTCAATATTACTGCGAATGACACCTGACCCACTAGACAAGGTGCGTAGCGAAATATCAAACGCGCAATATGAATTTGCCAGTGGTTTTAAGCAATGGGTGCTTTACGAAGATGTGACACATGAGGTATTAAATTCGGATAATGATTTATCTGAAGGTGATAAAGACATAAAAATATCTACTCTAAGGACTGAGTTAGCAATACACCAAAAATTGCTTGAAATAAAAATAGAGGATGGGAAAAAGTATATTCGTTATACGAAAACTTAGCCCATGGGTTACAGGCTAATTGACAGTTGCTCTGTGCCTGAATCTTCTTTTGAATGGGCTGCCCTTAGTGGGTCGTGAGAAACCTGTCAGAGATGTCTACGACAAGCCAGAAAGGAGTACATAGGATGAAGATCGTGATGTTTATGGGGCTTTTGCTTCTACCCAGTTGTGCCACTATGCAAGATACTATTGCAGGTGGGGCAGGGGGTAAAGTAGATTATTGTGTAACATTCTTGGGCAGCAACCTAATGTGTGTTAATGCAGAACGTGATTTAACAAAGGATAAGGAAGAGTGACAGGTTTTACCAACCTAGACCTAAGGGTGTTAAACACACCAGGAAATTTCATGGTGTTACAAGACTGTCACTATGTGGGTACATTCGAGCATATTGTACCCAAAGGCACAGTGACTGACCTTGCCTCTATACCAAGGGGTTTAAAATCATTTTTCTCAAAGACTGGCAAGTCTCGTAAAGCTGCTGTTTTTCACGATCACATGTATGCTAGTAGATGGCGTACTAGGAAAGAATGCGACCAAGCTTTTAACGAAATGTTAACAGAGGTGGGCGTTGGTCGCTTTGGCAGATTTTTTTACTACCATGGGGTACGTTTAGGTGGGTGGACTAGAGGTAAGTGGTAGCTTATGCTGCCTGAACTTCCTTTTGTCTAGTCATTTCTTTCCCACACTTTGAACAGCGATATACATGTGTCAAGTAAACTGACTTTTTCACGTTAGCAAATTTCGACCACACAACAATGTAATTATGACCGAATAAACAATGGCTTAATAACATTTTAAACCTCCTCAATTACTGCCACTATGAATTTACGTTCTGCTGTAATTGCAAATTCCGCATTACATTTTACACACAATTCTGACAACTCACCTATTGTAAGCTCATTGTCAAATTCTGTCCACTCATAACTTGAGTCTAGGAACTTAATAGCTGCTTCAAGGTCTTCAAACTCTGTTGGTTGCATTTGCAGGTACTTAGCAATGCGCAACCACTTGTCCTTTTCAGCATTGTTGCGTAAACTATTTCCTTTGGTTTCGTAGTATTCTATTTGGTAGTATGCTTTGGGCAAGTCTATTTTGCCTGTAGCATTACATGGATAACAATCTCGATTATTATTTAACTTTCCACTAATGCAATTTGGACATTTTACAAAAATCATAATTGGCATACCTTCTTACCTGCTGACTCCCAGAATTCTACACATTCTGCACTATGGTGGTGAGGTTGTCCATAATAGATTTCTTTTATGTGGGTCACAGCTAGAGCACGTATGCATTGGTTACAAGGCATCATGGTGCAAACTATAGTGCTCATAGAATGTGGGCTAATGCAACTTGTCAAGGCTTTTATCTCTGCGTGGACTGCCCCACAGGTTATTGTATTAGCAGTAGAAGAAGCAACTTTGATATCACACCTGTGGTCACAGCTATATGGAGACAAATTGTAACCTTCACTTATTTTGGCACCAGTTTTATCTAGGATTACTGCACCATTCTTAGCACGACGACAATTACTGTTCATGCCAAGGCTGGAGGCATATTCCAACCATGATTGCAGTACTAAATCTTCAAGCAATTCCATACTCATTTCGGATTCCCCCACTGTTCTAATATGGCAATAGCGCGTTGTCGATCTTGTGGAAGAATGTGCGCGTTTACAACGTGGTGATGGTACGTGCCTACAAAAAGGCCCAACCAAGAAGCTACTGCTTGCATAAGTCGTGTAAATATGTATACATCAATGCAGACAGTTGATACATAGTTGTTGGAACGCATTGTTGTGTGCATATTCAGCCTGCCATCATCTACCCAGAAGTTAAGGCCCATGGTGCAAGGGTACTCACACTTTGTCTCACCTTCATGAAGTGCTATGGCTATTTCCTGATCCTCAGCACCCAATATCATAATGGTGCCTCGTCTTGACTCTGGGTATGTGGACAAGGTTTGCAATAACTTTGGTAACTGGTCTGTTATTCTGGGGCCATAAGCTGTACACCGACCGTTGTAGTCTATGTCAAAGTTCTTGGCTTTACCCCCTGTAGCATGCATTATGCTGATGTCTTTGGAACCTGTAAGTATCCATTGAAAGAACTTTTCCGCGTAGTCCACATCAAACCCTCTGGCTGGGTTTTGTATTACATTCAACTCTGGGGTAGGGTCTTGCAGTCGGAAAGTGTCACCAATCATGACCATATTTGGTTTTGCCACAAGTTTGGCTAGTTTCTGGTGATAGATGTTTTCATAGTACATTATATTCTCCTGAATGCTAGAATGTAGTGAGTATCACATAAATTAAAACGTGTCAACATGTCAAAACGTCTGGTGCGTACTTTAAAAGATATTAAATCGTCTGAGTACATTCTGCCACCATTACTAAGAGCTTCCATCCGCCACGACATCCGTGGGGAAGGGTTTTGTTCTACAATAAGTAAAGTGCCACCAACTTTTAACATGTTTTGGCAACTGTCGAGTGTGGTTTCCATTTCTTTTACACTTAAACAATGAATAACTTCTGACAACAATATAACATCAGCCGCCCCTGTAAAACTTTCAGATACTGGTTTAGCCAAATCAACTACATGTTTTACACCCTGTATATCCAAATCTAAAACTGAGGTTGGTTTGTCCCACATGTGAAAAGTAGCTTTAGGCCACAATTTTTGCATGGCTAATGAATAAGTGCCATCACCACAACCAAGGTCAAAAACATCTTGTGGGTTCAAATCCATTGAGTTTAAAATATCTATAAAATTCCATTTAATAAACGTTTTGAAATACTGCCCTAGCCCTTTCCTCAACATTTCGTAATGTCGTGCGTTGGTATTGGCATAATCATTGTTGTATAATGTCGTTGACACAAGAAATTCGTATTTCCACAAGTCTTGACAGGCAACCAGCTTTTTACCTTCAGAGGTCAACAAATCAGGTTCTTCTGCAGACATAATCCAACGTTTTTCTATCCAAAATTTGCACACAAGAGCATGCATAGGATCATAGCTTCCTTCCACTGGAAGCCACACTTTCATTTGCAAACCTTTCACAAGAAAAATAAATGTCCAATAATCTTCTAGAATTTTCATGATTGCATCCACTTCCTTATTTCGTTGCAGAATGTTGACATACTATCAGTATGTAAATCCATGGTGTAGCGCCTTACGTCTGGGTTTTCCTTCTCAGACAACCAAAGTTCGTGGTACAAATCATATACCTGCACCTCTCCTGTATTAAACATCTCATCACGAGATTCGCGCAGTTCTCGAAAGAACGGAAGGTACCACTCTCGTGTGGGTAAACACACCATGGTTTTAACTTTATGGGCCTCTATTTCTTTATGTATCTTAGTATACCAACCAAAGTCGGATACACCAGCTTGGTTGTGAACCTGACTGTACACAAATGGACTCATCCAATGTCGGTCTAATACTACTAACCTATCTTCGGCCAACTTGATTGCTTCTCTAAATATGCTATCAAGATAGTGGTCCATTTTGCCATCCCATTCTCTTGTCCAAGTTGCATGCATGGAGCAGCCATTGTATTTTTCGTTCAACATTTTGGCTAAAGTGGACTTACCACTACCATCAGGCCCATCCAATATTAGTATGCCTGTGGGGTATAGTAAATCAGAATGGTTTGGTGGTTCCCAATCTTTTGGCTTCACTAAATCAAGTGCATAATTACGCCGTTTGACATTTTTCCCAACTTCCTTATTAGCATTAGCTTCACATACTCTTTTGAAACCTTCTTCTACTGGGAACCCATGAGCTTGCATAGCAAGGCAAACGAATACTTGTAAATCTAACAGGGAATCAAACTGATCTTCTAGGTTTGCTGCATCTATGTACTCTTGCAACTCCTCTTTCATACCATCTATGCGAAATTGTTGTTCACTTTCACTCAAGTAACGAGGTGGTCCATTATAGTGTAGACCAAACTTTTTTTGTATATCATATACCATTTTATATAGCTTCATATACCTTCTCTCTTCTGCTGACGTTTTGCGCTATACCTGCAATAAACTTGTGTTAAACCATTAACATAACTTTTGCGGTTTTCAGGACTTAATGATTCATATTTGGTTTTAATCTCAGGAGTATTGAGAAGGACAGACAGTGGGACACCATCTGCCCTCCCAATAGCGCGTTTTACTTTTTTACTTTGCGCTTTTTCTTTGCAACCGTTTTCTTAGCCGCTGCTTTTGCCTTGGGCTTAGGTTTGGGTGCTGTTTCTGTACCACCTGAACGATCAGGTCTTTTTCGACCAGAAGGGTAATATTTGTTACGAGTTTCCTCATCAATAGCACCTTCTTTAAATAGTTCGTTCACGTACTTGCGAACATGCAATTCGTCCGCATTCCCATCAGGAAATTTTTTGTTAACTGTTTTAAGCATAGCGGCAGATGTTTTACCTGCTAATATTGCTTCACGTAACATGGATTTTGCACTAACTCTTACTGTCTTTGCTGCTGTCATTACTGACTCCTTACGTTATGTGCCAAATGGCACTGTTGATTATACGTAAATCTTCCTGTATGTCAACTCAGAAGGGTATACGTACTCTATATTCCTCAAGGTATCGGTTAAATCTGTCTTGGTTAAAGGCTTTCGCTGTGATTGCCTGTTGGATCGCTTCATCAACCGTATCTTCACCTATCAGGTGGTGAACTCGAATGTGTGATGCTGTAGACCCTTGTCTCTCCAAACGCAGAATTAATTGTTCATAGGCCTCAAAATCATCGATCATGGAATAATAACAAACGTCCTCACCTGACTGTTGCAAATTTAGACCAAGGGCGTTAGTACCAGGATATAGCGCCAACGTCTGTATTTTACCCGCATTCCAATCACTTTCTATTTTAGCAGCATCCTTTAAGGTACCGCCGTCAAACACAGTCAACCCTTTAATATGTTTCTTCAACATCCACAGGTCGTGCTTAAACCTGTATGCTATGAGCAGAGGTTTACTTTGCAATTCATCAATCAAATCTTGCAATGCTTTAATTTTCTCTTCATGTATTATAAAAAACTCTCGTTTTTCTTGCTCAGCTGCATCTGGGTTAGTAGATTTGTATACACAACCATTAGCTATTTGGTGACATTTCTGTCTGGCTGCTGACGATGATAAAGCCATCACACCATCCTTGTCCCATGCCATGTAAAATTCATCCTCCATTCTCCTATATTCGCGCATTGCTTTACGAGGCAAGCGTATGGATATGAAGTTGTTTACTCGTTTTGGCAGGGTCAAGTGGTCTCTGGCCCTTAGTCGAATGCTCCGTTTTGCCACCTTCCTGTATAACCCTTCAATAGTGTCTTCGTTGGGTTTCCAGTTGTCCCACTCTGGTCTGCCCACTCTTTTGAAAAAGCGGGTTGTAAAATGGCTTCTCGTACCACCAAAGGCTTCACCTTGGTCTACAATGAACATTTGGCCTTGTATGTCTATAAGACTGTTGGGGATGGGTGTCCCAGTAGCAATATACCGGCGCTTGAATTTGGGTAACATTGGCTTGAGATACTTGAACCTTGCAGTGTTGACGTACTTGAACTTGGTGGACTCATCTACTATAAGCATATCGAATGGCCATGATGTAGCACGCTTACCTTTTAAAACTTCTCGTAGCTTCTTCAGACCTTCAGGGTTTATAAGATATATGTTAGTCTGTTGCCCGTTTATGCCTTTTTCTATACCCCCAAACTCACTGTGCAAGATAGTGTAGGATTGATACAAATTGCCCCATTTCTTTATCTCGTTTGGCCATGTAAGGTACATTGGCCGCAGTGGTACAACTACCAGTACACCCTTTATTTCCCCTGCATCGATGAGGGTTTTAGCCACACGCAGTAGTATTGAGGTTTTACCTAATCCTGGATCTAAGAACAGGGCTTGGTACTTCTCTTTTATGCATCTGGCTACACACCTGCGCATGTAGCTATGAGGTATCCATTTCTCCACGAGTTTTCCTTATTGCTTCGTCTGAGCTAATGCAAACATAATATGTGAACCCCAATCGCTCTAGGATAGTGCGCCAATGTTTCTGTTGAGGGGACAGTCTGCCTGTAAGAGTTTTGAACTCTATGAAGAAGGTATGGCCATTGGTAAATATAGTGCGATCCGGCCAACCCATCTGAGAAAACAATATAAGTTTTAAGGCTACTATGCCATCAGTGTGCCTTACCCACTGCATGTAATCATCTTCAATTATTGTTTCAGGCTTTTTGGACACTGGTAGAATTCTCATCAATTAGGTTTTCATGCAATATTTCACCATGTGGGGCTAAAACCCACCGTATTGCACAAGGTTGAAACTTAATACCCGAATCCATACACCTGCATATTGTGTCAAGCAAGTAGTTATAACCAAGTTTATTCTGGTTATTTACTACAATATGTTTTTTCCCATCTACTATATAATATCCATCATTCATGCTTTCTTATACCTCGTTCCTTCCCAACCTTCAGCCACAATGGGACACCCTTTTGCCCAGTTAGGAAGTCTGCATAGGATGTCTTCGTATTCTTTCACACTACCCACACCATCAGCCATTTCTGCAATAGCTTCGTCGTGGACTGTGAATATCTGATCGTACCCTTCTTTCTCAGCTTCAAGCATACCATGGGCCATGATATCAGTGGCAATAGCTTGTATGAAGTTCTCAACTAGCTTGCCCCCATAAGTGTCCATTCTGACCCACTTGTTGATCTCGGATTTGAAACCCATGTATGTAATGCAAGGCTGCTCTCGCCCGAACTTCTCTTTGTAATCAACCCTTGCTCCTTTATAGTACATATCCCTGCCGGATGGGAGTTTACATACCAAATCGCCTTTAACCATCCTGTATGTAATCTTACAACCTGCATTTTTAACACTGAATGTCTCCTTTGGGTGCTGGATAGCTTTACGGGCTGCTGTTTCAGAATGCTCCCACAGCTTCACAACCCTGCGATACTTCTTACGGTACAGATCAATAACCTTCTTGAGAAACTTCTCCGGCATGGGCATACCAAACTTGATCATCTGTATTACAAACTTGGCTACACCCATACCATAGCCTAAGCCCAGAATAGCCTGTTTGCCTACGAATCGCTCATCAACTGATATGATGTCGAGAGGCTTCGAGTAGATGTCCACAGCAAGCAACTTGTATATATCCTCACCATCTATGAATGCCTGTAACGCGTCCAACTGATTAGCTACCCAGAATAACAGTCGTGCCTCAATCTGGGCATAGTCAGCGACGATGAACCGCTTACCTTTGGGTGCTGCTATCATAGACCGTGTGGCTGATGCCAGTACGTCCATGACGTCACCGTACAACATGTTTATGGCATCAAGGTCACCATCTTGTATTAGTTGTGCTATGTACTCGAAGTCAACCCACTTCTCCAATGTGGAACGGAATAGGTTGTGTGGTTGTATAAGTCTGCCGCCCCAACGCCCAGTACGAGCAACGAACGCTTGCAACGTTCCATGGCAACGAGCATCAGTGCCAACTGTATCAATGGCTTTTTGATACTTGGCTGTACTACTCTTCGCGGTCTTCTGTCGAATCTCCAACATACGCTGTACTGTCGGTGTGTTTTCCCTAAGCAATGCACGCTCAATGGTCTCTTTCTGAAGGTTGGGAATGGGGCAACCATTCTCTTCATACCACTCAAGTACACCCTTTCTTCCCCTTGGGTTAGTGATAACTCCATGGGTGAGTTCAGCACATTCGATAGTAGCGTTTGCAAGGTAGGTCTCCGCCAGTTTTACAGCACCGCGACACATGGGTATGTCAATAGGCATGCCGCGCCTGTTCATACGCTCAGTCATAAGGTGGACATCACGCTGGAATTTAGATAGGGGTGGTATAGCTTCTGCTATTCCTATTTGGGTGAGTACATCATCGTCGTTGTACTTTTCAAACTCTTTAAATTCGACAGGGTTTAGGTGTGGTTCATTCCAATAGCCTTGGCGTGTCCTGCCACAGAAGAAGTTTATTAATCGCTTCCCTTCTGGGTCTTTGCGCTGTTCGAGTTTTAGAATCTTAGCAGCATCATCAAGCGATGGCATGAGTGTATTACAAAAGCCTTGCACCTGTGTGCAATGGACAATTTCAAGGGGGATATCGGGCCATCCCAACTTGGTGCATGATAAGCTAAATATACACCACTCAAAGAACGAGTTGTGTGCTCGCACATGTGCGCCCTTACGTATCTCGGTGTATAATCTTTTGGGGGTTTTGTCTCCGAGTCTCCAAACGTGTTTAGCGCCTCGAATGTAATAGGTAAGTAGTAGTGGTTCGGTTGATTCATGTTCAGCGTACCTCCATGCCCCTACCTCAGTTACATCGAGTTCAGATCGGGTTTCAAAGTCTAAATCAATAATCATGGTCTGGTCCCCCAGTTGAGTGGGGCACTGTAGTAGCTGCCCCTGTTTCAATTGCTACCAACCATCACCTTCGTCTTCATCTTCATCAGCAGAAGCTGATGCAAATTCTCCGAAATCTTCTTCAGCAGTAGAGCCACCATCTAGGCGCTCACCTTCTTTGATAAACATGATGTTGTTCAACACCGCTCTAACACCTTTTGATTCGATATCATAGCCTCGAAACGTTAGGCTGAAGCGGTAGTAGAATCCAGATACTATTATGGCATCCAAATCACTTGGGTCTTCGACTTTACTACCATTTTCATCTACAACACCTGGAAGTTTGTAACCTTTTGCAGACATGAAATAGTGGTCTTTGTATTCCTTACCAGACACTTCTTCATCTTCTAGCTCTTGGTCACCATCTCGCAATGGTATGCCAAAACTCTTAGCCTTGATTTTAACATCAGGTCCAAATTTCTTTTGTGCTGCTGCTTTAATGGCGTTCTGTATTGCCTTGACGGTTGCTTTATCTTTCTTGGGTATCAAGATTGAAGTTCGTACTGTCAACGGGTCATCGTCTCTTTGCCTTGTCAACTCTCGACAGAACATATAAGATGATCGGCATACACCCGTAACTACCCTTGTTGGGTCACTTATTGTCATTTTTTCTTCCTCATCGTTTTAATTGTAGTTTTCGGTTTCGCAACTTTTTTGAAATCATTTTCAGCGGAATTTGCCACCGCTTCACCCCGCGCACCAACATCGACTAATTTGTAGCCTAAATTGGGGCGTGTAGTAAATCCATTGACTATCTGTTCGACTTCCTTTACTTTCAACTTCTGCTTGCTATTAGCTCGTATGGATTTCTCCAAATTTGCTGGACTCAGCAGCTTGGCTGGCTCGTACAGGAACTTTTTGGGGACATATTTTGTAAACATTTTAACTGCTGCTGCCTCGTTGGGTATAGTACGGTTCCCAATGCTTTCTACTAACTTCATGTTGTCCCAATTCTTACCCTTCTCAGCTCGCTGCCTTGCATGTTCATGGACTGCTTTGAGCCATTTGGTGAACCGGCCACCATATTCAATTATCTGCTGTATCTGTTTATCTGTCAAGTCTTGGGGTTCAGCTAAGCTAACTTCACTGGAAAAATCAGAGAATTCAAGTTCAGCAAGCTCTAATTGGTGGGCTGCTGCTTCTGCACAATACCCTGCACGCGGACACCACATGCACCCTTTAATACTCCCCTTTAGTACAATCTTCTTCTGCTCATTCGCCTTAATAGCAGGTTCCAATACATCCTTCTGCCACTGTAGTAAAGCTTCAATCGTAAGTTCCTCAGTACGGATCGGGCCATTAATATGTGGTGCCCTTGGCTGTATTATCGTTAGACGGACTCGCCGAATTTTAGATTTCTTCTTTTTGGGCAGGTTGTGGTAGAAGGCTAGTCCATATATCCTGTTCTGGACTGCTGGCACTTCAACCACTTCACCCTTACCATGCTTGTAGTCAATAATGTGTAGCCAGTCATCCCCAATCATGCCACAGTCTGACGTACCCCCACAATCTACCTTTAATACCTTTTTGAGACTATTCTTCTTCTCTATGTGTAGTTCAGGCTCTTCCCACTTCAATATGTCGTAAATGTGGTCAAGGTATATGTTGACAGCTACAACCATCTCATCTGTAACACGGTATTTGTTCTTCCCAACCTTTATGTCCATGCCACCATAGTCAACTGCATCCAAACCAGCGGCGAGACACTTTTCTGCTACCTCGTGAGCAGCTGTACCTTCTTCAGCAAACACACTGGTAGTACCTTCCTCCTTAAGCTTGCCAGATTTAATATCAGCTTCTATAGCTTTGATTGCACCTGTACAAATGAGCCAACGGTCAGCAGAACTTGCTGAATATTTACTGTGTATTGTCATCATCTTCCTCGATCAGTTTCATTTGTTCATACATCAAGCTTTCTAAGTACTCATCTAAAGGCGAAACCTTGCGCAAAATATTGTCTGGAGTTTCTTGTGCTCGTTTTAACCGCTTCTGCCGCAGACGCTCTACAGGTATTATGTTTTCATCACTCATCAATTCGTTCAGCGGTGGTTCTACATTACTCATGATAGTTTAGCTCCTAATTGAGTATGCCTACAATTTAAACATTGCATTAGCAAATGCTCTTTTTGATTCATGGTAGTTATGTCGGCAAGCGCTCCCCAACCACAATTGTCACAGTCGTTCGTACCTTCGGGCAATACATCTGGGTCTGGGTGTACAATAGCTCTGTCCCACCGCACCCAACCATCTTTTGAATAGAAACCCCATTCACGTACACGGTTGAATGTTATGAAAATAGTCCAACAACTTTTGTTGTGCATTAATAATTTTAATTGGTGGGCATCTTCTGGTTTACGTATTGTCATAGTTGGTGCATTAAATGTTTTATTACAGTTGACCACATCACTGTCATGTGGCAGCTGATTCTCAACATACCCTCCTTTCAAGAGTATGCTAATACTCCACCATGGGTGGTCGTGCAGCTGTTCTGTTGGATCTGCACCAAAGAAATGGTGCAGGTAAATATTAAAGAAGCTGTTACGTGGTATCATATACCAACGTCTGAAATATCCTTCTACTTCAAATGGTGCTTTCATAAATATCTCCAAAAAGGGTGGTGAGTTCGGAGATCAGGCCGACCAAAACAGGAGAGTAAAAGACAACCATTACACCTCCAAACTCACCATTGACTTTAATCTGACACTTCGTTATACAACTCGGCCAGTTGCTCAGCATCCAAACTTTTCAGCCCTCTTACAGTCTTAATATCATAAGGTTCGAGGATTTCAATCAAGTCATCCTTGCCATTTTCCTTAGCAAAAGCTTGGCAAGCTATTTTACAGGCTTCTATTGTAATTTCCTCACCTTCCTCATCGACAAAGAAAGCGTCATCCTCAACACTGCCTTCAATCTCATAACCGAGAGCTACGGCAAGTTCAACATACAACGCATCCATGTTATCATAGTCATCATCTACGTGTCCTGGACTCTTGTAACCATGTTCCTTAAACACACTTTTCGCTGTTGCAAGTTCGTCTTCATCCAAATCAGCGCACAATTCCTTGATATCGTCTTTATCATAGGTTTGTTCCTCAGTTTCAGATTCTTCGTACTCTTCTTCTTCTTCTTCGAGTTCAGGCTCTTCGCCAACTTTTTCAGCTATGATTCTCCTTACTATCTCTTCTATTGCTGCTTCCAATTTACTCATGTTAACTCCATTCGTCTGGTATTTTTGTATCCAACACTATCCGCTTGGCATCGTTCGCACTGACGCTGTCATGAACAGTATTAGGGGTGTAGTAAACAAGTTCTTGTTTACCAGTTCTTGCATCGTGAACTCTTAGGTTGTCCTCAAATCTGCGAAAACCTAATTCTTCAAGATCTCGGTTGAACATAATATTCTGGTTATTTCCACGGCGTCCCAACCCAGCAGCTCTATCAGCGTCTCTTGTGCCTTGGGATTCTTCTTGAACGAGCCTCTGCAAGTAAGATAGTGACACGACTGGCAAACTTGATAGCACATGCTCGTGGTCGGCCAGACAGTCCAATAGAAGCGCTTTCGGCCACACTTGGGACATTGATTTAACCTGTTTGGTATACTCTGTGCTTGGGACTTGGTTAGGATTAAAGTCTTCAATATCCCTATGTTCAAAGTAATGCAACATAGCTCCGATGTTGGCTCTTGCCCATTTGTAGAATTTGTCATAATATTCATCCGGTTTGGGTTCACTGTCACTGCGTATTATACAATACCTTCGCTCGTCCATGGTTATTGAAATAGCGTCTTCCGCGTTGGTAAACCCCATCACGTTAGCATGGTTTTCTACTTGGTACGGGTCACTTCCTTTCCGGTGGGCAAGGAAGTATTCATCCGTAATTAAAGACTTTAGAGAGTCAGTCAGCATTCGCTTCTCACGCGCACTTGACCCAAGGTTTAGCTCATGGAAGACGATAACCTGAGCATCCAGTTGCCAACTGTTGAAGCTGTCACCTATCATGCTGGTATTGTCAATGTGGGTGACGTTGGAAGTACCTAGTACTGGCCCCATGACTGCGTTAGCTATCGTGCTCTTGCCCACACCTGACCGACCTTTTATGACTGGCATCCACTTCACCTTACTACCTGGATTCTGTACGCAATTCGCGATAAAGTCGAGAAGTATGTCACGTTCGATAGCTGTAGTAAACAGGTAGCGAAAATGGTCAAGCATTACCTTTACACTACCTTGTTCTGAAACTGTAGTAATAGGTGTGTATGTGTTGATGAATCGCACTTTGTTTCGTTTATATAGTAAATCGTCTGCGGGAGAGAATTGTAGCTTGTCGGCAACTGCAATGTCTTTGTTCCCCATAAGGGTGCCAAACACGTTCTTGCCTTGGGGTATGTGTACAGCGTTGAACGTCTCTTTAGTGACCATCTCTTTTATTCGGGTGTTGTACAACTTGCCATGCATGGTGCAGAAGATCCACTCTGCAAACCGGCTTTTACTCAATGCACCGTGTTTTCGTTCGTGCGTTCGGTATGCGCTTTTAATAGTTGTTCTAACTTCACTATCGCTGAGTCCGGCAGTAAGTTCCGAATTAATATTAAGTGCAGATTGAATAGCGTCTTCAAGATTGTCACCATTATTGCAACAATAACCCCCGTAACGAGTAAACCACATGTTACGGTCACCCTTATTGGGTCTACTTTTTGGGTCAAACTTGTTGGTTGGCTTGTCTTCATCAAATGCCCAATCATCCCCACTAACAGGCCAATAAGTTGTTTTTCGGCGGCAACGAAACTCATAAGGACTGCTACTAGTTCGTATAGTAGGTAGATACATGATCCGAGGCAATGTTTTAGTACTGGGGTCGGCGTTGGCATTTTTTGGAAAAAGTCTAACAATGTTGTCACATATGTTGGCATAGTCCTCTTTGGGTATTGGTTGTGGGAAAGGTACAAATAGGTGAAAACTGCCATTGCTATCAGGATCGTAACTATAAGTGCTGTGTACAGCATGGTTGTATCCTCGCATAATCTTGCTTATGTCATCAATAGATAGTGGGGTGTGGTCAAAGTCTATGATCGCACCGTAGTATTCTCCAATGCTCCCAGTTTTCCTCTTCCGGTCGGTCATGTTGGCAAATATGATCCAATCTGCCTTGTGCTTGTCTGCGTTCACAGTAGGCTTGCGCAGCTTGTTGTACAGTTTGTTGATAGTAATGTTACGGGTAGTTGACTTGTTCCCTTTAGCCCCTTTGCCTGTAGCTATTTTTACTTTCATTTTACTTCTTTCCAATGGGGTTTGAAACAAAGGGCAGTATGATTCCACTTCATGTCTACTTCCCATCGGCTACCACACCTGCAATATCTATAGTATGGTCGTTTGTCCTGCCCCCTGCTAAGCAAAATAGAACCCTTGCAGGTTGGGCAATGTACCTTGAAATATTTCATAAAATCATAGTCGGGTTTATTTTTCATGTCATGTACTCCGGTATGTAGTCAAAATCGTAACCAGACCGCTGAACTACTTTAATACTCAAAACCCACTTGCTACGGTTATCACACACGTACAAAACTCCATAATGTCTCACTAACAACACTGCATGGTACTCACCAGTCTCGACGTGGCAAGAAGCTATGCACATATCCTCTACTGGGTAACCAGCCTCACGCATTAGCATGTACTTCTCCATTGCATAGGAGTCGCAATCACCAGCCCCTTTAATGCTTATGCGCTCCCAATTCTCTTTTGTTTCGCTCTCAAATGGGTAACGGTTCACTTTGCGGTTTATGTCTTCTATTTGTTTAAACGTAAGTGCCATGCTGCTACTGCCTCCTTACACATCGGGTCTCTGGCTATAGTGGGCGCACTTGACATTTCATCAAGTAGGCACGCATCAATCAGCCCCCAATTAGGTTTAGTGGATTGTGTTATGTCTGGTGCTGTAGCAGTACAACCTGTCAGCAGTAAGATAATTAAAAGTCTCATTAGGCTTCAACCTCGAAATGTGGTCCATCAAAAAAGTTGTGATCGAGAGTAGTAAAATCTCTATCCCAATCAGTACCACTTGTCATCTTAATGCCGTTGGATGCTGCGACTCCTATTATGAAGCCAGCGAACAGGGTGAAACGAGAGTGATCTGACCAATCAATAGGATAAGCAGCAGCATCAACAGCAAAAGAGTACGGTTGTTGTGGTGTTGTTTGATGTTTGGAACGGTAAATAATGCCATCACATTCAGATTTCCTTTGCAAGAACATTTCGTACTGCTTTTCATCAGATCTCGCACCTTCAAGTATAGTAATATCAACAACTCCTAAGCGTATCGCTTCGTAGAATACTATTTGTATGCGTTCATCGCAAGTTTCTAGTTTGTCTAAAGAACTTGTTCCATATTTAAAAATACCCATAAAAATTTGCTCCATTTCCAAGAGAGTTCCAGCAAAACTGGTTTTACAGTGAAACTGCAAGGTGTATTAAATCATGTACTTCTGGGGGTTGTTGTACTTTTCGTCCCGTTCTCGCTGGTAGTTATCACCTAAAAATTCAATTGGGACACTTACACCCGTGGGTAGTTGGTACTTGTTGCCAAAAAGGGAAAAGGCTTCCTTGGCATCGTCTGGGTGTAGCAAAATGCGGGTCAACCTTGTGCCTGCTAAGTATACCCAATTATCGATACGTTCTTGAAGTGGTCTTTCTAACATAAAATTTCTCCTGTTTCTGCGAAAATCCGTGATTCTGTTTATGGTTCCGGTGGCAGTAAATAAATAGGAGTGCAGGTCACCACGTATGTGGTGTGTAGCAAAATGGGGAGTTTTAGATGTAGCTATATTAAAGCTTAATACAAGCCTAATACAATTCTCCTGTTTTACCTGTCTACTATCGTTCTGCCGCTGTCTCAAGGCTGCTGACTGTCTCTCTGAGGTTGGAACAGGTGAGGGTAATAACAGTAAAGAGAGACAACCAACAGCCCTGAGAAGGACATTCTGCACCCTCTGAAGGTGAATGTCTACCCCCATATCTAGTTACGTTCAGGTAATGTCCACCCCATATATGGGGTTATGGGCTAAGAGGTAGGCTAGATAGTGGCTAGAAGACAGGCAAGAAAAAGCCCCCTATCTAGTTGTAGCATAGGGGGCACAGGAGACCGCTGTATTAGAAAGACATAAGATGGACCACTTTATCTCTTTATGCTACTTAGATAGTGTAAAACTGTCTACATTGTCACTGTATTCTAGTGCGTCTACAATAGCTTGTCTGTCAGTATTAGTCTCTAAAATGTAGGTGTGTGCAACTTTTGGCTTCCAACCTTCATTACATCTAATACACTCAAACCATTTGTCTACACCATCATGGTCAGGTGAATATATCTCTGCACTACCACAACAAGCTTGACATTCTACATATTCTACGCCAGTGTCGTCAAACAATTTAAAATCTATGCGGTGACCATATTTGTTTATGAAAGATACACACTCTGAATAATCATCATACAACTCTGAAGTTTGTTCCTCCATCTTCCCTTCTGCTGCTATTTTTATATAGTATTTCATTTTCTTCTCCTGTTTACCCAGCAAAAACGCTGGCAGAAGGGTTCTTAGATCAAGAACCCAACTGTCAACATTCTATGCAGCTAATGCATATTCTGTTGCCTTGTCCATCAAATTGTGTAGCTTGATAGTCCGTTGTGGCAGACTGTTCAGTCCAGACTTCTTCAAAGCTTCTGTAGCAGCATTGAAAAGAGTCCAGTTAGTACGCTTACCGTTTGGGTCAAGGTGCTCAGCGTGGGAAGGTTCGTAGTATTCGTTTACCACCTTGCCGATTCGACTGCTAGACATAATGCCTTGCCGAAACATCTGCACGATAGTATGATTTACTACACTGTCTTTCATACCCACTTCTTTATACCCAGCATAGCGTTCATTCTGGGATATTGCTAAAGCACCAGTACTTTTTACTGCATTAGTTATCATATCTGGCAGATCGCGCAATACACCTGTAGTATGTTTTCGCCCAATCTGGACCTCACCAGAAAAAGCGAGATTGTCACAGACGAAAACCTGTGAACCTACTACAAAACAGTTTGCAATTGACTTGTCGGTAGAAGTACGCCAACCTGCTACTAGTGCCCAATCGTCAGCCATAGTATCACCGTTCTTGAGTTCGGCCATACCAAAATACTGCTGTCCTTCATGATTTAGTGCATGAGCTTGTTCACCAAATTTAAAACCCTGATCATACAATCTGTCTTCGATAAGATCAGCAAAGTAGCTGTATGCTACAGGTTGGTAAGAACGTGTTGCATTAGGCATTTGCACGTCTAATAAAGCTGATCGTTCTACTTCAGTACCACCACAATGTATCATAAAATTTAATGACATTTTTTTTCTCCTGTTATCCAGCAAAATAGCTGGCAGAAGCATGCTCTATTAGAACATGCAACTGTCAGATATCTCTCTATCTGAGTTCCTTACGAATTTTAACATTGTTGCCAGCTTGTCTGCCAGCTGAGTACGCACTGTTTGAGTACCTACCTGACCTTGAACCTGTACCGTATCTTGGTTCATAGCCTATGTACTCTTCAATAGCCTTGTCCTTCCGTATTACAAGGGCTTTAGAGGACGACATAGTAATCTGCTCTTGCTCACGTTCGCTAATAATATCTCGGATTCTCTCGTTAATACGTTGAGCACAACCTGATCTAAAATTGGACATCTGTACTTTACTATCATATGCTGTCTTCACATTGTTGGTAGTGTAGTACTTATCTGACAAAGCATTGACCGTGTTTACTAAGTATATGAACATACCTATACTAGCTTCAACATCAACATCTTGTCCGACAAAAGAAAAATTCATCTGCTTTCGTTTTACATGAGCATCTTGGTCTGTACTAGGTATGTACATAGTAAAAGTCTCACATAGATTAGCAACTTGTATTGCTAACCCTTGTACCCATGGTGGGCATCTCCCAGAAGTCCATTTCCAAGTTCCTGCACTACCTTTAGCAGCACGTTTTACTACTTCACTTGAAAGTTCTTCTTGGGTAACGTCTGCTAAGGTAAGGTTGTGTTTGCGTAGCAAATTCTCAACCATTTTAGCAGCTGTAGCAGCTTCTTCTTCGTTGCCAGCTGAACGCTCAGACATTGCTATCATCTTGCGTAACCGTTGTATAAGTTTCTCGTTGACTTCTTTCATTCTCTTCTCCTGTTTTTCATCTTTAGTTAGGTTCATTCAGTTTAGTCCCCAGAGAACTAAGCTGACTACTCTATCTATTGTTGTTTAGTTTAGTTTAGTAACATAAAGTAAACATAAATAAATAAAGAGGTCTAAGCTTAAGAAGTTCTTAACTTCTTAAACACTATTTCCGAGCAAAATGGCGAGAACTAAACTGAAGTAAACTGATTTTTGACGCAGACCTATAACAGTCTGGGTCTCGTGTCAGTTTAATAGCCAGTTTAGGCTAAACTGATTTCCCCTGTCTTCCAGCTAGTACACTGGCAGAAGGGTTCTTAGATCAAGAACCCAACTGTCAATATCTTGCTACAATATTGCCTGACCTATGTCAACGTTGTTGAAGGATTCTTCACAAAATTCTTTTACCTCTTCTAAAGAAAGTTCTTCGTCAACATTATCAATCTCTGAGTCTACTGTATCAAATTCATCTACTACGTACTGTAATGCTTCGGCACGTTCGAATAGTAAATGGGTCTCTTGAAGGTGCTCTGGTATGTTGTACAATGCATCTTCAGTTTCGTCTTTCAATTCTTCAATTTGTGATTTAATATTCCCACAATGAGTAGAGTAAAAAGACTGGACATCTTCAATAGTGGCATCATCTGGCAATGTATCAAAATCTGTCAGACTGTCCTCAAGTAGTAGTAAAGTCTGTTTGTACGTTGATTGGGTCAACTGCCATGGTTTAGGGTAAGTTTTAGATACCCTTTTACCACCATAACGGAATTTCCACCAGTAGTAAGTGTCACCCACAGCAATTGTATTGCCGTGTGCTTTACGCGCTGATTTTACAGTGTATACTCTTGGCATATCTTTCTCCTGTTTTAAAATTTTACTAGTACTCTTCTAGAGAGTTCCAGCACTTCCAGCAAAACGCTGGCAGAAGAGTTTTAAGATCTAAAACTCAACTGTCAACATTCTAGCTTGTGACAATTTCTAAATCATATTTTAAAGTGCGTACTGTCTCACCATCTGTAGACAAGATAGTAAACGTCAAAGGCAGTTCTAAAATGTCCAGTTCTGCTACATAGTCTGTGCATTGCACTTCAGCCACAGCCATGTTAGTGAGACCGTTTTGTATGCAATTTCCATCTTCATCAACGATTTTGTATGTAGTCATTGTAACTTTCTCCTGTTTTATTATCTGTGAAAATATCCGTGATTCTATTTTAGGAACCTAGTACTAAACTGCACTCAGGCCACA